>Ga0066376_10001894_pt1 | contig 19921 bp, 16 predicted proteins | sample Knorr_S15_td_Bot_FD_77009 | JGI IMG/M metagenome (GOLD analysis project Ga0066376, IMG submission 77009) | Marine microbial communities from Southern Atlantic Ocean transect - Knorr_S15_td_Bottom_ad_5009_LV_A | ecosystem: Environmental > Aquatic > Marine > Oceanic | place: Southern Atlantic...
CCGGCCAATCCTCCTGAATCGGAGGTGCTTCCGGCAGGTTATCGAGAACCTCTTGGAAGGCTTCAGGCTTTCGTTCTACGTCGTTCCAGAGCATCACGCCGTCATAGCCTGTGACGTTCTCTTGGGGATACGAGAGCAGCGTCACCTTGAGGCCATCAGCTTCCATCCACTCACGAAGTTTGTGTCCGCCTCTCAGCCCATAGCGGTCTTTGTCATAGAGGATCACATGGTCCTCGAACTTCAGAGCCTTGAGAGCTTTGATATCACGTTCTTTAACTGATTCAGCCCCAGCAGGTAGGCTTATAGCAGAGATGCCAGCCTCAGCAAAAGCGAGTGCGTCACTTTCACCCTCAACAATCCAAAGTTTGGACGAGCAATCGGTCTTCGTCTGCTCTGCGCCGAAGAGGCCGGGGGCCTTCCTCTGTGCTTCGTCCCCTGCCCAGAAGTAGTCTGTTTGGTTCTTCTGTTTCGTCGCACCAGAAGGGTAGGGGAACTTGGGTTCGCCCCGACTGAAGCTCACGCCGTACTTGTCCAAGGTTGCTTTCGAGACACCTCGAACTTGGAGGTAGTCCGCGTATGGATCTGCTGCCCTTGCCTGGTACTTGCTGGGCGAGGGCAGCCCAAGGTGCGGCAGCTTCTTGGGTAGCTCGTGGACGTGGCCTTTCTCGCCACACCGATGGCAGTAGTACGGACCACCCTCATTGAAAGTGAAGCTCGTGTGTCGTGCTTGTTGGTGATCGGCACACGCATCGAACGGGCACAACGATCTCCACTCTCCGCTGCCCTGAGCCTTGGGCCTTTGTAGCGTTGTTCGGAGTGCGCGTAACAACTCAGAACTCATCGGCCCTTCCGCTAGGACTTTTTCTATGGTGGGTTCAGGTCGCTTCCGGGAGCTCATGAGAAGCCTCCGGCCTCAGAGCCGGGGAACGTCCGGCCTTTGCCTCGCTCCTCAGCGATAGAGGAGACCGTGCGCCCCTCAATCCACTTTTCCAGATCGCGCTGTGGGTAACGAACATCGTTCCCTTTCAGCCTCAGCCACTTCGGTCCGAACTTGTCTTTTCGCCAGCCAGCCAACGTCCACTTGCTCACGCATAGCAACTCGCAGACTTCGGCAATTTTCAAGAGCGCGGTGGTCATGATCCACCGTCCCCGTTTTCGTTGTCACGGGTCGCGGTCTGGAGGTGCTCATCCAACCACTGCTCGAACAGATCGGCGGGATAAAGAATTTTGCCCGTGGGCAGCTTGGAGAAGGGCGGACCAGTGCCTTGGTCGCGCCAACGTGCGAGGGTGTTGCGGCTTGTGCTGATCCGCTCAGAAAGTTCGAGCGGGGTGTAGTCTTTTGCCGCTTGTCGCCTAGCCATAAAAAAACCCCTCCGCGTAACCGCAGAGCTATGACCATCGGTCTCCCGGTGGTCGGTTGCTCTGGTCGCGTCGGGACTTGTCGGGGCCGGGCTGAGTACCCGGTGGCCCAACTGGCGCGTACCTCTCGGCGGCGCAAAATCACCGCACCTAGCTGCTCAGATGTGTCCTACATTCTCAATTTATAGCGCGGCACCATTACGGTCAACGTGACCGCATGAGCCTCCAAACGCTATCGCTCAGGATCTGTTCGAGGCGAGCAAGGCGGGGGCGAATCCGTTCACCCACGATCACTCGCAAAGGCTTGCAAAATTGGTGTCACGCCTTCGGCCTTGAATTCTGTTTCCCGTCCGTCCTCGACCAAAGCGAGCATGTCCTGAAGCTCCGATACCAGTGCTTGGTTTGACGCGAGCTTGGCACCTAAATCAGCGTGGTAATTCTCCGTCGTGATGCTGGCACTTTGAGATGTGTGGTTCAGCAATTTGCCCGTGTCACGGTCATCAAAGCCCCGGTATTCGATCAGCCACGTCGAGACAGAACGGCGGATGTCGTGAACTCTGAATCCTGGGTCCGGCATTCCCCAGCAGCGGAGATCGGCGGCACGTCGGATCTTACGCCACGTTGCTTCCCACCAAGCAGAGAAGTCCTGCGTGATTGGCTTACTGAAGCGGGCATCTACGTCCGGCGTTGTGAAGATCAGCGCATCGGGATCAATGCTTAGTGGTTTCGGATCACGGATCGACTGGAGTAGTTCGATTGCCCGGTCGCACAGTGGCACAAAGTGATCGACGCCGTTTTTCGTTGAGCCGGGGATATCGGGGTCGCCGGGGATCAGCATCACATGCTGCTCGAAAGAGACATCTCGCCACCGCCGGAGGAGCAACTCTTTCCGGCGAAGTCCGGTTAGCCATAGGAGCCGCACGATGGTCCCGTCCACAGGATTGCCGGTCGCGTCTGCGGCCCGGAGGATCTTCGAGAACTCGTTCTCGTCAGGGCGCATCACACGCTGCCGTTTGTGTGCTCCGTTCAGTCCGCCCCGCTTCGCCCTCTTGGAGCGGCGACCACGGCGACGGTGAGCAGGATTTGGGACGCCCTCTAGTCCGTAGCCCCGCTCTGGCTCGCTGGCCCAAGCGTAGAGTGCGTGGACGAATCGCCTAACCTTGTCCGCCTCGTAAGGAGAACCGACACCGGGCCTCTTGCTCAGATGGTGCCCACTCTTCGTGATCTGATCATGGAGGTTGTTCAGCATTAGGGCTGTGAAGTCTTCTGGGCGTAGCGCCCCGAACTTGTGTGCCACGATCTCACCACGCCGACGAGAATCGTCGAGGTGTGACTTCGACCACTCATGGCTTTCGTCAGCAACGTAGTCAGCGATAAGCGTGTCCAAGGTGAGGTGCTCCAGTAGCTCACGACGAGCACCATGCTTGGCTTGTACGAGGTCGATGCCACTCCGCTCCTGCTCACGCTGCTCGCGCCACCACGCTTGAGCATCAACGAGGGGGCGCTCAGAGACGCTTCCAAGAGAGATCCGTCTACGGGCACCGCTTGGTCCGAATCGCAGGACGTAGCTCTTGGAGCCGCTGGGGTAGCAACGGACGCCCAGCCCCGGATGGCTTGGGCAATAGTGGACCTGCTCCCAACCCCCGTTGGGGTCATGCTTCAACCTTGCGATGCGAGCTTCGGTCAGTGGTCTGTCCATGCTTCCCGCTAAGGACCCATCTAAGGACCCACACAGTCTACCATAAACTACCCATCAATCTACTATGAGCTTGCAGGGAGCGAAAGATAAAAAGTGCTGATAACAAAAGACTTTGGTGGGATAAAGCCCTTTAGCTACAGGCAGGGGGTGCCTTGTATGTCCAACGGACTTTTAATCCGTAGGTCCTGGGTTCGAGCCCCAGCCGAGTCATTCGAAGCAGCTCGAGTTGTAGCTTGGGGCCACGCCTGCTGCGCCCATGAAAATCGCACCTTGCATGCGGGAGCTAGGCCGAGGCGCCCAATCGTTTCTCGTAGATGCGCCATCGCTTGTAGGGCCTCATTCCGATCCCTTCGAGCGGCCTGATCAGCGGCTCGTTGTCCTCGAGGATCCACGATGCCTCCGCACCTTCCGCGCCGATCTCTTTTGAACGGCGCGCCAACTCCCGGGCGAAGAGCGCGTCCGCGGCTTCTCCGTCGTTCCGGCACTCGAAGAAGCCGAAGAAGCCGACTCGATCGCCGTGATGTCGGTTGTGCGATCGGTTTTCGATCGCGGCGATTCTCCCGACGGTCACGCCGTCACGCTGCACAATGAAGAGTGCTCGGTCGGCCTGCTCATAGAACGGGTTGCCACGCTGATCCAGGCCATCCTTGACGACGGCGCGGAGGGGCGGGATCCACCCCTTCGATCCTTCTGCTTCATGCACCCGCCAAGCCGCATCCACGAAACGCGATGTGCTGCGCCGTCCGTCTACCTGAGTCACCTGAATAGACAAGTACGCTTTCCCCTGTTAGCCCGAGCCATCGCCACAGTCGCTGCGGCCGGCATATGGAAAGCGCGGTGAGCCGGTTCGCGGCTCTGAGTATCAAAGATCGTGGGAATCGAAACGGCCGTCCACGTGGGGCAGGGCCTACCGCCCGACGTCGAGCACGTAGACTGTGCGCAGGACCGGGTAATGGGGGAGCCGCCACCGAGGGATCGTCATGCGAGTTGGGTCTCGACTCGGACACAGTCGGGCCGAGCGCGCTACCGGAAGGAGACCCCTTCCGCGCGCTGGTGCCGGATCCGCAACGGTTTCGGTCACGAGGTCTTACTCCCTCCCGCTAAGATACGACGGGGCTGCACTCCCGTGATCAGCAGAATCAGCCAACCCGCCCCGGTCATGGGAATCAGATAGGCGACGTGCTGCAACAGCGCGATTCCGAGGGCCAGGTCGGCGTCGATTCCGACCAACCCGTATGCCACTACCGCGGTAGCCTCTCCAGCAAGGGTGAACACCGCGTCCCACGCCACGCCCTTGAAAGCGAGCACGACAAGAGCCGTCAGCACCATCCATCCGACGCACACGAAGCGCGATCGTCCTCTCGGTTGATCGGCCCTCAAAGAAGTGTCCTCAATGCCAGGGCCGAGGCGGCTCCCGCGGTGAGCAGTTTCCAATTGTCGCGGCGGAAACTCTCCTGCGCCTCGCGGAAGCGGCGGAAGCGAAGGGGCACGGCGTGGTCTTCCCAGGTTTGGTGGATGAAGCGAGGGATCATCGAGGGTGGGCGTCGCACGGGGAGCACGGAGTCATCGAAACGAATATATAAGAGGGCGTGCCGGCACGATCATGTGCGACGATCCACCACGCCGCGAAGTACTGCCAAGGCGTCGTCGGTGGCACTCCCGGGTCACGATCCGTAGGATCGTCCGTTCCCTGCCTCCGCTTTCCCAGAGCGCCGCCTCTTGAGATCCTTCGTTCGCCATCCACTCGGAATCCTCGGCTTCTATCTGGCCGTGACCTCCCCACTGCTGATCGGCGGTCTCGTGAGTGGGAGCGCGGTCGGTGGCTGGCTCATTCTTCCGGTTCACCTGGCTGTTGGCGGGGGATCGCTCTGGTGGGCGAGTCGCAAGGATGCGGACCGGCGCGTGGGCATGGCGCTTGCGCTGCTCGCGATCCCCATCGCCTATGCCGAGTTGCCGTGGCTGAACCAGGCGCTGACCTCCGGGTATCGCGATCCCCTGCTCATCACGTGGGAACGCGCCCTCACCGGCTTCGATCCCTCGCGTGAGTTGGCGGGGCGGTTCCCGTGGCTCTGGGTGAGTGAGCCACTCCACTTCGCCTATCTCAGTTTCTACCCGGCGGTCTTCTTTCCGCCCATCCTCCTGGCCGTGCGAGGGCGGCTGAGGGAAGGCACCACGACCGTGTTGGGCGTATTGATCGCCGCGGTCGTCTGCTACATCGCATTCGTGTTGTTTCCGGTGCAAGGCCCGCGCTATTTCGGTCCGCCCGAGGGCGTGCCGGAGGGTCCCATGCGGCGCCTGACTCTCTTGATCCTGGAGAACGGCTCGTCGAGGGGGGCGGCATTCCCGAGCTCGCACATGGCCCTCATGACCGCGCAGGCCGCGCTCGCCCTCCGCTTCCAACCCAAGGTGGGCGTCTTGTTGACCTTGGGAGCGCTGGGTGTAGGGTTGGGCGCGGTCTACGGTGGCTTCCACTATTCGGTGGATATGGCCGCGGGCGCAGTGGTCGGCGGGTTGAGCGCGTGGGTTGCCCTCAGGCTCGACCGCGCAGGCCCGACCGGGGCGTGAAGGCCGGCGTCCGCAGTCGGCAGAAGTGCGGTTCGTTGATACGGCCCGCTCGTGATGGTACACGGCGCTCTCAGCGCCGGCGCGGGAAGGCGTGTATGCAAGCGAAGCAGGACCGGACCGTATTGTCCCCGACTGCATGTGATGCGTCAGCCTTATTGTGACGGGCTGGCTCTAGACAGGTTGTCGCCTGCTGTCGAGGTTCGGAAGCCCGCCCGGGCATTCACGTTGAGAAGAGGCAGTGCTGTTGAGACACGCGAAAGTCGGCCCATTCCTATCGTCCCTTCTGCTCTTGGGACTCACGAGTTGCGGCGGCTCGGAGGGTCCGGGCACGACCGAGCCCGACCCCCCTCGCGCGGTGTCGATCACCGTCACACAGACTTCTGTTACCCTGTCGTTCGTCGGCGCCACGACTGCCCTCAATGCTTCGATCCGCGACCAGAACGGCCAACTTTTCTCCAGCACCATCAGCTGGTCGAGCGACGACCCTGCGGTCGTCACGGTGGATGCGGCGGGGCTGCTGACCGCTGTCCAGAACGGGACCGCCACCGTGACCGCCGCCTCGGGCAGCTTGTCGGCCACGGTCGCTGTCACGGTGCAGCAAGTCGCTACCCAGCTTGCGATCGTCTCCGGTGACGGACAGAGTGCGGCCGTTGGGCAGGCGCTACCCGAGGCCCCGGTGGTCAGGGCTGAAGACGCAGGGGGCGCGACAGTTGCTGGCGTAGGCCTCGCGTTCGAGGTCAGCTCCGGCGGAGGATCCGTCGGCTCCGAGACGATCGTCACGGATGCAGACGGCCTCGCTTCAACGTCGTGGACACTCGGCACGACGGCCGGGCTCCAGCAGATCAGGGTCTCGATCGCTGGTGCACCGTTCGCACCGATCGAACTCTCCGCCACCGGCATCGCGGCCGCGGCCTCGGCGCTCGCAAAGGCCTCCGGCGATCTTCAGGTCGGCCCTCTCTCTCTCTCTCTGTCGGCACCCATCGTGGTGCAGCTCCAAGACGAGTTCGGAAACGGAGTGGCTGACGGTGAGGTCACCTTCCTCGTTACCGGAGGTGGCGGCTCGGTGAATCCCGCGGTCGCGACCACCGGCGACGACGGCACCGCCCAGACGGCTTGGACGATGGGCTCGGTGCTCGGCGGGGCGACGTTGACCGCGACCGCGACGGGCTTTCCCCCCGTGGCGTTCACCGCGACCGCCGTACCGGCCACGCCGGACCTGGTGGCCGGGGCGCTCTCGGTCAGCCCGGCCGTGCCAACGTCGTTGCAGACGTTCACGGTCACCGTGCCCGTCACCAACGAGGGTACCGTGACGACCGGAACGACCTTTCCGGTTCAACTACTCGTCGATGGAGCGGAGGTGGAGTCGAAGACGATCGGCCCCCTGCTTCCCTCGGCGAGCACGGACGTCGCATTCACGGTCGGTCCGCTCGCCGCCGGGGAACGGGCGCTCAGCGCGGTGGTGGATCCGACCGCTGTCGTCGCCGAATCCGATGAGGGCAACAACGCGTCGGGTCAGTCCATCACCGTTGCCGCCCAGGCCACGCTGGTGGTCGGCACGCCCATTCCCGGCCTCGGTGCCGTCAAGGACGTGGAACTACTTTTCGCGTTCGAGCTTCCCGTACCGGATGGCTCGATCGAGTTCACGCTTACCGGCAATACGACCGACGACGCCGACGTGTACGTCCATCACGGGGAGCGACCATTGTCCCGGGACGACTATACGGCGTGCCTTTCCGGCAACTTCGATAGCAACGAAGCGTGTCGCGTCAACGCCGCTCTCCCCGGCACCTATCACATCCTGGTCCATGCGTTTACGACCTTCGCCGACGCCACGTTGAGCGTGGCGACAGGCCTCGAGGTGCTGCCGTTCGACATCGAACTCGTGTACGTGGATACGCCGACGAACCCGCAACGCGATGCCTTCACGACGGCGGCGGAGCAATGGGAGAGCATCATCCCGTTCGACATCACCGACATCCCGTTTGATACCAACCCGCAGGCGGCTGGCGCGTGCGTCACTTGGTTGCCGGCCATCGACGACACCGTAGACGATCTCCGGATCTACGTGCGCCTCGATTCGATCGACGGGGTCGGCAATGTCCTCGGGAGTGCGTCCTTCTGCACCTTCCGCACCCAGTCTGGGTTACCGGTGATCGGGTTCATGGAGTTCGACACGGCCGACCTGAACAGCCTGGAAGCGAACGGGGCGCTCGGGGCCGTGGTCGCCCACGAAATGGGCCACGTACTGGGGATCGGCACGCTTTGGCCGGGGGCCGAGTTGATCCGTAACGCGTCGATCGGCAACCCCGGTGTCGACACGTATTTCGCGGGCCCGCTCGCGATCGCCGCGTTCGATGATGCTGGAGGGGCCGCGTACTCCGGAGAGAAGGTGCCTGTCGAGAACAGCGGCACGGCGGGAAGCGCGGACGGCCATTGGCGGGAATCCGTCCTGCGCACAGAACTCATGACGCCCCAACTCGATGTCGGGACTGAACCGCTGAGCGCCATTTCGGTCCAGTCGCTGGCAGACGTGGGCTACCGGGTCGACGTGACGAAGGCCGACGCCTACGCGCTCCCCATCAGCAGCGCGGCGGCCGTGCGTGGGCGGGGCCCCGTGATCGACCTGAGCAATGACATCTGGATCGGAACCATCCTGGGGGTGGACGCCCAGGGACGCCTCGTTCGAACCATTCGCCGCTGATCGCAGCGGAGGAACTGCTACCGCAGAACCGCGATCAGGTTGCTGAAGTCATCGGTCCAAAGGACGGGGGTAGCCTGAGTGGGCTCGGTCGCACCGATGCCCTCGGGAGCAGGGGTCTCCGCGTCCGCGAGCCACATCCAGGCATTCCGGATGCCCCCACTGTCCGGGGTTGGGGCTTGGTCCAGACGCAGAGCCTGGAGACCAGCGGCCTCGGCGAGGCCCCGCACGACACGCTCGAGGTCGACGTGTCGGTTCGTGATCTGGACTACCAGCACACCGCCCGGAGACAGAGCGCGTCGGTATAGCTCGAGCGACTCCAGGGTCAGAAGGTGCACGGGCACGGCATCTCCGGAAAACGCATCGACGATCAATACATCGTAGCGTGGTCCGCCCTGTGCCTCGGCCAGTTCTCGTTCGAGCATGAGGCGCCCATCCCCGAGCACGACCTCGACCTCGGCCTCCGCAGCGTCGAGGAACGTGAAGTACTCGCGCGCCAACCGTTCAGCCGCCGGGTTGATCTCGTAAAAACGAAAGTGGTCCCCGGGCAGGCTCCAGGCCGCGAGCGTGCCCACGCCCAAGCCGATCACACCCACGCTCAGCGGATCTCCCGAGAGTCGACGGGGGTGGCTGCGAATGGCCTGAGCGGCTCCGCTGCCCGCGGTGAAGTACGCCGTGGGAAGTATGGAGCGTATGGAGTCCAGGTACTGCGCACCGTGGAAGATTCGGCCGTGACGCATGACCCGCATCTCCGACATGATCCCGGCAGGCCGGTCCTGCACGCGCAAGACGCCGTAAAAGTTTCGCACGGTCGAGCGCGTTCCCTCCATCGTGCGCATCGTGGGCAGCACGAATGCGGCGGCCGCCGCACCGCCGATGGATACCAGCAAGACACCGGCCATGGAGGCCGCGCGACCGCGCAGCGCCGAGGCCGGATCTCTCCGCATCGCCACGAGCAGCAGAGCATAGGCGCACAATACGAATCCCGGAAACTCGTAGAAATCCGAGAGGACGGCGGGCGCAATGACCGCCACACCGAGACCGCCCAGGGCTCCCCCTCCGGCCATGGCGAGGTAGAAGATCGTAAGGTGCTCGGGCGGCGGCGCGGTGCGGGCGAGTTCACCGTGGCATACCATGCATGCCGAAACGAGGACTCCACAGCCCAACAGGATCTGAACGAGCACGGGAAGTGCGAAGCCCCCCGCCCAGAGCAGCGAGGTCGCCGCCATGCTGAGCACCAGGAATGCTCCCCAGGTGTTGCGCCGATAGGCCCCCGCGAATGCCGCGATCAGCGTCCCGAGGTAGAGCGCGAGCGGGACCACCCACAGCAACGGAACCGAGGCGACGTCCATCGTGATCATGTTCGTGATCGCCATGAGCAATCCGGTCCCACAAGCGGCGGCTACCGCCCAAAAGGCGAGCTCGCCCGGTGTGGGACCTGGACTCGATGTCGTAGCGACAGCAAGATCACTTCGGGGAGACGCGTGAGCGCGAGCCCGCGAGGTCCGCAACACGAGCACAGCCAATCCGAGCGCGAAAGCCCCGTACACCCAGGACCAAACCACAGCCTGACGATGCACCGCCATGAAAGGCTCGACTACCGTCGGATAGGCCAGGAGCGCGAGTAGCGAGCCGGCGTTGGACACGGCGTACAGTCGGTAGGGCGATCGATCGGGCGTCTCGTGACCGAACCAGTCGTGCAACAGCGGTGTGGTGCCGGCCAAGACAACGTACGGCGCCCCAACGGATGCCAGCAGCAGTCCCAGCAGCCTCCAGGTCGGCGACTCGGGTCCCGACGGCTTCCACGCTTCGGCCGGCGTGATCGGAAGTACGAGCAGCGAGAGAATGACGATCGCCACGTGCACGAGTGCCTGGCGCCGCAGTCCGAGACGACGGCCGAGGTGAGCGTACGCGTACCCGGCGAAGAGCAGCGCTTGGTAGAAGAGCAGGCTCGTCGTCCAGACGGACGCCGCCCCCCCGAACCACGGGAGGACGGCGCGGGCCATGAGCGGTTGCACCAGGAACAGCAGGAGAGCGCTCAGGAATGTGAGGACTGCGTAGCTCCACATGGGCACGCAGAATACGAGTGCGTGCGTTCAGTCGCTACGTAGGGCCTGAAGCGGGTCCACCCGACTGGCGCGGTAGGCCGGTATGTATCCGGCGACGAGCGCGACTGAGCCGAGCAAGAGAGGCACCGCCACGAAGGTCATGGGGTCGGTTCCGTCCACGCCATAGCGGAAGCCTGATACGAGGCGGGCGCCGATATAGGCCAACACCAGCCCGACGGCGCTCCCGATCGCCACCAGACGGAGGCCTCCCACGATGACAAGGCGCCGGACCGAGACCGCATCCGCGCCCAGCGACATCCGGATTCCCATCTCTCGGGTCCTGCTCAGGCACTTCTTCTTCTCGAGCCGATCGAGCGTCGTGTAGAAGGCGCCTTTAGCGACCTTGCGGTGTGCGCTCTCCTCCAGCTCACGGCGGACTTCGAGCGCATTGGTGTTTTCACCGCGCCGCAGGATGGCCAACAGGACCATCTGCTCGAACTCTCACAGAAACGATTTGGGTGCCACGACCCCTCTCCGTCATGCGGTCCACTTTGTAGACCGAGTCCAGACGGAGATGGTCCCCGGAAAGTTTCGCGGGGCGTGGCGGTAGGCGTAGAAGCTGGGGCGGACTCCGCCTACCGGCTCGACTCCCGGCGGGCGAACGCGACGTGTTGCACCCTTCCTGCGTCCACCTCGAAACCGATCACTCGACCTTGATCGCGGCTGAAGCGATACGGGCGGCCGCGCCCGACGAGCGTTACTCTCGGGCCTCGAGTACGTAGTGGCCGCCTACATGGTCGAGGCGAAGGCGCGTCGGAGCGTTGCCCTCCATCTCGAACGTGTAGCGTGTCGTGCCTCGAAAGAACGTCGTGCCCTCGAGGAACTCGACGGGCTGAGCACCGCCCCGGGCCTGGGCCGCTACCGTCAGGCGCCCCTCCCCGTCGACCGCGACTCTCGCGGTCATCGTGCGCCCGCGCGCGGGCCCCGTGAACTCCCCCACCAGGTCCGCGAGGTCTCCCGGGTAGCTGCCCGCTACCGGATCCGCCGCATCGCCGAACAAGTGCCGACCGATCGCGTTGGCGATCCTCGCGGGGTTCGCGGGGCCGGTGGTGTTCACCAGCACGACCACGATCGCGTCCTCTTCCGTGTAGTAGCGCGACTCTGAAAGGAACCCGTTGATGCCGCCTCCGTGCCCGATCATCGGGCCGCCGGGACCAACGTGCTGAGTGATTCCCTTCGCGTAGCGAAGAGTAGTGCCGTCCTCGAGCGGCTCCGGTGTGACCAACAGCCGGTATGCTTCCTCAGGCAGCACTTCGCCCCCATGAAGTGCGCGATTCCAGGCGATCAGGTCCCCGACGGTCGAGCAAAGGGAGCCCGCAGCGTATGGCCAGAGGTGGTTGAGGTACGGCGCCCGCTGAAGCCCCCTCTGCGAGGCCTGGTACCCGTGCGCGCGGTTCTTCAATACGACCGAGTTGCTGCAATAGGACGAATCGTCCATGGCTGCCTTCGGGAAGACGTTCTGCTCGAGATAGTCCGAGTAGGACTGTCCAGAGACCTTCTCGATGATCAGGCCGAGAAGGAAGAATCCCGAGTTGTTGTAGATCAGCGCCGTGCCGGGTTCGAAGTCGAACGGTTCGGCCCCGACCAGCGCCAGGAGCGTGTCCCGAGAGAGGTCCTGCGTGGCGAGCGTCCCGAACGAGCCCATCTCCGTGTAGCCCTTGATGCCCGATGTGTGATCCATGAGCCGTCGTACGGTAACCGCACGGCCCTGCGTGTCGAATTCAGGTAGGTACGTGCTCATGTCCGCGTCCAGGTCGATCTTCCCTTGCTGCCAAAGCATGAGCACCGCAACGGACGTGAACTGCTTGGTTACCGAGCCGATCTCATGAATTGCGTGTCGTGGCATCGGCACGTCCCACTCCAGATCGGCGTGTCCGTAGGTGCCCATGAGGAGGGTCTCCGACCCCTGCACAACGCCGACGCTCATGCCCGCGAGAGTTCCCGCCTCGATATACTCGGAGGCGATGGAGTCTACGAATGCGGCCAGACGCGGGGACTGCGCGGTCGCGTCGACGGGAGCGAACGCGACGAGACAGAGCGAGAGGCAAGCGAAGCAGAAGCGGCGTACCATGGTGGCGGCTCCGGACGGAAGCAGGGAAGAAGGGCTTAATTCTCGGGCCGACCGGGGGGCGTGCGCAATCGCTCTCCGTCCCTATTCCGGCCACGAGTCGGCCCCGAGTGGCAGGGACGCCCTGAGTCCTGCTATCGTGGAGGCGACACACAATCGATGTCACGCAACGCATGAGACTCACGACAGATGATTGAGCCCCAGCAGCCTGGCCGGCTCGCAGCTACGTACCGGCTTCGGTGTCCGACGTACGAGGCGGCGACAGAGGTCGCGCGGGACATTGCCCGTGAGCAGACGCTCGAGGTGCCGCCGGGCGTGGTCGACGGCCAGCTGGAGGAGCGACTGCTGGGGCAGGTGGACCATGTCGGAGACCATCCTGAGGGGGGGTTCGACGCGCGAATCTCCTACGCGCTCGAGGTAACGGGGACGGAGTTGCTGCAGGTTCTCAACGTGGCATACGGAAACGTCTCGCTCATGAACGGCGTGCGCCTCGTCGACCTGGTCCTTCCGGCGGAGGTGCTGGACGCGTTGCCTGGACCACGCCACGGGCTCGATGGTTTGCGGCAGATGGTCGGGGCTGAGGCCGGTCGCCCGTTGGTCAGCGTCGCGATCAAGCCCGTGGGTCGAAGCTCCCGGGAGCTCGCCGAACTGGCATCCACATTCGCGAGGGCGGGGGTCGATGCGATCAAGGACGACCACGGGTTGGTGGATCAAGGCGCGGCGCCATTCCTTGAACGGGTGACCGCGGTCGGTGCGGCCGTGGCCGCAGCCAACTCGGAGACCGGGGGACATACGATCTACTTTCCGAACGTCACGGGACCTGTGGATCGACTCGAAGAGCGACTCGATCACGTGGTCGCGGTAGGGTGCGGGGGCGTCATGGTATGCCCCAGCCTGATGGGGCTCGATGTAATGCGAGTCATCGCGAGCGGCCCCCGTCCGCTCGCGATCATGGCGCATCCTACGCACAGCCAGGTCGCCCCGGGTCGGCGGGAAGGGATCGCTCCCGACGTGCTCTACGGCACGCTCTACCGCCTGGCCGGCGCCGACGTCGTGGTGTACGTGAACGCCGGCGGGCGCTTCGCATGGCCCGTCGAGCAGTGTGAGGCGATCAACACCCGACTGCGGGCGCCGCTCGGCGGCCACCGCACCAGTGCTCCAGCCCCTGCGGGCGGCGTGAACGACGCCGACGCCGGTTCGTGGCTGGAGCGATACGGACCGGATACGATGCTTCTCATCGGCGGGAGTCTGCTGGCCCAGACCGACTTGTTCGGGGCCACCAGTCGCCTGATGGAAGCCGCTCGTGCCGCGACGCCGTCCGGTGCTCGATCATGAGCGAATCGCGCGTGATCCACGCCACGGACTCCGGTTGGGCCGGGGTGGACGCGAGGCGCTACAAGGACGGGGCCGGGCCCTTTCGCGACGTGGTCCGGCATACGTTGCTCGGCGGAATGAGCCGCGAGCCCGACTTGGCCTTCGAGGTGCGGTACTTCGAGGTCGCGCCGGGCGGCTATTCGTCTCTCGAGCGACACGAACACCCGCACGCCGTCGTGGTCGTGAAGGGGCGCGGCACGGTACGGTTGGGGGATCGCGTCGCGGAGATTCGTCCCTTGGACGTGATCTACGTGGCGCCTCACGAAGTGCACCGTTTCGAGGCGCATGACTCGGAGCCGCTGGGCTTTTTGTGTGTGGTAGACCGTGTGCGCGACCGGCCCATTTTGGTAGACCAGGGGCAGGAAGGCGAAGGCTCCCAACCCCCGATGCCGGAGGCACCGTGAAGGTCGGTGGCGTCGCGTATCGAGCGATCTCCCTCGACGGCGATGGTTGGGGGGTCCGTGTCATCGACCAAACCGTGCTGCCGCATCGTTTCGATGTGGTCCGGCTCGAGACAGTAGAAGATACGGCCCGAGCGATTCGGACCATGCTCGTTCGAGGAGCGCCACTCATCGGTGCGACTGCCGTTTATGGGGTCGCGCTGGCGATGAGGTCCGATCCCTCGGATGCATCGCTCGACAGCGCGGTCGAGCTACTTGCCGGGACGCGGCCCACCGCCGTCAACCTGCGTTGGGCACTGGACCATGTACGGGAATCCCTGCAAGAGCTTCCCGCCGCAGGCCGCGCGGATGCGGCCTACCGCGCCGCTCGGTTCGTTTGCGACGAGGACGTCGAGCGAAACCGCAGCATCGGTCGCCACGGCCTGGCCATGCTGCATGAGCTGGCCGGCGACGCCGGCCGCGCTCTCGAGCGTCCGCTCAACGTGCTCACGCATTGCAACGCCGGTTGGCTCGCCACGGTCGATTGGGGGACCGCCACCTCTGCGATCTACCAAGGCCACGACGCCGGGTTGCAGGTCCACGTTTGGGTGGACGAGACGAGACCGCGCCTGCAAGGTGCGACCCTCACGGCGTGGGAGCTCGGGCAACACGGAGTTCCTCACACTGTGATTCCGGACAGCGCCGCTGCGTACATCATGCGCAAGCGCGAGGTCGATGTGGTGATCGTAGGCACCGACCGCACGACCGCGTGCGGCGACGTGGCGAATAAGATCGGCACATATCCGCTCGCTCTCGCGGCGGCGGACAATGAGGTCCCCTTCTACGTCGCGGTACCGTCTCCGAGCATCGATTGGGGGATCGAAGACGCTGGGCTCATCCCGATCGAGGAGCGGGACGCAGGTGAGGTCACGAGCGTGCGCGGCGTCGACGTTGAACAGGTACCCCGCGCGGTACGCATCACGCCCGCGAAGTCCCGAGCCATGAACTACGCGTTCGATGTTACGCCGCGACGCCTTGTGACCGGGCTAATCACCGAGCGAGGCATCTGCGGGGCCAGCGGCGATGAACTGCGCCGCCTCTTCCCGGACCATCGATGATCGAGCTGCGCCTTCTCGGGTCAGTCAGCCTCGAAGCCGTCGAGGACGAGCAGTCGGCATCGCCACCATCTCGGCCCAATGACGCTCTAGGCGACTAGCGGCGAATTCGGCGTTGCCCCGGCGGAACTCGTCGACGACCTCGGCATGCGCGTACGTGCACCTGTCACGGTCGGCTTCGTCCCCCACCCTCTCACTCTCGGAGAGGCGAGCGAGTCGCCGCAGGCGATCCAGTTGGCCCTCGAGCACGCTGTTCCGATGCGCCCGGGTCAAGATGCGGTGCCAGCGATCGTGGAGTCGGTGCGACTGGTCAGAGCCCATATCCGTCGAGCCCATCATGGCGTTGAGGCCGTCCATTTCGTCCAGGTCGCCAGGCGAGGGCTGTGCCATGCGAAGCGCAAGCGCCTCCAGCGCACCGATCACCGGGTAGAGCTCTCGCACCAGTTCTTCGTTCGGGGACCCGATCGTGAACCCTCGGTGCGCCTCGGAGGTGACCAGCCCGTCGTGCTCGAGCGCCCTGGCACGGCTCCCGGGGCGGAGCCCGACCCAGCCAATGGGTCGGTGCGGCAGGCCGGTCCAGGTTGGCTCCAGGCCCGGTAGCGTCGGTCCGATGTGAGTCCGCGCACGTAGGCTCCCTCCGACTGGACTTGGTCCAGGTGGGGTCGCTGTGGGCGAGCAGTTCCGAGGAGTCCGTCCGGGCGGAGCTTGTCGAGGTGGGGGGGGCGGTGGAGCTGGGTCGCCTGGAGCCGGTCCTGCTGAGCCTGTCCACGTGGCGCCGGACTGGTCCGGGTGGAGTCCGTCAGGCCAAGTCCGATAACGGGCGTGCGGTTGGCGCAGGCGCCAACCAAACGAGAGACCGGGACGATCTGCGTAATCTGTCATTCCGCATTGAGGAGCGATGCCCCCCTGACCGATGGAGGACTTTGTCGGCACTCCGACCACGTACGCCTGTTCCACGAGCGGAGAGCCGGCGTATCCATCAAGTACGCCGCCCCCGATTGCGGGCCGATCGCCTCGATACGGCACGAGCCCCCGGCGGAGGCGCTCCTCTGGCCACTGAATCCGGCTGAAACCGGTGGGGAGGCACTGCCGCCGCACTGTACTCCCCTCTGGGCCACGAAATTCGGCGAAAACCCGGTGGGAAGGCAGTGCCGCCGCACTGTAGTCCCCTCTAGGCCACGGCATCCGCCCAAAGCAGTGGCTTCGGGTCCATCTGGGGCGGAATCCGGGGTCATTTGGCCTTGAGCGGGCGATCTCCGCCCATCCTGCGCCCCCGACGACCCCACCCCTGCGCTTCCAGGCCGACCGGACGCATGTCCGACACTACGCGCTCACCTGCGAAAACCCCCGGAACAAGCCCTCGAGGCCTTCCTTCCGACGGTGCCTCTTGGGGTAGCAGACGTTGGATGGAGTCGGTCCGCAGCGCCGACCCTGTCGGGTAGCCTCATCTCTGTCGAGGTGGCGAAGACGCTCCGCTGTGCCAACCGATCGTCCCAACTTAGGCCGCAAACCGGAGGACCTTCCGGCCGGCTCGCATGAAGGGCCACAGTGGGTGGTGGAAGGAAGGGGGTGGTGGGCGCTTCGGAAGGGCCGTCGGTGCGTCCACCGGCGGGCCCGGGGGGGACGCCTTTTGGAAGCCGTCGCTCCGCGCCTGATGCATGATGTTGGATTTTCTTCCCGGCGCGGACTCGGGAATCATCCGGGCCGGCGTTTCCGGTTGAGCGTGGACTCGCCAGATCGGGGGGGGGACAGGTGGGGCTCGAGGCCCCGGGGTCGGGCGGTTCTGATCCGGGCTGGCCAGGCACTGGCCTGCCGCGGGCGATAGCCTCTCGCCGCAGGTGGGGCACGGGAAGGGGGAGTCCTGATGCGACGGCGGGTGCGGGCAATGGACGACGCTGCGTCAGCGGGTCGTCCCACGGTGGGCACCTCGGGCGGCGGCGGAATTCGGGCCGATCGGTTGGCGACTTCTCCTTGTTGCGGTGTGGCAAAGAGGCGCAGCCGACCAGATAGGCGTCAAGGACAGCGGGCGTGGGCGACCGAGTGGACTGAGGACTGGGGACGGCTAACGTACGCCGGATAGTCCTGATCGCAGGAGCGGAGGGTGGTAGGCACAGGGGCTGGGAGTCAGAAGGAGAGGGGAGGCCGTGACGCTGCCTCGTAGACGCTTGACGGATAGTAGACGGGGCGTGATCCTACGATAAGAGTCTTGATCCTGGAGCTTGGCTCCGGAGGAGGCTGACCGCATGAGTTATTCCCTGCAGGTGCTTGGCGGAGTCGCATTAACGGATGCGTCCGGTGAAGACGCGGGCGTGCCGCACGGAAAGCCGATGGATTTGGTGGCCTATCTCGCCGTGCAGCAAGGGGGCACCGAGTGGGACTACCTGGCGCGGTTGCTTTGGTCGAGTGGCGACGCGCCCAAGGGTCGTCACTCCGTTCGATCCGCCGCTCCGTGGGTGCGGAGGCTCTGATCGGCGCGGACACCGTGCGCCTTTTGCCAGGGCTGATAACGGTCGATTTGGGGGAGCTTAGGGCCGCTGTGGCTTCCGGAGACATCGATGGCGCCTTGGCGGTGTGGGGTGGTGAGCCGTTCGCGGGGCTCTCAATTCCTGGCGAGCGTGGGTGGGCCGCCTAGGTGGGTCGGCAGATCAGGGAGGCGCATGCGCTCTTGGCCGCGGGGCTGGAGGACGCAGCGGCGGCCGCTGGGAGTGGTGGCGCGGCGGAGGAGGCCATCCGGTATCTGAGCAGGGCCACCGAGATTCTCCCGCAACGCGCGGTGGCCTGGGCGCGCCTGGTGGAGGTACAAATCGACTTCGGGCGCCTCCGGGACGCGCGAACCACCCTTGGCGCTGCCTGGGCGGCTCTGGAGCCGGACACTTATGAGGCTCGCCTCGGGGAACTGGAGCGGCGCGTGTCGTTGGGGGGAGATCCGTCGACGGCGGAGTCTGAGGACGACGTCTTCGGCCGTGAGGCGGATGTCGCGGCGGTTTCGGAGGCGTGGCGAGCCTGCCAGGAGGGCCAGGCGACCGTAATCGTATTTCAATCGGGCCCTGGGGGAGGGAAGACCCGGATGCTACGGGAAGCCGAGGCTCCGCTGGTGGCTCCGGGAGCCCGCGTGATTCGCATCAGCTGTCGAAGCGAAGAGCGCGGTGCGGCGGAACGTTGGGGTGTGGCCCGCGAGATCATCGGACGATTGTCCGCCCTCCCCGGAGCCCAGGACGCAGAGCTCGGGTCGGAGGATCGCTTGGAGTCGCTCGGGCAACTCCCGCTAGAGGAACTCGCCCACCCGTTCCTCCCGTTCCTCGACCTGTTCGCGAGCGTGGGTCGCACCACTCCCGTCCTTCTTTCGCTGGACGACATCGACTGGATCGACCCGGAAAGTTGGAACCTTCTTCGCAGGCTGATCCGGCTGCGGCCGGCCAGTTCGATTTTGATCGTCGCGTCGCTCACCGAGCAGCAGAACCCCGACCGCGGTCCCGCAGAAGACATTGCCACCTGGTGGAGTAAGGGTTGGGTGCAGGTGCGCAGGCTGCGGCCGCTTTCGGCCGCTGAGGTTGAAGCGGCGGTCCGGTTGCGGGGCTGGCGAGACGAGCAGTTCGTGCGGTCGCTGCGGGAGGTCTTGCACCTCCGCTCGAAGGGAACACCCGCGATCGTTTTCGGACTGCTCGACAGCATGGCGGAAGCGGGATTCCGCCCATCTCCCCCTGGAGCGTCGCAGGGCGCGACGCAAGAGTTGCCACGCCTCGATCAGTTGCCGTTCTCGGACGGGCTACTTCGGTTTCATCGGGGTCGTCTCGCTCGATTGGACCCCGCCGCCCAGGAGGTTCTCTCGGTCCTCGAACCGACGGACACGGCACAGCTCGAGACCCTCTCCTACGCGGTCAGCTCGAACCCTGAGACGATCCGGCGAGTACTCGAAGAACTCGAAGAGGCGGGTTTCATTCTTTCCGACGGCGAAGGCTTTCGGCTTGCGCATCCGGACTATTCCAAGCTCGGCCAGAGTCGTCGACCACGGCCCCGGGCGCCCGACCCGGTATCGGAGACCCGCGCCCCCGCTCCGGGTCCGACACCAGCACCCATATCCTCAACAGCCGATGCAGCCGCTTCCGGGCCAGATACAGAGAAGCGGCCCGCTGATCGGTCCGGTCCCACACCGGAGCCACGTCTCACGGATACGCCTCGCCGCCTGGGGGCCGCTTGGTCGTCCCCGGCTGACAGCAGCCTGAGTGCAACCGGGAAAGACCCCTTCGCTGACTCGGTACGTTCCCCTATTCTGGAAAAGTACGAGAGAGAATATTATGTGCCGAAGCCCAGTCTGATTCCTGCCGGATGGCGCCCACAGCCGCCGGCGTTCATCGCTGCCGGCGTCCTCGGCGGCATCATCTGGATCATCTGGACCCTTTTCTTCAAATGACGCGGAGCGCGTTTGGTCAGCCTGCGCTTTCTCCTGCGGCCTGTGCGGCGTCTCGTAGAGCACTCCGCTCCCGTCGCATCGCCTCAGGTGTCGACGCGACCGCCCTTGGTAGTCGCTTTGCGACCAGGACTGCGCCCACCACGC
>Ga0066376_10001895_pt1 | contig 19921 bp, 18 predicted proteins | sample Knorr_S15_td_Bot_FD_77009 | JGI IMG/M metagenome (GOLD analysis project Ga0066376, IMG submission 77009) | Marine microbial communities from Southern Atlantic Ocean transect - Knorr_S15_td_Bottom_ad_5009_LV_A | ecosystem: Environmental > Aquatic > Marine > Oceanic | place: Southern Atlantic...
GTATTTTTTGCCTTCTTCCGCGGCACGTATCCACGTAGTGATCGGGCGGGGACCCTCCAATGGGAGAGACTCTTCACCCTCGGCGCCGCTGCGACCGTATTCAAGGTCGGCTTCGGTCAGGCCTCTTCCGGTCCCGTAACTCGCGTATCCGGGTGTCTCGGCCTGTATGCGAATGTGGTGAAATCCCTGTTCAAGGAACGCCTGCATCTTATCGCCGACGTCTTCCGGGGTCGGGCCCGATGCATGGACGTAAACAGGTGCTGCCTCCCTGGCACGACCGCCGAGAAGGTCATAAACAGGCATGTTCGCCATCTTGCCCTTGATGTCCCACAGGGCCTGGTCAACTCCGGACAGCGCGTTATTCAGCACCGGCCCGTTGCGCCAGTATGAAGAAACGTACGACGACTGCCATATGTCTTCGATATCAGCAACGTTGCGGCCCACCAGGAAGGGCTTCAGGTAGTCGCCAATCGCTGCCGCCACAGCTGTAGGCCGCTGCGTGAACGTTGCACAGCCCAGCCCGTATAGTCCCGGCTCCGACGTTTCGATCTTGACGATGACCAGCCGAATGCGTTCCGGCTCGGTCAGGATGGTTTTGATATCGTGAATCGTTACGTTGCTCATAAGTTGGTCGGCCTGGATACTTGGCAGGGTTGATTGCGGGACATTCCCGGGCGCACAGGCCCGGCGGAAATGGATTGTACTCGCGGCAACCCGGCACGGCACTGCCAGATTCGAGCACCAACGCTTGATCGACGCGATGAGACCAGGCGCACGGCTGTCACGCTTCGAACGTCGACAAGCTCACGACGACGGAGATGTCCGACGGCTAGCCCTCAGCGCGTCTCCACTTTCGCAGTGACGCCATCTCGCGTGGAGGGTTCTCATCCTTGCCAATTTCGACAAACGAAACCTCGGCCACGTACACATCGCCGTGCGAGTCGATTGCCATTGAGTGGGGCCACAGGAACTGATCGGGCTCTTCACCAATCTCGCGGGATCCGAACCTCAATATTCGGTTGCCGTCGCGGTCGTAGATGCCGACACGATTGCCGAGGTTTGGTTCTCCGCGGTTGGGCGAGCCTCTCGTCGGACCTTGCTCCGCAACATAAATGCGAACATCGTCCCCGGTGCCCGTAACCTCGATCGCACACGCTTTATGTACCATCCACTGCCGCTTGAACTCGCCGTCCAGAGAGAAAACCTGGACTCTGTAATTCTCCCGGTCACACACAGCCACTTCTTCATCGTCGATCAGCGCCAGGTTGTGGGGTACGTTGAACTCGCCGGGATCGGTACCGATCACTCCCCATGACATCATCAACTTTCCTTGGGCATCGAACCGGTGGATCCGCGAATTGTCGTAGCCATCGGTAATGAATATCTCACCGGTCTTCTTAGATATAGCGACATCGGTGGGTCGGTTGAACATCTTGCCACTCTGCTTCGGAGCCGCCTCGCCCGACCCGATCGACATCAGGAACTCACCTGACTTCGACATCTTGTGAATCTGCTGCCCATTGTCGTCAACGACCCAGACGTTACCCTCATGATCTATGGTCACGGCGTGCGGGCGGTTAAACCAAGTATTCCAGAACTGCATGGCGTTGCCGTATGGGTCCCGGCTTATCCGCACATCGTCGCTCGGGTTGTCATTGCCCCACATGTCGATCACGTTCCCATCGGGGTCGAAAACCAGCATCGGCTTATTGCCGCGATTGAAAACGAACACGTTGTCGTCTTTGTCGACAGCAACCGAAGTCGCCTCTTTCAGCCATACGCCATGAGGGATTTTTGCCCAGTGCGGTACGGGCTCGAAGATCGTGTCGGACGAAACAAGTGGCAGCATCGCATTCCTCAATAAAACCGTTTCGGCACCGGGTTCAGCACCCGGTTCGCATATTAGCGCCGGTGATACCGAATCGGTGGTCGTGATCGATCCGATCCGATCGAATATTTCTTGATAGATTTACCGCGTAGAAATTCAATTGGTCGAGCACCACCCGATGACGGCCGAAACCCGGACCGAGAGCAGGTAAAAGCAGATGTTTGCAGATTTGAGCGGAAAAGTGGCACTGGTGACTGGCGGAGGGCAGGGACTCGGACTCGGTATTGTGCTGAAAATGGCCGAACAAGGGGCCGACATCGCCATCGCCGACCTGAGCGACAAGAATGCCGCCAGCGCGGCCAGTCTGGTCGAGGCGCTCGGCCGAAAAGCCTACACGGCTCGAATGGATGTTACAGACGCGGACTCGGTCAGTGCCGGGGTGGCAAGCATCACTTCAGCGGCGGGGCAGATCGATATTCTCGTGAACAACGCGGGCGTCGCGGGCGCTCCGGGCTCGACCGGGACAGCGTTCCGGGATGTCGACTGGGAGTTCACATGGAAGGTGAACGTGAAGGGCCTTGCCGATGTAACTGAGGCTGTTCTGCCGCAGATGCGCGAACGAAAAGCCGGAAAAATTATCAACATCTCTTCTGTTGCTGCAAAAGCTGCGAAGTACATCACCGCCTACTACGCCACGACCAAGATGTCGGTGATCGCATACACCCAGGCGCTCGCCCGTGAGTTCGCCGCCGAAAACATCAATGTCAACGCTATAGCTCCGGGCCGAATCTGGACCCAGTTTCACCAGGACTGGATGAAAGAGCGCGAGGCGCTCGGCGATGAAGCCGTAGCCGGTAAGGACAAGTACGACGTGTTCATGGCATCGCTGAAAGAGGTGATCCCGATGGGCCGACCGCAGGAGCCGTCAGACATCGGCGCTCTCGCAGTGTTCCTGGCTGCAGAAGAGGCCCGAAACATCACCGGCCAGACAATCCAGTGCGACGGCGGCCAGGTAATGAACTGAGCCGACGATCGCTGACACAGGCGAAACATTAGTCCCGATCGAAGCGGAACGAGGCAGCGAATTAGCGACCGCTCGGCCATGCCCCACCGGTCATGCAATCGTCTCAGCCTTCGAGTGGCCAGTCCTTGATGCCGTCCGCCGGCACGTATCCGATCACCTCTTCCGCGTGCGAGATGTCCCGAAACCGGGTGAAGTTGTCCGAAACACCGTAGAAAACATCCCACTTCACGTCGCCTGGCGCATCGACGCACTTTTCGAACATCTGCTCGACGTCACGGTGGCTGAAGTAGACTGACACCCCTCTCGCATTCGCTGGCCGGTTTTTGGCCCTGACGCGTCCGATTCTGACCACAATCGCCGATCCATGAGTCTCTGAAAACAGCCTCGCCATCGCCTCGCCGGCCTTCTTGCCAACGCCGTACATCGCATCTGGCCACGGCGGATCTAGATGGGATACGACAGGTCTGGGATCTGGGATATCGTCGAGACGTGCCTCGACCATCGACTTGATCGGCTCGTACTTTTCGGCCGCCCTCTGCACTGTACCCGACGACCCGAATATGAAGCGCTTCACGCCAGCCTCGCCGGCAGCCCGAAATTTGGTTGATTCACCGATATCACCCTGGAAACCGGGTGTACTTTCTTCAAACGGGTAACCTCATCGATTCCAGTGCCGTGACCGGTCACCGTCTTCGCAACTCACCTAGCATCACAGCCGTGATGGCAGATGCTGCGGTGGTGTTGCTGATACCCATTTCGCCAATCGCGATCAGATCGGCGCCCTCTTTCGAGAGCTCCAGTGACAACTCGGCCTCGCGATCCACGATTTCGACAGCATGGGCGCGCGGCATGGCAGGGCCGAGCGTGAAGTTCTGAGTGCTGTTCTCCACTTTTAGCTCCACGAGTTCTGAAGTGTTTCCAGGTATCGGGTTTGCGACGCCAGCGTCGATTATCTTTACTCTTGCCCTGGCCTGCCGTGCCAGCGCGCTTACCGCCGCTCCACCATTGAGAAAATTAGCTACCATCTGAGCGGTCACGGTCTGCGGAAAGGTAGATACACCCTCGTCTGTCACCCCGTGATCAGCAGCTGCCACGACAACCCATTTCTTTTCGATTCGCGGCGTTTCTGTGCGCTGAATTCCGGCGACCTGGCAGGCGATGTCCTCCAGGCGGCCTAGGCTCCCGGCGGGCTTTGGTTAGTGACAACTGCCGCTATCGTGCCGCCTCCACGTGGCTCTGGCTAACCGGCTAAATGTCGAAGCTCGATGCGCTGGGGGAGCCCCTCATCTCAACCTTATCCATTCAGTCTGTTTCATTCTCGTTAAACGAAATATCAACAGCGACCCTCAACTCAAACTCGACGGCTTGTAAAAACTCTCGCCAAACCGAAATAATGCTCACACGCGACGAAAGTACCTTTGGCACTCAAAATTCGACCCCCTTTTGAGCCCGAATTCCCTGGTCGGCATACGGGTGCTTGATCTCCTTCATCTCTGTTACGAGATCGGCGACCTCAATAAGCTCGGGCTCTGCGTCCCGGCCAGTCAGAACGACATGAAGCATTTCCGGCTTGTTCTCCAGCACCTGTACCACTTCGTCAACATCTATCCAGCCGAATGAAATCGGATAGGTGATCTCGTCGAGGAGTATCACATCGTAGTCGCCTGAGTTGATCTTCTCCTTTGCGATCTCCCACCCGTTCTTCGCAAGGGCTTCATCCTCCGATAGGTCCTTCGACGTCCACGTAAAACCCCTCCCCGAGGGAATTACCTCGATGCCAAGCTTTTCGGCCGCCATCTGCTCGCCGTATCTCGATTTTTCACTCTTGATGAACTGAACCGCCATGGTGCTCATCCCGCGGCCCCATGCCCGCAGCATCATGCCGAAACCGGCCGTGCTCTTGCCCTTGCCGTTTCCGGTATTGACGATCACCAGGCCTTTGCGGTCCCGCTTCAGGTTCGGGGGTGGGTTGAACTTCGTTGGAGCGGTCTTTGGCATTTTTCGAATACTCCTGCAATCACAAAGTTAAAACGGCCAGCACCTACAGGCCATCGGCAATCCCTCTCAGCAACCACCCGACCCCGTACGCAAGCACAGCCGCCGCGCCGCCGACTGCAACCGTTTCGATTCCCGCCATGATCCGACTTGTACCGACCACTCGGGCTTTGAATACACCGATCGCCGCAAAAGTACCCGCGGTCGCCAGCGAACTCCACAGGAACGGGGCGGGGATGCCGTCATCAATCACCAGGTTAAAGATGAACGGAAGTATCGGGACCGACCCGGCGATGAGGAACGCAACAAAAGTGAACCATGCGGCACGGCCGGGTTCCGGACCTTCGAGCAGCAGGCCGTGCTCTACCTGCAGCATTGTATCGACCCAGACTTTTTCGTCCGAAGTAATCACCTCAACGACCTGCTCAAGGAGTTCGCCCTCAAAACCCTTGTGCGCGTAGATCTGTCGGATTTCTTCTCGCTCGCCTTCTGGGATAAGCCTGATTTCTTCCTGTTCCTCGAGACGCATCTTATGGAGAAACTGCCGTTCGGCGCGGGTTCCCAAAAAGTTGCTGACAGCCATCGAAAAACCGTCTGCCAGTAAGTTTGCAAGCCCTAGTATCACCACGATGCCGGTATCAAGGTTTGCACCAACGACGCCAGAAACCACGGCGAAGGTCGTGATCGTACCGTCGATGCCGCCGTACACCAGGTCCTTGAGATAGCTCTGCGGGGTACCGGCCTCCAGCCGTTCGCTCACCCGGTCGGGGGTGTGCATGGCGTGAAGGTCTTCCCTGTCTCTCAGGCTCCTGCCCATCGAATCTCCTAGAAACCGTGATCGGCCGCACTCTCTTGCGGCACGAACCCGAGCACTTCTTTTGCATGGTCGATATCGCGGTACCTTGTCGGATTGTCCGAGCATGCGAAAACAACGGCATATTTCAGATCGTCCGGTGCATGAACGGCTTTATCGATCATCTGGACGATGTCGCGATGACTGCACCAAACCGACGCGTTTCGGGCGTTTAGCGGCACATCTTCGATCTCGACCTTGCCAACCCGTATACAGATTACCGACATGTCGTACTGCGCCGAGTACATCTGGCCTAAATTCTCTGTGAACATTTTAGAAACGGTGTAGAAGCCGCGAAGCCGGACCGGATCGCCTATGGCAACCAGGGGACGCGGTACCGGCATTACGAAATCCGGGTCGTGGATCATCGACCTGAAAGGTTCTTCCTGCTCGTAACCGGCCACGACCGCGCCACTGCTGGCAGCAACGATTCGTTTCACTCCCGATATCCGGCAGGCCTCAAACAGGTTGTAGACCCCGTTGATGTTTGCCTTAATGTGGGTTTCATCAGTGACATTTCCGCGCGACGCGGCCATGTGGATAACGGTGTCGACATTCTCGAGGGCGGGCATAATGCCGTCGATTCCGTCGCCAATATCAGTGACCGTTGTAGGAAATCCTTCAACTTCTCTGCGGCCGAGCGCCGTGACTTCGTGCGATTCAGCAAGACTTCGCCCCGCAAGACCTCCGATCAGGCCGCTCATTCCGGTAACGAGGATTTTTGATGGACTCAAAGCTTTTCGAGTGATTCTTTCGGGATTCAGAGCAGGCATGTTCCGCTCGATTAGGAAAACTCGGTGATCTGCTCGCTCGTAACTCGCTCCAGCTCGGAGGCCAACTGCGGATGTTCGTCCGGCCAGTCCAGCGTTCCGTCGGCCATCAAGTCTGAAGCTTCCCGGCGTGCAAGTTGAAGCAAATCGACATCGTCGATAGTTGCGACCCGCAATTCGTCCCATCCGCTCTGTCGGGTACCCAGGTAATCGCCGGGTCCACGTATACGCAGGTCTTCTTCCGCAAGTTCAAAACCGTCTGAGTTTTCAAGTACTGCACTTATTCTCTCGCCAGCAGTCTCCCCGCCGGAAGATGTCACCAGAACGCAATAGCTCTGGCTCCCGCCCCGGCCAACACGACCCCGCAACTGGTGAAGCTGGGCGAGGCCGAAACGGTTGGCGCTCATAATCATCATCACGGTCGCATTGGGAATGTCAACCCCGACCTCGATCACCGGAGTTGCAACCAGCACGTCGATCTGCCTGTTCCGCACGCGGTCCATCACATCCTGTTTTTCAGGAAGTTTCATACGTCCGTGCAACAACCCGACCCGGAGGTCCTTGAAAGTATCAACCGAAAGACGTTCAAACTCCTGTACAGCAGAGACCGCCTCGATCGAATCGGACGGTTCTATGAGCGGGCAGACGACAAACGCCTGTCTGCCCAGGGCGACCTGCTGCCTGATCATCTGGTGGGCCTGATCTACATCGGCTTTGCTTCTCGCCAGCGATGTGGTGATCGGTCTGCGACCCATCGGCAGGATTTTCAACGTATTTACATCCAGGTCGCCGTACACGGTGAGCGCCAGCGTTCGGGGAATCGGGGTTGCCGACATCGCAAGCAGGTGTGGCCGCGGCGTACGTTTGGTGAGGGCCCCGCGCTGCTCCACCCCGAACCTGTGCTGTTCGTCGACCACAGCCAATCCAAGCCGCGGAATCGACACCTGCTCTTGCAACAATGCGTGCGTGCCAATAATTAAATCGGCCTCTCCGTCGGCAATCATCTGCTGAATTCTCGACTTGATCGACCGCTGGAGACTGCCGATCAGCAGCACCATCGTGATTCGGCGATTTCCTCTGCCGGGCAAGCTCGCGTGTCGCACCGCGTCACGCGGCTCTCCGGGCAGGGGCTCGGCATGCAGCTGGTTAGAAATGCTCAGGAAATGCTGTTCGGCTAGCACCTCGGTCGGTGCCATCAGTGCGCCCTGGTATCCCGCGGTGTTTGCAGCCAGCAGGGCCGACAGGGCAACGACGGTCTTGCCGCTGCCTACTTCGCCCTGTAACAGCCGACCCATCGGGACTCCGCTTGCCATATCAGCGAGAAAAACGTCCAGTGATTCCTGCTGATCGGTGGTGAGCTCAAAATCGAGCGATTCCAGAAACGGCTCGACGACCGGACTTCCTTCGTCCATGGCAATCACGATTCCATCTCGCCTGTTCCGCCACTCCGACTTCTTTTTGAGCGCCGCCAACTGGTACATGAACAGTTCATCGAAGGCCAGTCGACGACGTGCCTGACGCTGATCTTCAACTGAATCGGGGTAGTGCATCGATTCTACGGCTTCCAGCAGGCCAGGGAACGAATGGCGCTGTCTCAGGTCGTCATCAAGAAATTCGGTGAGAAGAGGAAGACCGGTATCGAGAGATTTTCGTGTTGCCGTGCGGATCGAACGCTGTACGAGTCCTTCGGTCGACGGATACACCGGCAGCAGGTTGCCAGCATGCGTGAGCTGCAGGTCTCCCGTCGTGGTGTCGGTCGATGCTGCAGACGAGGGAAGTTCGTCATACTCGGGATTCTGCATCTGCGCTCGACCCTGGAACGCGTCGATCTCACCGCTGAAGGCAATCAGGCTGCCGCGCTTGAACCTACTGGCGAGATAGGCCTGCCTGAAGAACGTGGCTTCGAGAAGACCCGTCCCGTCGTTAATGAGAATCTTTGCCGCACCGGGTGGTGGGCCAATCCGGACGGTTTCCGCCCGCACAACGCGTCCTGCCACGGTCGTCAACGCCCCGTACTCAACCTCGCCTATCCGTGTGACTTTTGAATAGTCGACGTGCCGGGCCGGGAACAGCGACAGCATGTCGCGCAGCGTGGCAACGTTCAACCGCGACAACTTCCCGCGCGTTGCCTTGTGAATGAATTTAAGTTCAGCCAGCGGGGTATCGAGTTTGTATTTTGCCTTCGCCGAGCTTGCACGCCCCGAAGGAGGTTTCGCTTGGTTACGCTTTGCCGATGCCCGCCCTGACGAGGTGCCAGACCCCCGCCCATCCGATGATTTGGCGCTCGCAGTGGCACCGGATATTTTCGCCATTACTGCCGATGCCCAACGGTGGCGCTCACCCGGCTGCAAAGCGGCGTAGTTGGTCCCACCCAGCGGCTCGATATCGCGAATCCACTGGAGATGGCCCGACGCACGTTCGATGAATCGGTCAAGGCCGCCCATCACTGCGCGATCGGAAAACTCAAGCTTGCGCTCCAACTCGATGACGTTCCGAAGTGAATTTGCCGCCTGTTCTGGCTCCAATATTCGAGGGGTTTGCTCTGGATAACTGCCGCGCACGCCCATCAGCCGGATTCAGCCTTGATCATCCCGAACCCGAGCGTGCCGGGTCCGAGGTAGTTACCAACCACAGGGCCGAGTTGTGCAACGGTCGCAACCCCATCTGGAGTGAACTTAGCCACATCATTTGCGATATCTCGAGCATCGGCCTCATCGGTCGTATAGAGCACCGCCAGTTTTTCGAGCGGCGCGTGCTCAGCCGCCAGTGCCTTAAGCCGGGCGATTCCCTTTTTACGATTTCGCGCCCGCTCCATCGGATGCGCTTCGCCATCGCGCAATATGAGGATGGGCCGGACACGCAGCAGCGACCCCACGAAGCCCTGTGCCTTCCCTATCCGCCCACCTCGGATCAGGTAGGTGAGGGTGTCGACCATCCCGATGAACACCGCTCGTTCGCTCAGATTCTTCGCCAGATCTGTAGCTTCGTCCAAAGACGCACCATCTGAAATTGCTTCGGCAACGCGTACAGCCGTCCACCCAAGGGCCATCGAAGCCTGCTGGGTGTCAACGACAGAAATACGGGTTGAGGACGCATTCATTGCTTCGACTGCGTTGACCGCTGAGTTGTGCGTCATGCTCAACTTCGACGAGAGGTGTATCGAAATAATCTCGTCGTGGGTCTTTGCTAGTTCCTCGTATAGCTCGATAAAGGATCCAACGGATGGCGCCGAGGTCGTAGGGATCACTTTCGAATCGGGAAGTTGCCTGTACATCTCATCGGCAGAGATCGTCACACCGTCGAGAAAAGTTTCATCCTTGATGTGCACGTTCAGAGGTATTACCGAGATGCCATGCTTCTCAGCGAGGTCCACAGGTAGATCGGAAGTGCTATCGGTTACGACTGCGATGCTCATTGAAGTGCTCCGAATTGCTAGAGGTCGAACGCAACCCCAGTCCGGGGCCTGCGCACTTCCAATATCGAGATTTAGGCTACTCTACTGCAATCAGGTAGTCGTAGTGTGGTTGTCCGCCGTGCACGACCTCGATATCGAAACCACTGAATTTTTCTTCGAGTGACTTCGTTGTCGTCTCGGCCTGCTCCGGAGTCACCGCTTCCCCGGTATACACAGTGACAATCTCGGCACCGTCTGCGTGCTCCTCGATCAGCTTGATCAACACAAACAGGGGATCGCGCCCCACCGTCACGATATCGTCATCGAAAGTTGCGAAAGTCATCCCCGCTTTAATTTCGTGACCGTAAATAGTTACATCTCTCGACGCTTGGCAAACCCCGCCCTCTCCCACTTCGCTGGCAACCTCATTCATCGCCTTTTCGTTTTGATCCAGCGACAGGTCGATGTTGAACGCCAGCAGTGCCGCAACGCCCGTTTGAACTGAACGGGTCGGAACCACCCTCACATCTTTACCGGTCAGATCGGGCACCTGTTGCGCGGCAACAACAACATTCTTGTTGTTCGGAAGCAATATCACCTTCTTCGATGGGGCAGCGTTCACCGCCGCCAGCAGATCGGCCACAGACGGATTCATCGTGTCGCCGCCTTCCACAACCGAAGTCGCGCCAAGACCCGTGCTGATGATCAGATCGGTCAGCCCATCTCCCGCGGCAACCGCAACCACCGCTATTTCCGGTGCGGCGAGCGTAGCCACAGGTGGGCTGGTGGCGTCTCCCCGCCGTGCAGAAGCCCAGCCAGCTGTCTGCTCATCCATATTGGCGATCTCGATATTGGAGATCTGCCCGTATCCGAGTCCGGCGCTGAGCGCCAATCCGGGATCTTCCATGTGGACATGAACCTTCGCGATTACGTCAGTGCCGTCGACAATTGGCGAGCGACCGAGTTGGTCCATGTGGGCGCGTATTTTATCGAGATCGAGATCCTCGGCCTGGATCGCAAATACGGTGCAGTAACCCCAGTCAATCTCTTCGGAAGCATCGACAAAGTCGGCCTTAACAGAGCCAGAAAATTTGGCCCCCCCGGGCATGGGCACTTCGACCACACGCGCCGCCGGCTCCTCGCCGTGCAGAGCCCTTAAAGCTCCGTCAAGCATCACCGCGAAGCCAAAACCCCCGGAATCCACTACCTCGGCTTCTGCAAGCACCGGTAGCAGTTGAGGGGTGCGGCGTACCGTTTCGAGCGAACTCGCCGCCACTGCCGAAAGCACGTTTTCGAAAGAACCGTTTTTCGCGGCCGACGCCTCGGCAACCTCGGCACATTCGCGGTACACCGTCAGCATCGTGCCTTCGACCGGATTTGGCACTGCTTTATAGGAGTTCGTTGCCGCTATTCGCAACGATTTGGCAAAGCTACTGCCACGCAGTAGCGGTTCACCGTCCGTCGTCCCCAATGATTCCGACAGTCCCTTGAAGAACTGGGCGAGAATCAGCCCGGAGTTTCCGCGCGCACCCAGAAGCGCAGCGCGGGCCATTCTGTTCGCAACTTCGCCGATCGTGCCTGATGCATCGTCACCAATATCGTCCACCACCGACCGCAGGGTAAGCATCATGTTGGTGCCGGTGTCGCCATCGGGAACCGGAAACACGTTCAGTGCGTTGATCGTATCCCGGTTGATCTCGATCGAATTGGCGGTGGCCCGAATCATGCTGACAAGCAGTATCGCACCAGTACTGTCACTTGCGACCGTAGAGTTTTGCACTTGGCCTACTCCTTGATAAATACGAGGCAACTGCAGCTGAAATAGATCAGCCACACTCGCATTTCACCAGGCAATCTTCTGTTGTTCCAGCCCGACATGCATGTTAATGTATATCGATAGGGTCTCGGGCTAACCGCACCGGTGCGTATTCATTGTTCGGTCACTTGGCACGAGATTTCCCCCACAACATGAACTTATTTCGAGAGTCTAACTGTTATGCCAAGCTCCGACCAAATCAGGGCGAAACTGGGTCTCGGACCCCGACCCAAGCCGATGTTCGGTCACAACCGATCGCACGCGCTGAATGCGACACGCAAGATTTCAAAGCCAAACCTGCAGAACAAGTGGGTGGTAATCGACGGCCAGCGCTACCGCGTGAAGCTGACAGCACGAGAGATGCGCACGCTCGACAAGAAGGGCATCTCCCTGTTGTCCGTGTAGAAGCGACGTTCGCAAAGCACGCTAATACGTGAAAGTAAAAACCCTTCTCGGTTGAGAGGGGTTTTTAGTTGGTAGTACATCCTCCCTCTCTGCATGGGAGGGACCGAGGGAGGATTGCCCTGCGCGACCAGATTCGCCTCGAACGCCCGGAGCATGATGACCCACAGGCCCTAGAGCCGCTCGAGAAGGCTGTCCGCCAGGTCGATCATGAAGTCGGTTGACCACTGCGAAAGTTCACTCGTTGGACCGTTTTGAAGGCTTATCAGGTTGGACCCCATCCTCAAGACGACCATCGCGCCCATTCCATCCAGGTCCAGGGTCACGGTTGGCAGATCACGGTCCCGGTTATTCTGCTCGAAGTAGTCGACACCGGAGTCGGCTAAGCTGCCTTCGAGAATGCTGTAGTGGGCGATCGCCGCGTCGGTGCTGTTCATCGTGATCAGGGCAACCGTCAGGGAGCTATCGTGGGCATCGCTGCTGTAGATGGCGAGGCACATAGTATTGATGGCGGGATTGTCAGATTTCGCGCTATCGGTCGCAGTGCGGGTTTCCAGCTCACTCGGATACCGGCCGCCGGCGCCGGAGACAATCAGGCTGAAACAGGCCGTCGGACTAACATAACGAGTGGTACAGGTTATGGGGGTAGGCCACCGGCCGGGTATCGAAGTACCCACACCCTCATCCCGATGCACCGACCGCCCTCATCCCGACCCCTGCGGAGGGACCGCCCCCAAATCGCGAACACACAGCGTTTCAGCCAGTTCCTTACCTCGCCAACACCCGCCCCCGAACCCGACCTTGCCGAAGCACAACCCAACCGACTCAGCGACTCGCATCCGACCTCTCAGGAAACGTGGCGCTGGCACCCTCCGGATATGTCGTCACCACATCCTCGACCACCAACGCCGTATCGAAGATCCTGTGCAGCGTCGCGCCAACGACAGCCACCGCAACCCCGGCGAACGTAATCAGCACGAAAATAATCGCCGATACCACTGCATAGGGTTCCCAGCTTGCCGGGCATGCCCGAATCCCCGAGCACAACCACGCGGAGGTTGCCGCGTATGCCACCGCAGTGACAAGGCCCGCTGTCCCACCGACAATCAAGCCCATCACGGACGGGCGCCTGTTACGAATAAACTGAAACATCACCAATCGATGATATTGCCAATATTGCCCGACCGCACCATTCATTCGCACTTATACTCACAACCTCAACACGAACGTTCAATAACCCGCCAACTCACCACCATGACCCCCACTAACACACTCCCCGTCGCCAACGACCCGCAAGCCCTCCGCCAGGCCACCTGCACTGAGGAACTCGATTCACGTGTCCTCGACCACATGCATGCCCAGCGTATCTTTCCTCCGAGGAACGATCGCGACTAAAGTGCCCAAGTCAGCCGCTGACGCCCGGCACCCACGGTCCTCTCCCCCGGACTGGGGGAGAGTTAGAGAGGGGGAGACTCGGAGCCGAATTACTTTGTAACGAGCGCGACTAACGAAAAGACCAACCACACCATCCTCGTCGAACAAGGCGGACACTGCTCCACTGTCATCCTGAATTCATTTTCAGGGTCTAACTCTCAACCAGCTACCATCTATCAACCCAGCCAACAACCCACCACGCACAGGAAACGTCACAAGTGACCCTCCCAGCAGCCAACGACCCGCAAGCGCTAAGACAGGCCGTCCTCGACCACATGCATGTCGGCATGACGAATCACACCATCCTTGCCGAAGAGGGCGGACCCCTCCTCATGGCCTCCGCCGCCGGCATCTACGTTACCGACCTCGATGGCAATCGCTACATCGACGGCATCTCCGGCATGTACTTCCGCAACGCCGGCCACGGCCGCACTGAAATCGCCGAAGCCGTCTACGAACAGCTCAAATCCGTCAGCATGAACGTCTACTCAGGCACCACCCCCGTAACCATCCGCCTCGCCGCCAAGCTCGCCCAGATCACCCCCGGCGACCTCACCCGCACGTTCTTCTGCCAGGGCGGCTCCGAAGCCAACGAGTCGTCGCTCAAAATGGCGCAGGCCTATCACGTCCGCAGGGGCGACGCCGGACGCTACAAGGTCATTTCACGCCGCGGCTCGTACCACGGCTCCACCTACGGCACGATGTGGCTGGGCGGCCACCCGGGCTTCCCGCGCACCGACTATCAGCCGAAGCCTGCGAACGTCGTGACAGTCGGACAGCCCCACTACTACCACGACACCTACGGCGCTTCGTCAGCCGAAGAAAACGGCGAACGGGCGGCTAACGAGATCGAGGAAGCGATCATATTCGAAGGACCCGAGAGTATTTCGGCTGTTATCGGCGAGCCGGTGTCGCAGCCACTTGGAGGTGTCGTGCCGCCTTCCAACTACTGGCCGATGGTCAGGGAGATTTGTGACAAATACGGTGTGCTGCTGATTTTCGATGAGGTGATCACAGGATTCGGCAGGCTGGGCGAGTGGTTCGGTGCCGATTTCGTTGGGGTCACTCCGGACATCATGTCCTTCGCGAAGGGCATTACGTCGGGCTACTTTCCGGTGGGCGGTTCGATCTCGACTCAGAAGATCGCCGATGCTTTTGCGGGCGGACCCGAGAAGGTCTGGAGCCACATGTACACCTACTCGGCCCATCCCGGCGGTGCTGCGGCCGCGTTTGCGAACCTGGAGATCGTCGAACGAGAGAATCTAGTCGAAAACGCCCGCATCCGCGGCGAGCAGATCTCCGAGAGCTTGCTGGAGATGAAAGACCAGCATGTTATTATCGGCGACGTTCGAGGAGTGGGACTAATCCAGGGCATTGAGTTCGTCAAAGACCGTGAGACGAAGGAACACTTCGACCCCTCAGTCGGAGTAAACGCGATGTTGACGGAGGAACTCCGAAAACGAGGCGTCTGGATCCGAGTCCCCGCCTACATCCTCCCCCTGGCCCCACCCCTAACAATCACAGCCGACGAAACCGACAACCTAACCAAAATAGTCGACGAGGCCCTTGGGGCGGTTGAGGCTAGGTTGGGGGTTTAGGAAGCCAACATTCCAATGTCCAACTGACCTGCCCCCATCGTTGGACTTCAGCAAAATGGGACGGTTTTGATAATAGATAGATCAGGCTGGTGTCGGCCGCCAGCACCGGAGACCATCAGGCTCAAGCAGGCCGTCGGACTAACATAACGAGTGGTACAGGTTCTGGGGGCAGGTCAGTCTACGGGTAGTGCACCGGTTGGTTGGGTGATGCTTCAGGGGGTCGAGTGGTTCTTCCTCACACGGGAACTAACGGCACATGCGCGACAGACGGCAATTCGACCGATATCTTGTCGCCAGGTCGTACCACGCCGTCGGCCACGACAACTGCCATCACGCCGATCTTGCTAATCGGTCCGCCATCAGCGTCATGATCGAGAACAGCATTCATCAGCCCCGGAATGAGACCGTCCAGTTGGGTGCAGGGATTTCGAAGACCGGTCAATTCGACTACGGCGCGATCGCCAAGTTTCAAATTCGTGCCTGTCGGCAGCGAGAGTAAATCGATCCCGGCAGTCGTGATGTTTTCACCCATCATGCCGGGCTCCACATCAAAGCCTTTTTCCCGGAGTTCATCGAGCAGTTCCGAGTGAATGAGGTGAATCTGCCGAAGATTCGGCTGAGTCGCATCACGTCGCACCCGGGACAGGTGCTTGACCGTAGCTCCGCTGTGGGCATCGCCTTTCACTCCAAAACCATCGACCAGCGTAATCGACGGGAGCGCATTCTTCGACACGGTGTGTATGCCGCTGGCATGAACGGCGAGAACTGAAGAATTCATTGAGACACATCTTACCGCTGTCATTCTGAACTTGGTTGGCTCTGTTGACATCACGTAAATGAAGTTCGCTTTTACATTGTCATTCTGATCCGGGTTCAGAATCCCCCTCGTGACCTGCCCCCGCGATCGTTACCACTTATTATCTCGGATTTGCGACCAACTGAAGCTCTGGCATGATTGCCTCAGGCACTGGTGGTCGGACTGTGTTGTACTCCCGCCTCCTCCGTTCTGTCAGTATCTGCACCTCCTTCAGCGAGTAGAAGATCTCCCGGTTTAGCAATTCATCCCTCAACTTCCCGTTGAAGCTCTCCGTTGTAGCCGTTCTCCCATGGACTGCCTGACCGACGCTCTTGCCACCGGCGACGGCAACCTCGACTTACCGGAGCTTGCGTAAGATCTACTCCGGGCTGTGTCTCTTTCCTGGCATTTCTGCCTCCCTTCAAAACGCCCAGTATATGATCTTTCAACTGGATACCTTTGAGGGAATAAGGTCAGTTCTACGTTCTCAACGACAGTTGTCTTTACGCCAGTGACTTTCAACTCGATATCCTCGTTATTTGTTGACACAACAGGTGCAGCCATCGATGACTATTCGAGAGGTAAGATGCGGTCGGCAGTCTATACCTGAACTCCGGTCGAAGCCAAAGGGCGTTCTGGCCCAAGAATTAGTACGAATTCAGATCGGTTGTCGTTCGGTGATTGGGTACGATCTTTGTGTCCGACCGCAAGGTCATCACACCAGAATAAGTAATTTCTCCTCGCTTTAAGAAAACATGCCAGATCATTCACACGAAGAAGTAAAACTGGTTGATTCGTACGGGATCGACTCGAATCATGAAGACATTCTCCACAGCCAGTTTGCACAAATGGCAGCGTTCGAACATGCGGCGCAAGCTGGTGACTGGAAGTCGTTCAAGCGGATAGTCGACCAGAGCGGGGATGTGTTTCTCAAGCTAATGCGGAGCGCGGACGGGAGCCCGAGTCTCCGCCTCCCGTTGATGCAGAGCGGAGAACTTGAGGAAAGCTTTACACGTTCACTGCGGGCGCTGAAAAAGGATTGGACGCACCTGATGCCCTGGTGGGCTAGGTTCGGATATCAATTCGAGACCGCACTGACGTGGATCGCCTTTCTGTTCGCACTCGGATCGATTGTCGCTGGGGCAACCGGAAACCCGGTACTGGGAGGTAGTTTCGGCGCGGTTGTGCTTGGAATTCTCGTACTAGTGGACAACGCTGAACCGAGCGTGCGCAATTACTCGAAGTGGTGGATCAGGCTTGTCTATCCGAAGCCCAAAACGGTGCTGGGCAAGTGGCGGACGGCAAGTTATATCGTGGCAGGACTGATGATCATGTGGTTCTTGTTGGCCCCGACATTCAAGACAACCAGCGACTTTTGCGATGATCTGAGCCCGGCAGAAATTGCCGTGTACCAGGGGTGCGGCGATGACGACCCGTTCGCCGAATAGCGTGTGAACAGAAATATAGGCAGCGTTCGGTGGTTTGCCTGCTCAAGTTCTGAGAATCGACAGGTTTCATCGAGATCGCCAATGTTGCCTTTCGTACTGAAACCCGATCGTTGGCACGTCCTGCCATGGGGGTGGACGGCCGGATCATTGCAGCACCTGCCCGTCCGAAGTCGAGATTTACCCAGGAATCATCGTATCCGGCATTGCCTATCGGACTGAATTTTTGTCGCTCGGAGTTGTGACAAGTCACTCAACCCATCTCCTGACATCGCTCACGTCTACTGTTCGCGTACAGCCTGCAAGCTGGCACCTGGTGGCGGTGGTAGGCAGACCCTCTCGGTCTGGAACCCGGTGCCATGTCGTCAAACTCCTCGCAACGACAGGTACGCAGCCATATGGGCCGCGTTTTGCACACCTCAGATTCCACGCACCGTGCCTCCTGCCGGTGTCACCTTCGACAGTGGCGGGTGTTTTGCGATCTCTGACTCGTTCAGCTCGAGCCCCAGTCCCGGCGCGTCGGAAAGCTCGACATACCCGTCAACCTGCCGTGCAAATCCGTCCAGCACGGTGAAATAGTGCTTCGTGTAGAACTCGGCGTGATACTCCTGTATCTCGAAATTGATGATCGAGGCATCCAGGTGCATCTCAGCCATCGCCCCGACCGGCGAGCACACGTTGTGCGGGGCCATCGTAATGTGTTTTGACTCGGCGATGATCGCAATCTTTTTTAGCTCGGTGATTCCGCCGGCGTTGGCGATATCGGGCTGCAAGACATCTGCGGCGTGCTGCTCGACAATCTCGGCGAACGGGAACTTTGTGTATAGACGCTCGCCGGTAGCAATCGGGATGTTCACCTTGTTGCGCACCTGCACGAGTTCGGCGACGCGCTCCGGTGAAACCGGCTCTTCATAGAACAGCGGGGAATATTGCTCCATCCTAAGGCCGATCTGGATGGCGTTCATCACGTCGAATTTTGCATCTGCTTCGAGCAGGATATCCACTTGCGGCCCAACCGCTTTTCGCACCGCGGCCACGCGGTCCTCGGCGAGTTGCAATTCTTCGAGCGAAATCTTGTAGTAGTCGTGCTGACCGAACGGATAGAATTTCAGCGCGTTGTAACCCATGCCGGTCACGACCTTCGCCTCTTCGGCGTTCTGCTTGGCAGTTCCCGGGCTCGAATACCAACCATTGGCGTAGACGCGGATGCTCCGCCGGTGTGCACCACCCAGCAACTTCCACACGGGCTGGTCGAGAATTCTCCCCTTCAGGTCCCACAACGCAATGTCGATTCCGGATATGGCAGTGGTTGCAAGCCGACCGCCCCGTGCCTGAGGGTCCTGGTACATCGTCGTCCAGTGCACTTCCGATTCGAGAGGGTCCTTGCCCTCGAGATATTTCTCGACGAACCCGGTAATTAAATTCTTGACCCGTTCATCGTCCTGCATGGGCGATGCGTCGCCGATACCGTAGAAGGCCGGGTCGTCGGTGTTGAGTTTTACCAGCAACCAGTTGCGCTGGGCATTTTGGTGGTTGGCAGAAAACTGCCTGAACTCAACGCCGGTAATGGCAGGCATGTGCTGTGGCTACCCTTGAGGAATTTCGCATCGTGTTTCTTCTAGCCTGGTCGCTTCGACCACGGTTTCATTGGGAAAGTCTAGCCGGTGTGTATCGCTAGCTCCGATGGGCTTGTGGCAGGTGGTATCCAACAGCGCCTCACTGGGCAGCTGCTTGCGCTTAGCTGACCACCTCCCAGTACTCCTTACCCGCTTGCCGTTGCCGATTGTTGATGGAGTCCCGGAAATTCCGCGCAGGATTTTTACGCCTTCAATATCTCCCGCTGCGACAGCACACGCTCCAGCAACGGTTTCATGCCCAACTCGGTAGCGATGGCGATGGCCTCGTCCTGGAGTTCGGTGGCCTTTTCGCGGTCGCCGGGATCGGAGCGGTCGAGAAGCATCTCCGCGTAATCGGAGGAGGTCCAGGCGAGTTCTGGTCGCAGGTGACGCTCTCGACAAAACTCCACTGACATAAGCCAGTAGACCCAGCAGCCGATTACGCACCATCATCATCCAAACGATGACGTCGCATTCCCCGGACTCCCAGTATTTGTATTCCTCTTTGGCAGTTTTCTCATCGTTTTCCATCACTGCGATCAACCCGAGGCAAGGCCTGGCGATTTCCGCGGCAGTGCGTGTCGAAGATGGTGAAGAAAGCACAATTTTAGCAGCCGCCTTAGCCTCGTTAAACCCCTCAGTTGAGCCTTCAATTCGACCCACAAATGAGATCATCATTGCTGCATACCCGTGCTCCAATGTTGGACCTTCAGGGGTGTTCCGCATGACTTCAAGCAACCGCTCAAGAAAGACCTTACCTTCCTCGAAATTCCCAGATTGATATTCCAGGTGTACACGAACAGTTAAGTCACGCGTCTCCCTTGGCGCGATAGCGAGACTGAGTTCGTTCGGTTCTGTCAGAACTCAGCGCACATCCCGAAAATTTTCGACCTGAATACAAAATTCTTCACCGTATTTAAACCGATAATTCGGTCATTAGAGTCGACCAC
>Ga0066376_10001896_pt1 | contig 19890 bp, 13 predicted proteins | sample Knorr_S15_td_Bot_FD_77009 | JGI IMG/M metagenome (GOLD analysis project Ga0066376, IMG submission 77009) | Marine microbial communities from Southern Atlantic Ocean transect - Knorr_S15_td_Bottom_ad_5009_LV_A | ecosystem: Environmental > Aquatic > Marine > Oceanic | place: Southern Atlantic...
GGCGGTGGCCGTCATCGGCGGCCTCGTCACCTCCACCGCTCTGACCCTGATTGTCATCCCCTGCGTCTACCACCTCTTCGCTCGCCTCGACCGACTCGACCGACTCGACCGACTCGACGACCCTGGTCGTCTTGGTGACCCCGGCCTGACCCCGGACGCCGAATGAGTGAGTTAGCCGAATGAGTGAGTTAGTTGCATGACGGCGTTTTTCATCAGACGGCCGGTGTTGGTCTGCATGCTCCTGCTCGGGGGGTGCCTGCTGGGTACGGTCTCCTACAGCCGCCTGGCCGTAGAGCTGATTCCATTCGCCGAGCTGCCCATGCTGATCGTCAGCGTGCAGAGCGCGCGCACCGAGGACCCGCACCGCGTCGAACAGCTGGCCGTCATCCCCCTGGAGAGCGCCATCGCCGGACTTGAGGGCATCGAGCGCATCGAATCCTACATCGAGCCGCGACGCGCCACGCTCTTCGTCTACTACACCCTGGACAGCGACCAGAGATTCGCCTTTCTCAGACTTCAGGAGCGCGTCGCCGCTACCCGCGCCAGGCTGGGAGACGACTTCTTTGCCGTGGTCATGAAGCTCGACACCGAGCAGCTGTCCAACCAGTTCATGTCCCTTCAGGCCAGGGGGGTGGGCAGCCTCGACCAGATCCGCCAGGTCGTTGACGAGAAGGTGGTGCGCGAGCTCGAGACTGTCGACGGCATCGCCAACGTCGCCGTCTACGGAGGGCGTCAGCGCTCCATCGAGGTTGTGCTGGACGAGGACGCCCTGCACAGCCACGGACTGACGGTCTCCCAGGTCGCCTCGCGGATCTCCCAGTCCGCCCAGCCTCGCCGCTACCTGGGCCGGGTCGTAGACGGCAGCGGCGAGCACTTCGTCAATCTGGTGACCGACTACACCTCCCGGGCCAGCCTCGATGAAACGGTGATCCGGACCGAAGGCCCGCTCCTGCTGGGGGACATCGCCACCATCATCGACGGCGGCGCCGAACGCGAAACCATCTCCCGCATCGACGGCAGGGAGGCGGTGGCCATCACCCTCCTGCGCGATCGCCAGGCCAATCTGCTCGAGCTTTCGAGCGCCACGCGCCACCGCATCGACCGCCTGAACCGAGAGCTGGCCGTTGACGGGGTCGAGCTGATAATCCAGAGCGACGCCGCCGAGGTCATCCAGGAGAACATCGGCGACATCAGATCGCTGGCCCTGCTGGGAGGGCTTCTCGCCATCGCCGTCCTGTGGATCTTCCTCCGAAACCTCCGTCTGGTCGCGATCGTCGCCGCCGCCATCCCCATCTCCGTGCTGATTTCCCTCAACCTGTTCTACGCCCTCGACATTACTCTCAATACCCTCTCCCTGGTCGGCATCGCCATCGCCGTGGGCATGCTGGTCGACAACAGTATCGTCGTATTGGAGAATATCTACCGGCAGTTGTCGCGCCGGGGCGACGCTCATGCCGCCGTCGTTGCCGGCGTCTCCGAAGTGTGGCGCGCCGTCGCCGCCGCCACCCTGACTACGGTCTGTGTCTTTCTGCCCTTCGCATTTTCGGGCAATACCCTGGTGCGGGTCCTGGGTCGGCACGTGGGCGTCTCCATCATCTCCACGTTGCTGGTCTCGCTGGCGGTGGCCTTCCTGCTCATTCCCGTATTCACCTATCGTCTTTTTGCTGCCGCCGGCGCCGCGGATCCGACTTCGAGCTTCCAGGCGGTCTCGCAGCGACATCGCCTGGTGCAGATCTACTCCCTGCTGCTCAAGTCCTGCCTGCGCTTCCCGGCGCGGACCGTTATCGTCGCCGTAACCGCCCTCTTCGTCAGCATCCTCCTCTGCCTCGCGGTCAGCATTGACGCGCCGAGTGAGGCGGAGTTGGACCGCTTCGATCTGTATGCCATCATGCCAGGTGGCACCACTCTCGACCTGGCCGACCAACAGGCACTGGAGATGGACGTCCGCCTGGCGGACGTCGCCGAGCTGTCCGAGCGGCGGATCGACATCAAGGCTGAATACATACACCTCGACTTCGAGGTCGAACAAGGCTACCGGGAGATCGCCGGCCGCGACATCGGCGCCATAAGAGAGGATGTCCGCGAGCGCCTCGAGAAAGGTTTCCCGCGCCTGTGGTTCAGCTACCAGCAGCCTCGAAGAGAGACCCGTTCTGGCGGCGGCGGCAACAGAGGCGGGGCGCGCGCTTTCCAGAGGTTGCTGGGTATAGGTCAGACCTCGGAGCGCATCGCCATCCGGGGAAGCGACCTCTCCCTCCTGAAGACGATTGGAGACGACATCCGCTTCAACCTGGACCGCATACCTGGTATCCAGTACTCCAATCTCGGCATCGCCGCGAACGAGCCGGAGATCAACCTGTTGCTCGATCGCGGCGCCCTCGCCCATTTCGGCGTCACCCCCGCCGCCGTCGCCGCCGAGCTCTCCAGCTTCCAGTCCCAGGTTCCCGCCGGAGTCCGATTGAGAAGCGGCGGCGATGAGATCGACATCCTGCTCAGGAGCAGCACGCAACAGGAGCGGCGCGTCGATGACCTCCGCCAGCTCCAGGTGGCCACGACCGCGGGCGGCGCCGTGCCCCTCCTGCAGGTGGCGGAACTGGTCTACGCTCAAGGCTATGGCGACATCACCAGGGTCAACCAGGAAAAGGAAATCGAGCTGACCTACTCTTTTGAACGGGAGATCTCGGACTCGAATGAGTTGCTGGAAGAAGCGCGCGCCGCCGTCGACCGTCTCGCCGCCGACATGGTGCTGCCTGCCGGTGTTGCCCTAGAGGTGATCCACGACGAGACCGATCTCTCCGATTTCTATTTCCTGATCGGAGCGTCCGTGGTGCTGATCTACATGATCCTCACCTCGGTCTTCGAATCGCTGCTGGCGCCCCTGGCCATGATGATCACCCTGCCGCTGGCCACCATCGGCGCCCTCTGGGGTCTTATCCTGACTGGCAACTCGATATTCAACGCCAACGCTCTGGTCGGTTTCCTGATCCTTCTCGGCGTGGTCGTCAACAACGGCATCATGCTGATCGATTACGCCCGCCTGCTGCAACGACGTGGGTATAGGCTCGGGCGCGCCCTGGTAACGGCCGGTCAGGTACGGGTGCGGCCCATCCTGATTACCGCTATCAGCACGGTGCTGGCCATGCTGCCCCTGGCCATGGGCAAGGCCGAGTACGTCGCCCTCATCGGCGTGCCTTTCGCCACCGCCGTTATCGGCGGCCTCGTGGCCGGTACGCTGTTCACTCTGGTGCTGGTGCCGACGGTGTATTTTGGTCTGGAGCGCACCCAGGCCTGGATGCGGCAGCTCGACTGGAAGATCAGAACCGCACAGCTCGGGGCCCTGTCCGCCGGCGCCTGGCTGATCCACGAAAGCGTCGACTCCACCTTCTGGCAGTTCGCCGACGGCACCGTTCTACTCGGGTTGGTGCCGGCGTTCACCTACTTCGTCCAGAACAGCCTGCGACATACAAGAGGAACGATCGTCCCCGCCGACCACTCAGTGCGGATCTCGATCCGCAACATCGTCAAGACCTACGACGAAGACTCCCGTTTCGTGCGCCAGTGGGGTCGCGGCGAACGCCAGCGGGCCCACCTGGGTCGCGACGGTGGGACGGGGGTCCCAGACCGTATGCCAGACCGAATGGCCGCGCTCGCCTGGCAGCTCCCCGGCCTCGCCTTCCTCTTCTACTTCGCCTATCTCTACGTGGAAAGCGAATTCTGGGCGCTGATCTTCTCGGTGGGCTTCTATCTTCTCTCTCTGCGCCTGGTGCGTTCCTTCCTGCCCCCGGCCGCCGCCTCCGGTTTCCGCCGCCGTCTCGTCAGGGCGGCGTATCAGCTCGCCATCTGGCTGTCGCCACTGGTTCACCTGCTCTGGTACCACAGCCGGTGGGAAATCTGGGGACCCGTCATCGCGGTGGGAGCGGTGTGGTATCTGGCCGCCCTCATCCACCGGGGCTCGCAGAGGCTTTACCGCGGCGACGTCAACGTCGATCGTATCGTCGGCCGCTGCCGACGTAGCCGTAGCGCGTTCTATCATCTGGTCAGAGCGATCCCCTTCGTCGGCAAGAGGAAGCGCCCCTTCACCGCCTTGAACCAGGTCTCCCTCGAGATCGAGAGCGGCATGTTCGGCCTCATCGGACCCAACGGCGCCGGCAAGACCACGCTGATGCGGATCATCTGCGGCATCCTCCAGCAGAGCCGGGGCAGCGTCCGCATCAACGACATCGATCTGACCGCCAACCGGGAAGAGCTGCAGTCGCTGATCGGCTACCTGCCCCAGGAATTCGGCACCTATGAGAACATGACCGCCTACCAGTTCCTCGACTACCAGGCGATGCTCAAAGGACAGTGGGGTTTCGATGAGCGGCGCCGCGTCGTTGACCACGCCATCGGCGCGGTGCACCTGGAAGACAGCCGCGATCTGAAGATCAGGGGGTTTTCTGGAGGCATGAAGCAGCGCGTCGGCATCGCCCAGACCCTCCTTCACCTGCCCCGCATCCTCGTCGTCGACGAACCCACCGCCGGTCTCGACCCGCGGGAGCGCATTCGCTTCCGCAACCTACTGGCCGAGCTCGCCCGTGACCGCGTGGTGATCTTTTCCACCCACATCATCGAGGACATCTCCAGCTCCTGCAACCGGCTGGCGGTACTCGACGACGGCGTCGTCAAGTTCGACGGCAGCCCGCGGGAAATGGTGGACCTGGCCCGGGGCGCGGTCTGGCAGGCCGCGATCCCGGAGACGCGCTTCGAGGACATCCGACCTGAAAAGCGGATCGTCCACCACATGCGGGACGGCGACCTGATCCGGGTCCGCATCCTCTCGGATGACCGACCGCTGCCCGAGGCCACCGAAGTGACGCCTACGCTGGAGGACTCCTACCTCTGGCTCCTGGAGCGACGAGGGTAGAGCGTGTCCGCATACTCCCATACCAGAAGCCTGATCGCCTTCGCGCGCTACAGCGCCAGCCAGGTGTTCGCCGGCAAATTCGTCTATTTCCTGGTGCTGGCCGTACTGGTATTCTTCACCGTCGCCATCATTCATACGGCCAACGAAAGAGTGCCGCCCGACCCCGCCGTCATCTACTACTTCCTGCTGGTGCCGGGCGTCGTGCTGGTGTTTTATCCTGCGGCCTACGCCGTGCAGGGAGAAGTCGATGCCCGCATGCTCGAAACGCTTTTCGGCATCCCCGACTACCGCTACAAAGTCTGGCTGGTGCGGCAGCTGGTGCAGCAGTTGGTGATTGCCGCCCTGCTGCTGTTGCTGGCCACCTTCTGCCAGTTGGCCCTGGCGGATTTCTCCATCGCTGCCATGCTCTTTCACCTGATGTTCCCCATCCTCTTCCTCAGCTGCGCGGGACTGATGATCGCCACTCTCCTGCGCAGCGGCAACGGCGCCGCCGCCCTGCTGGTGACTCTCGTCCTCATCTCCTGGATCGCCACCGAGCCCCTGGACGGCAGTCGCTGGAACCTCTTCTACAACCCTTTCAAACCGGTGGCGGAGCTCGATACCTTGCTGCAAACGAGTACGACCTTCTACAACCGCGTCTACCTGATAGTCGGCTCGGCCTTGGCCACCCTGTTCGCGCTCCTGCGCCTGCAGCAGCGGGAGAAGTTCATGTGAGCAAACCCGGCATCAGATTCCCCCACTTCATCGCCGCGGTCACCATTTTCGCGCTGCTGGCTGTTGGCCAAGCCACAGCCGCCGAACCGATCGACGCCGCTGATGCCGTCAGGGTCCCCGATGCCGGCAGCGTCACCGATGCCAGCGATCTGGTCGCTTCGCCTGCCGTCGCCAGCACTTCAGCAGCCCCGGCCTCCGCCACCACCGACAGCCTTGTCGAGCGCATCGTCGACCAGGTAGACAGGCTCTACCGCAGCACCACCAGCCACTCTCGCCTCGAGATGCTCATCGTCAATCCGAACTGGGAGCGCCGGCTCGAGATGGAGATCTGGACACGGGGGATGAACGAGACCTTTATCCGCATCCTGGACCCGAAGAAAGACGCCGGCATCGCCACCCTGCGCCGTGGCACCGAAATGTGGAACTTCTTCCCCAAGATCGACAAGGTCATGAAGGTGCCCCCGTCGATGATGATGGGTTCCTGGATGGGCTCCGACTTCAGCAACGACGACCTCGTCAAAGAGAGCACCCTCATCGACGACTACGACGCTCGGCCAGCATCGGCGCCAGATGGTTCCCCACCCGGCTTCCACTACGTTGAACTCCTGCCAAAAGCGCAGACGGCCACGGTGTGGGGGAGAATCCTCCTCGCCGTTAGAGCCGATGACCTGTTGCCGGTGACCGAGACCTATTTCGACGAGAAGGGGCGCGCCATGCGCCGGATTGAGTTTGGCGAGGTGCGCGACTTCGGGGGCCGCCTGATGCCTGCCACCATGGAGATGGTGCTGCTCCACAAGGAGGGACACCGCACCGTCATCCGCTACCTCGAGGCGCGCTTCGGCCTCGAGCTCCCGGACGACACTTTTGGGCTCCGCAACCTGCGGAAGCGGCGCTAGCGGAGCTGCCGCTGCCATGCCGTTTCCGACCGCCGAATCGACCCGCGCACCGGGTACCGAGCCGTGATCGCCCGCATCGCTTTTCGCAACATCTTTCGACAGCGGCGCCGCTCCATCCTCACCGCGCTGATGATGGCGGGCGGCTTCGCCCTCTCGTCGGTGTCACTGGGCATCTCCGAGGGCAGCTACGACCGCATCATCGACATGTTCACCCGCGACCACACCGGACACGTACAGATACACCGGAGCGGCTATCTCGACCGGCCATCGATCTACAGAACCATCGGGGATCCCCAGGCTCTGGGTGCGGCGGTGGCGCAGTACCCGGGTGTCGCCGCCTGGGCGCCCCGCCTCTACTCACCGGCGCTCGCCTTCCGCGGCAAGAAGACTACGGGCGCTCAGCTGGTCGGCATCGACCCGGAGCGCGAGGGGAGGACCACGCGTCTGCCCGCCAAGATCAATCAGGGGCGCTTCCTGACGCGAAAGCCGGAGTATGGCATTCTCATCGCGTCCGGTCTGGCCCGGATCCTGGCTGCTGAAATCGGTGACGAGATCGTCCTCATCGCCCAGGGCGCCGACGGTTCCATCGCCAACGACCTGTTTCGCGTCGTCGGCATCCTGGGCGCCAGCGGCCAGGTGCGGCAGGGCATGCGCTGCTACCTCCACATCGAGGCCGCCCGCGAGTTCCTCGTGCTCCCCGACCGCGCCCACGAAGTGGCCATTCTCCTTCACGAGCACCGCGACTCCAGGGCGGTAGCGGCCGGCCTGACCTCCACCCTCGCTCGACCGGACCTCGACATCGACCCGTGGGAGGTGGTCGAACACCAGTTCTACCAGGCCATGCGCGCCGATGTGAAGGGCATGTGGATCTCCCTCGCCATCATCATGATCATCGTCGCCGTCGGCGTCCTCAACACTGTGCTCATGACTATCCTCGAACGCACCAGAGAGTTCGGCGTACTCCGGGCCATCGGAACCAGACCGCGGGACGTCTTTGCCCTGGTCGTGCTCGAGACCTCCTTCCTGGCGTTGCTAAGCCTGGTGCCGGGCATTATCCTGGGGGCGAGCTGCAACCACTTGCTGGGGATCTACGGCATCCAGCTGCCGACCTCGGTGGAGTACGGAGGTGTGGTCTTCGACAGCATGACAGGCAAGAACTCTCTGCGAACCCTAGCGGTGCCCGGAGTCGTCGTCTTTGTCACCGCTGTCGTCGTCAGCCTCCTCCCCGCCCTTCGCGCTGCCCGCATCGTCCCGGTAGAGGCGATGCGGTCACACTGACTGATAAAGAGATATATACCGCCGTGATCCTGCTTCGACTGGCCTGGCGCAACGTCCTGCGCAACCGCCGCCGCACTCTTCTCGCCGGTCTCGCCATCGGCATTGGTCTCGCCGGCATCATCTTCACCGACGGCCTGCTGGTCGGGATGAAGAGGACGATGATCCGGTCGGCTACTTCCACCTTTCTCGGCCACGCCCAGATTCACTCCGAAGGTTTTCGGACCACCTTGGAAGTAGAGCGGACCATAGCGAATGCCGATCGCATTCTCGCCGATTTGAACGCTGACAGTCGCGTCGCCGGCTTCGCCCCCCGCACGCAGGCGTTCGCCATGATCACCTCGCCCGCCAACGTCGGCGCCATATCGCTGTTCGGTGTAGATCCCCGGCGCGAGACCTCTATCTCCAGAGTACACGAGGCCATTGTCGAGGGAAGCTACCTCGACGCCGGTGAGCGCGGGCGGATACTCATCGGCTCCGGCCTGGCGCGGAGCTTGGAGGTGGCGATTGACGATCGGATCGTCGTCACCGCGGCCCAGGCCGGCACCGGTGAGCTGGCTCAGGGGATGTTCCGCGTCGCCGGTATCTTCCACTTCAACATGCGCGCCCTCGACGACAACGCCGCCTTCATCCCGCTGGACGAGTCCCAGTCGCTGCTGGGTCTCGGCAGCGGGATCCACGAGATCGCCCTGCGCTTCGACGATATCATCCGGGCCGGAGATCGCCGCCTCCCCTTCTGGGAGCGCTACGGCGCTGGCGGCAACGAGGCCCTCGGCTGGCGCGATCTGCTTCCCGAGCTCGACGCCGCCCTGGCGCTGTCCGATTTCACCATGTACGCGGTCTTCATCATTCTCTTCGCCGTCGTCGGTCTGAGCATCATGAACACGCTGTTCATGTCGCTGTACGAGCGTCTCTTCGAGTTCGGCGTGCTGCGCGCCGTGGGCACCAGACCCTCGTGGCTCGCCGCCGTCGTCTTGCTCGAGGCCGCCTGCCTGGCCGGCGTCAGTATTGTCATCGGATCCGCCATCGGCGCCGCCCTCATGCTCTGGTTCGGCCACCAGGGGATCGACTACGTCGGCATCGAGTACGCCGGCGTGACCTTTGTCGAACTCCTCTACCCCGTTTTCGAGATGCGCCAGTTTCTGGTTTTCCCGCTGTGGGTGGTCGGTTTCGCGCTGGTGGCCGGCATCTATCCAGCGCTCTTCGCCGCCCGACTCGTACCCGCCGACGCCATGCGTCGCAGCCTCTGAATCCCCCTCCTCGCAGGAACCTAGCTCATGCCAGATGCTCTTATCCGCGCCGAAGCCGTCACTAGAGTCTACCGCACCGGGGAGGTGGTGGTAGACGCGCTCAAGGAGGTCGATCTCGTCGTCGAGCGCGGCGAATTCACCGCCATCGCCGGCCCCTCGGGATCGGGCAAGTCGACCTTGCTCAACCTCATCAGCGGTCTCGACAATCCGACATCGGGCCGAGTCTTTCTCGCCGGACGTCTCATTGGCGACATGGGTGGCAACGAGCTGTCGGATTTCCGCCGCGATCACATCGGCTTTGTCTTCCAGTCCTACAATCTCATCCCCGTCCTCGACGTGGTCGAGAACATCGAGTATGTCATGCTGCTTCAGGGGGTGGCCGCCGCCGAGCGCCGCCGTCGAGTGGAGGAAATGCTGGCTGAGGTGGGCCTGGAGGGAATGGGCAATCGCCGACCCGATCAGCTCTCCGGAGGGCAGCAGCAGCGCGTCGCCATCGCCCGGGCTATGGTTTCGCAGCCCGATCTCATCCTCGCCGACGAGCCCACCGCCAACCTCGACTCGACCACCGGCGGGGAGCTGCTCGACATGATGCGCCGGCTGAACGAGAGCCGCGGCATGACCTTCGTGTTCTCCACCCACGACCGCATGATCATGGAGCGCTCGCGCCGCCTCGTCACCCTTGTGGACGGCCGCATCGATGGCGACGAGGTGCGGAGGTGAGTGGGGACGCGAGTCGAGGGCAACGCCTGGCCCGACTCCTGTGCGTCATCCAGCTGATCTGGCTCCCCCTTCAAGGCAGCGCCACCCAGATTCGCGGCAGCGGCTACATCAAGCAATTCGCCACCGCCGTTGACCCGCCCGGTGTCGCCGGTGCCGTCGATAAGGACAGCCCCGCCGAGGGAGCCTCACTGAGCAGGGCGCGACTGCGGATTGTAATCGAACGCGGACCCCTTTCGGCCGAGTTGGCCTATGAGCTGGCACCCCGCATCGAGCCCGCCGCAAGCGGCGCCGGAGCCGCCACCGGCGGCATCGGAAACGCCCTCGCCGCATCCCTGCCGCGCCCCTCACCGCTGACCTACCGAGCCACTGATTTGCGGCGGCGCCTGTATCCATCCCCCGGTGACGCGCTCGCTTCCTTCTCCCTGCGCCAGAACCTCGACCGCCTCCTCGTCACCTGGTCGGCTGCGACCTTCGATCTGTACGCCGGCCGCCAGCCGATCGCCTTTGGATCGGCCCGTATCGTCAACCCCACCGACATCCTCGCCCCCTTCACCTACGAGGAGATCGACAAGGAGGAGCGCGTCGGCGTCGATGCCCTCCGCGTTCGGTTCCCCCTGGGCGACCTGAGTGAGATCGACGCCGGTTATGTCTTCGGAGATGACTTCAGGTGGTCGAAGAGCGCCGCCTTCCTCCGCAGCCGCCTGTATATGAAAAAGACAGACGTGTCTCCCCTGCTCCTCCTCTTCCGCCGCCACCTGCTGATCGGTCTCGACCTCGCCCGCGCCATTCGCGGGGCGAGCTGGTGGCTGGAGGCGGGCTACGTTTTCACCGACAACCACGGCGTCACCGTGGGTGACGGTGCTGACGATTATCTGCGCCTCTCCTCCGGCCTGGACTACAGCCTGTCACCCACCCTTTACGCCCTGCTGGAGTACCATTACAGCGAGCCCGGGAGTGGAAGCACCGGAGGCTACCTGCGGCGCGCTGGCCGCACTCCCTTTGTCGACGGCGGCGTCTACCTGCTCGGACGCCACTATCTGGCGCCGGCCGCCACCTGGCAGATCACCCCTCTCCTGGCGGCCACCGCGCAGGCACTCGTCAACCTTCAGGACCGCTCCTCCCTCCTCGGTCCCCGTCTGGAGTACGGCTTTGCCGATGACGTCTTCCTCGAGCTGGGCGCTTTCGTCGGCGTTGGGAAGGGTCTCACCTTCGTCACCGACGCTGCACCAGGGGCGGTGCTGTACCCGCGCTCCGAATTCGGGCTCTACCCCGATACCTTCTTCTCCTCGCTGCGACTCTACTTCTGAGGCGATCTACAGCCCCCGAAACAGCGGTGTCGACAGGTCAGCGAAGGAGCACCAGTTTGTGCTACACACACCACTTCCTGGTCCTCACGGGACGCGTGTGGAGATTTTCAGCCAGCGACGGGAACAGCTGATCGAAGAATTGGAAAACCACGATATGGAGGGAATTCAGATGGCTGAAACGGGCGTGTTTACCGAGCAGGTCGATGCGCTCCTGAAACAGGTATAGTTCAGTTCAGTCAACCACGGGCCCCGCGTCACACCGGCTGAAGAGTCTGTCGAAGTCGGCACTTCCATCGTCGATCCGCGTCTCCAGGTGAATCCCACTGACAAAGCCGTGCGCCTCGCGAAAATGGAAGGCCTCGTGCCGCTGCTCCTCGCCGTTGAAATGACGTCGCGTGCCACAGGGTAAAACGACAGTCGTGATGCGGCGGGTCTGATCAGGCACCGGTAGCTTGCTCAGGTCCTCCACCACCGATTCATCCACCACCACGCCCAGACCCGCTCCTTCAGGAACCTGCATCTGCCCTGCCTCGATCGGCGGTAGATGCGTGATGTCCTGCTGCCAGATCGTGTGCGCGGCGAGATTCGACAGCGTCGCCTGCCGGCAGACCGAGGCGAGGTGGGCGAGCCACGCCGCGCGCAAGCCGGAACCGATCGTCTGGATCCAGAATGGCAGATGGGCCTCGTCGGCAACGGCAGCGTGCTCGCGCAATACCTCCACGTCCCCACCTCCCAGCACGAACGCATCGCACAGCCCGCCGCCGATCTGTGCTGACGCCGGCACGCCTGAATCCCATCTAGGCACGGAGCGCACGTGGCAACACCCGGCGCCGTAATGGGCGGCGATCGGCCGATCGATGTGGGCTCGGATCTCCTGATAACCCCTGGCATCTCGCTGGGGAATCGGGGATTCGAATCCGGCCACGACATCGTAGCGTGCCAACTCACCCAGCACCTGCAGCGCCTGTTTCGAGTCGCGCAGGTGTCCGTTGAAGTCGAGCCACAAGCGCAGGCCTGAATCCCCCACCGCCGCGGCTGCAGCCTCGACCTGCGCCACCGGATCCCACCAGGGGCGACACTTCGTCTTATAGATCTGGTATCCTCCGGATGCGGCCTCGGCCGCGTGTCGACCCAGGACATCGGGCGGCACCTCTGGCGTCCAGTAACCCAGCGCGATCCGAGTGCGAATCTGGCGGCCCATGAGCGTGTGCGCGGGCACATCCAACGCCTTGCCGACGGCGTCGTAGAGTGCCATCTGCACGCCACCGTGACGGATTCCACGCAAGCCGACCACTGCATCGGTGCCGACATAGCCAGACACGTCCGTCGGTTCCCCCATGGCTTCGCCGAAGCCGACGATACCGGCCTCCAGCTCGACGCGATACAGCGTCAGCCGATTCCTGAAATTCGCCAGTCCTGAACGAATCAGATGGGGAGCCAGATCCTCCCGAAACAGCATGGTTAGAGGAATCGCTTCGATCTGCCGGATGGTCAGTGACATGCTCTTCCTCTCACTCATTGACGGTGTAGCGTTTCACCGCCTCTTCGTCCAACTGCACACCCAGACCCGGGCCCTGCGGTGCCGGGGCGACACCATCCACAACGAGTGGTTCCATCAGCAACGAATGTTCGTGTACGAAGTTGCCACAGATGTCCGAACCGAATGTGCAGTTCGGTGCTGCCAGCGCCGCGTGCAGTCGATAGACATCGAACAGACCAAGATCGACATTCGACGCCGTCCATACGGGCAGGCCGCCATCCTCGCCGATCTTCGCCATGTGTACGAAGAGCCAGTCGGACGGGCCGATGTTGAAAGCATCGGCCGCCCCGAGGTGGACGACCTCGATCGCTTCCCGTGCGTTCTGCAGATGCGGAGCGATCGGTAGAGACGTCTCCTCTTTCAACCGCTTGTAGAGGCTGAAATCATCGCGCGGGATGGGATCCTCGATCACCACATCCTTCCCCTCCAGCGCCCGAGCGATCTGGAGGGTGTTCTCCACGGTGTGAAAGCGGCGATTCGGATCGATGACGACCCGCATGTCCGGGGCGACGTCGAGGACGGCATGAACCCGATCGACGACGTTGCCATCCTCCCAGCGACATTTCATCTTCAGACCGTGGAAGCCCTGCTCCACGGCACGGCGCGCGGCCAGCGCGGTGTCCTCGGGGCTCATGCGAGCGATCCAGTAGTCGACCTTGATCGATGGCTGTGCCTTGCCGCCGAAGAGTCGGTAGAGAGGTTGGTCGAGGGTCTTGCCGATCAGATCGAGCAGGGCCATTTGCCAGCCACCACCCACCACCGTGCGTGGTTCGAAATCGAGTGGATCGCGGCCCCTCCAGTCGGGCGGAGAGTCCTCGTGCTGGCCGTAGTAAGGGCCACTCATGCCGATGCCGGAGACACCCTCGTCGGTGTGAATCCTCAACAGATCCTGGCAACGTCGCTCGATCGATTCTGGATAGGCGGCGGGACTGAACGGTTGGTCGGGTGGAGCGAATTCTCCGTACTCCCGCGACGGCAGGATACCGGGAAGAAAGGGGACACGCAGAACCGTGCGCTCGAAGCCGGTGATCTTCATGAGTGGTCTCCTGGCGGGTTGGCGAGCTCATCGGGGGCCTGACCGTGCTTGTCGAGCCGCCGACTGCGCAGCAAAAAGATGGCTACATGCACATGCATGTCAAGAGTCCCAATCTCCAGTTGCACAGCTCCCTAGCTGATAGGCGCAGCTAATGGTCAAGATCTGGTTACGGCAACCACGAGATCGGCTGCGGCAGGACGACGACGTGCCATCACCTTATATTTCCTCGCCGCTCGGTCTATCCATATGCCCGCCATCGCCGCTAACTGAACGAGGCCACTCTTGTCCCCAGCCAACTCCGAAGAGCACTACTGGCAACAGCTCAAAGAGCAGCACATGCTCGACCCCGATGGGATCTATCTTAATACCGGATCCTTCGGATCACAGCCGCGCCGGGTCTTCGAATCACTGCTGGAAGGTCTGCGCACCATCGAGGCGGATCCCACCTTCAACCACGGGGTGCTCACCGAGCGCTTCAACGGGCCCGCGCCTCGAGTTTCTCAAACAAGTCGCGGAAGATCGGATCGCGATGCACATGGGTGGCGACCCGGATCAGATGGCGTGAGTGATCGACACTCCAGGTGAATTGATCGGTGAGGATTGGACTCGGTACCAGATCTGTGGGCACCCAGCGCGGCTCGAGCAGGTAGCCGATCGCGGCAATGTCCCAGATGACCTTCGACCAGGCGTAGTGATCGGCGCTGTAGCCCCTCACGGTCTCCACCAGGAAGTCACCGATCGCTCCCCGACCGGACACGTAGCGCTCCAGTTCCGCCACCGTCGTCAGCAGGTGTGAAGCGACCCCCTGGCAGGGGATGAGCACCAAGGGCACGCCGCAGTCGAAGACCAGACGCGAAGCCTGCAGATCCTGGCCCAGGTTGAACTCCCTCGCCGACGGCCAGTGAAGGGGCTGGCCACCCAGCCACACCAGGACAATCCTCTCGATGATGCGAGGTTCCAGTAAAATCGCCGCGGCCACATTGGTGATGGCCCCGATGGCCGCTACGTACAACAGTCCCTCGCCGTTCATGGCCCGGTCCACCAGATCCCGCGCCGCCTGGCTTTCCTCCGGATCCTCCAAACAGGATAGGTATCGTGTCGAGCCCCGAAAAACGAATCCCTCAGCGGACACGTCCAGCCGCTGAAGCAATCGCAGAATCTCGTCGTAGCTCTTCTCCATGCCATCCAGCGGTCCGTCAGAACGGCTGTTGCTGAACGGCGCCGCGTAGAGCGCTTCCACCGCCAGTCGATCGGGTGAAAGCAGCATCTGGGCGACGGCGAACTGATCGTCCACCTCATTGTAGGTGTCGGTATCCAGAACTACGCGCAGCTTGCCTGTGGGCGGCAGCAGGTGCTCCAGACGCACACTGTCTGGCAAAACGGGGAAATTCATCGGGACTCCTTTCGGCAAAACGAAGAAGCGATCATCCCGGCCCGGGACTGCGCAGCCAAGAAGCCGCCGTCCTATCCCTCTACGCCGATCTCCTCTTCCTGCTTCTCCCACTCCGCCATCAGCGCCTCCACTTCACGCGCCATCTCGGCCCGCTCCACTTCGAGGGCCTTGATCTGTGCGGCTGGCGTAGTCTGATAGAATGAGGGCGCACAGAAGGTCTCGTCGATCTCGCGAGCCCGGGCCTCGGCCTGCTCCAGTCGCGCCACCAGGGCGTCCCCCCTTTCGCGCTTCCTCTTCCTCTTGCCCTTGGAAATCTCGCGCTTCGGCCCCTCCTTTGCAGAGATCTGCTTGCGCGCCTTCTCCTGCCTTACCTTGAGCACGACGCGATCAGCGTCGAGGTGATCGTCGCCGCAGAAATGCACGTAGTCGTCGTAGGAGCCCTGGAAGTCGAGAATATCGTCGACCTTGATTTCGACGATACGAGTCGCCAGCTGGCTCACGAACCAGCGGTCGTGGGACACCAGGATCAGCGTGCCGGGATACTTCTTCAAGCCTTCCACCAGGGCCTCGATCGACTCCAGGTCGAGATGGTTGGTGGGCTCGTCGAGGACCAGCACATTGGGCAGCCCGATCGCCAGCTTGCAGAACACGAGCCGCGCCGCCTCCCCCCCCGACAGCGAGTCGAGTGGCTTTTCGGCATCGTCCCCGGTAAACAGGACCTTACCCATATTGCTGCGCACGAAGCCGATGGTGCGGTCGGGGCACGCGTCCCACACCCACGTCTGCGCCTCTCGGTTGCCGGGCCGGAAATCCTCGCGGTGATCCTGGGCGAAATAGCCGGTGTGGGTCTCGTAGCCCCATTCCACCGTGCCCTCGTCGGGCTCGAGCTCGCCCATGACGATCTTCAGCAAGGTCGATTTGCCGATGCCGTTGGGCCCCATAATGGCGATGCGGTCGCCGCGCTGCACGAGCAGATCGACGCCGTGCAGCACCTCGTTGTCGCCGAAGGCCTTCTTGACTCCCTCGATCTTGAGGACATCGCGGCCGCTGTCGCGCACCTGATCGAAGCGGAAGGTCGGGTAGCGACGGGAGCTCTTCGGCAACTCGACGATGCTGTCCGTTATCTTGTCGATGACCCGCTGTTTACTGCCCGCCGCCCGCGCCTTGGTCGCCTTCGCCTTGAAGCGATCGACGAACTTCTGGTGGTGGGCGATCTCGCGCTCGCGCCCGGCGATGTCCTTCTCCCGCCGCTGGCGCTCGGTTTTCTTGGCCTCTATGAAGGCGGTGTAGTCGCCGCTGTACAGCGTCACGGTCTCGTAATCGACGTCGAGGATGTGCGTGCTGACGTTGTCGAGAAAGCGGTGGTCGTGGGAGATGACGACGGCGGGACCGGCGAAATCGCGCAGGAATATCTCGAGCCAGCGGATCGACAACACGTCGAGGTGATTGGTCGGCTCGTCCAGCAGCAACGCGTCCGGCTCCGAGGCCAGTACCTGTGCCAGCAGCACACGCAGCTTGAACCCGCCCGAGAGCGACGACAGTGGATCGTGGTGGAGCTGGGTGGGCAGCCCCAGGCCTTCGAGGATGGCCGACGCCCGCGCCTCGGCGCTGTAGCCGTCGTAGCGGTCGATCAGGTCCTCCAGCTCTGAGAAGCGATCGGCGTCGAAGTGGTCGTCCGCCTTCGCCAGCAGGGCCTCCTTCTCGACCATCACCTCCCACAGCGCCTGGTTGCCGCGCAACGTGACGCTGATGATGCTCTGGTCGTCGTAGAGGAACTGATCCTGCCGCAGCACGCCTAAACGGGTGCGCTTGGGCACGGTCACCTCCCCCTCACTGGGCTCAAGGTGATTGGTGAGGATGTTGAGCAGGGTCGTCTTGCCGGACCCGTTGGCGCCTACCAGGCCGTAGCGCTTGCCTTCAGTGAGCCGCAGGGAGACGCCGGCAAAAAGCGTCCGGTCGCCGTATATCATGCCGAGGTTGGATATAGAAATCATGCCGTAATAATGTAACGCATACTCGAAAAAGTGGCGATGGCTAGCCGATTGCGGCGACGTCGCCCGAAAGGCCTCGTCACAGAGGCGTCCGGTCCACGGGCCACTCGGCGAGTCTTGGTCGATTCATTGCAAAGTCGGGAGGTGCGTCAACTTCCCGGTCGGATACTCGGCCACATGACCGGGCCCGAAGTCCCGCCAATGAAGCCTTGACACGCCTGGGCGCATCTAGGTCCTTTCTTTCCAACGTTCAGGAACTCGCCGAGGCCCAGCGACTTCAGCGGGTCGCGAGGATGCATGCAGGCATAATCCTCCTCTTACGCTAACCTCAAACTCGAATTGAGAGCAGACATGTATATCGGGACACAAGGCAGATTCCCCGAGGACGCCGATCTGGAAGTCCTCGCGCAGCTGGGGGTGGTCAACATCGATACGACGCCGACCCAACCTGTGAGCGAATGGACAGCCGACCTGTTGACCGGCATGCGCGAGCGCTGCGACCGCTTCGGCATCAATCTCGAAATGATGCACATCATTGGCTCGGGGAACGCGCTCAAAGACCAGAATACCGGGGCCATTTTCCTCAAACCGAGTGACGAACGCGAACGCCAACTCGACCACGTGTGCGATGCTATCCGCGCTGCATCGGCAGCCGGAGTGCGGGGTCTCAACTACAACATCACCATCCTGGGACACCTGCGGACCGAGTCTACGCTTGGACGGGGCGGGGCAAGACTGTCCTCCTTCGACTACGACAAGCTGATGGCCGAAGGCAGCCCCCGCGAACAGGAAGAGAGCCGCTTCACCGAGTTTCAGGACGGTCCGGCGGATGCCAACGAAATGTGGGAGCGCATCGATCACTGGCTCCAGCGCGTCATCCCCGTCGCCGAGGAATACAAGGTCCAGATGGCCTGCCACCCGTCCGATCCTGGAATCGGCTACGGCACCACCTACCGCGGCGTCGAACGCGTGCTGGGCATGGTCGACGGGTTCAAAAAACTCATCGACCTCTACGACAGCCCCTATAACGGACTGAATTTCTGCGTCGGCTGCATGTCGGAAAGTCTGGCAAACCCCGCTGAGGAGATCTTTGACGTCATCCGCTACTTCGGTGAGCGCAAGAGGATCTTCAACGTCCATTTCCGCAACATCAAGGGCGGCTTCCGCAAGTTCGTTGAGGTATTCCCCGATGAAGGCGACGTCAATATGCTCGAGGTGCTACGCACGTTCAAAGCAGTCGATTACCCGTACATGATCATGCCCGATCACGTACCCCAGATCTCCGGGCCCGAGCCGGGAAAGGTAGGATTCAGCTTTACCTACGGATACATCCACGCCATGATGCAGGCGGTTGACGAAGGCTGACTTTCCGCTCGCCCCGCCTCGCGCGCCAGCGTCAGAGGGCAGTTCCGGTAGCCCGTGCAGTGAAAGTCCTCGAGGGGCTCGGCCCCGGCCTCGAGCAGCACGCGCACGACTTCGACATGGCCCTGTTCGGCAGCCAGGTGGAGTGCTTTTCTCTGCCGCTGCGGGTGGACGGCATGGATCGACTCGGGATCTGCCCGAACCATGTCGCTGATCTGAGCCAGATCGCCCGCCTCTGCGGCGTTGCAGACGTGGACCGCGGCAACGAAGCTACTGCTGCGAGACGGTGCGGATTTCCGTAGCTCCTCTTTCGTCATGACCAGAAGTCCTTCCTTCAGTTTTCGTCTCCCTGCTCGGAGACGATTGTTTACGGTGGCGCGTGACAGTCCCAGGAACTCAGCGATCTCCCCGTGGGTTTGCTCGCCCATGTAGAACAGCGTAATGGCCTGCCGCTCCTCGGAGTCCAGCGCCTCGATCGCCCGCAGGACACGGCGTCGGGTGTCCTTCTCCTCGAGGATCGCGAACGGATCGCTCTGAGCCCCGGGGAGATGATCCCCATCCGGCAGCGAGACCGTATCGACTCGCACACGACGAAGCATGCGGTCGCAATGCTTGAAGACCAGGCGGCGCAGCCACCCGGGCAGAGCCCCAGAGCCCCGGGGCCATACACCCGGTCCAGAATCGGGTACGCCTCGACGAAAGCCTGAGCAGCATCTTCGGCCAGATGGAAGTCGCCCAGCACCGAGAAGGCATAGCCGACGGCCATGTCCTGAAAGCGGGACACGATCTCGTCGTACGCCGTCATGTCTCCGGCCTGAGCCGAATGGAGGACCTGCGCGAGGTCGGACATGCTCACGTCAATGCGGTTGAACCGACAGTTGAAGGGACAGAGGAAGAATCCCAGTTTCGGCGGGGAGTTGGTAAAAAAAGGGGAAATTCGGCGCGGCGTCACCCGCGGACTGGGCGGCGGTAGAGAAGACCTTCGCCGGAGCGGACAGAGAGGAGAATTGGCGGGCGATGTTCGAGACAGCCACGGTGTTTGGGCGCATGGCGTCAGAGGATCGCCCGTCACTCGGCGGCCGGGGAGGCGACCTTGCGTTTGATGTTCCCCCATGTCATCGGGACGACGGCCGTCGGTAAAACCAACTAATTCATCGGCTCGCTCCGGTGACGACCGCAGCCCGCCCGCTGGGGTCCATAGTCAGACATTGACGGCTCCCACCGGGTAGATGATGGGATTCTCCGTGTCACCCAGGCGCTTGCGGTCGCTGCCCCAGTTACCTGCGGTGCCGTTCGAGTAACGGGTGTCGGTTGGGCTATACGAAAAGAGATAGGACCAGCGCGGCTTATCGGTGCTGTTGGCTGGGCCACCGTGGACCGTGTATCCGTGATGCACGGTGCAGTCACCCAGTTGGTAGTGGCAGGGCGGCGAGAGCTCCAGCACTGACGTCAGATTCGGGAACTGCTCGAGCAGGTCGCCCCGGTCATCGTTGAACACTGAGCCCA
>Ga0066376_10001897_pt1 | contig 19890 bp, 23 predicted proteins | sample Knorr_S15_td_Bot_FD_77009 | JGI IMG/M metagenome (GOLD analysis project Ga0066376, IMG submission 77009) | Marine microbial communities from Southern Atlantic Ocean transect - Knorr_S15_td_Bottom_ad_5009_LV_A | ecosystem: Environmental > Aquatic > Marine > Oceanic | place: Southern Atlantic...
AGCTGGTTGAGAGCGTTCACCGAGCGGACGACGAGTCCCGACGCGATCATCAGCGCGCAGGAGACCGCCAACTCGACCACCACGAGCCCCGTGCCGAAACGTCCCATGTGGAGACCCGACGAGCCTCGGCTCTCGTCGTTGAGCACGGTCCCCGGCGATACGCCCGACGCACGAAGCGCCGGAACGGTCCCAGCGAGCAACGCGGCAAGCAGCGTGACCGTCACGGTGAAGAACAGGACGGGAAGATCGACAGACCACTCCAGCCAATAGGGCGCCTGCATATCCGCGACCGCCGCGAGGAACCATCGCACCAAAAAGAAGTTGAACACGAGTCCGAGGAGTGCTCCTGCGCCCCCGATGACCAGGGCTTCGACCAGCAGCTGACGGATCACTCGGGGACGGCTAGCACCCAAGGCGGTTCAGAGCGCTACCTCTCGCTGCCGAACCGTCGCACGAGCCAAGAGGAGATTGGTCACGTTCACGCAGGCGACCAGGAACACACCCGCCACCATGAGCAACATCAGGTCCATCACGACGAGACCGACGGAAGGAAGCGAGGCATCCACGTAGCCGACCGCGCGGACGGCCATGCGCCCCTCGAGATCCGGGAATTCCCTCTCGAGCTGCGTCATGATCGACTGGAGCTCGGCCGTAGCCACACCCTTGGACCGGCCGTCTCTGAGGTAACCCCACACGAAGAGCCGGTTCCCCCTCGCCGTGGCAGGGTGGCCGCGTCGTACCGGAGCGGGGTCCAGGCTTCCTCGATCTGGGGGAAGCCGAATCCCTCCGGCAGGACACCGATGATCGTCGCTGGCTCGCCGTTCAGCATCGCGCTCTGCCCGACCACGTCAGGGTCAGCGGCGAACTGGTTGGTCCACGCGTCGAATCCGAGCAGAAGAAGGCTCGGGGCGCCCGGAAGATCGTCACCGGCTCGGAAGGCACGACCCATAAACGCCGACACGCCGAGACCGTCAAAGGCGTTTGACGTGACGTATCCGCCCTGGAGACGCTGCGGCGGCTCGCCCGGGTTGGCCAGATTCATCGTCCCGGAGTAGTAGGCGGCCAGATCGACGAAGGATGTCTGACGCTGGCGGAGGTCGCGGTATTCGTGGAAGACGAGCCGGTTGTAGCTTCGCCCTGGCCGGCCGCGTACGACCTGCATGAGTCGGTCCGCATCGGGGACTGAAATATCTTGAATCCCGGTCGTGACCATGTAGATGAATGCGGTCGACCCGGCGCCAAGCCCGAACGTGACCGTGGCGATCAGGGACAGCATCGGTGTCCGGAGCAACATCCGCAGGCCGAAGCGCACGTCCTTCATGAGACCGTCTATACGCTCTCCCTAGTCTTCGGGCCCCGGCTCGAGCAAACCGCTATCGGCCGGCGCTGTCCACGAGCTCGATATACGAAAGCGTACTCCGAATCCGCTCGCGACCGCGACCGAAGAAGCTCCCGCCCACGGAGTGCCTGTATCTCCCCGATTCCTCGACGAGGAACGTGCCATCCACGCCAAACTCATAGTCGAGATGACTGTTCCCCGGGTCGAGGCCCTGCAGCCTCGTAGAGCCCAACCGGGCATAGATCGGTATCGAGTGACGCACGCGGATCGGGCCCGCTTGGATGCGCAGGACCCTGATGGAAGGCTCCCCACGGGAGGTGATGTCTACGATGCTGGCCCTGGTGAGGTCGATCGGCCCATCCGGGCCCTCCAGACTCGTGGCGCAGCCCGCCAGGAGCAGCGCGGCGAGAAGTGCGCCTGTCTGGGCAGGTGTGAGGATGGCGATCATCGCCGACTCCGGCTGGATACGTATGCGATCGTGACGAGCGCAAGGACACCCATTATGGTCGCCAGGGCACCCAACCAGCCAGGGATCAGGAGCGAGGGGGTGACCTGCTGGGGTTCCTCAGCGGCCGGCAACTCCCCTGGGTAGTCGGCTGTGAAGAGCCCGAGTCCTGGTCGTAGGTCCAGCTCGAATGTGAACGGGCTCGCCATGTCCACGGCCTGGTCGAACAGCAGGACCCGCGACATCCGAAACTGACCGTCGAGCTTCCCCTGGCGGGTCGGGCCGAAGAGGAGCACGTCTGAAGGCTCGAGGCCCACGGTGTCTGATCCCTGGACAATGGACATCCTGGCGAGGTTGAGTCCTCCCGCCGAGGGCCCGTCGACGCCGGCCAGCACGAGGTGGCGCTCGCGGGCGACGGGGCCCGCCCGCTCGAATACATCGGCCAACATATCGGGGCCCATCAGGATCTCTGCGACGGTGTCGTTCCTGAGGTAAATGAGGGTCACATCGGCACTGGTCCGCTCGTTGTCCAGAACCGCGATGCGTTGGCTCAGTCCACGAAGTGCCATCTGCGTCCAGGTCTGCTCTTCGAGCTCGGCCAACGTCACCGACACCGGGTCCAGCGCACGCGCTTCTGCAGCAGCGGCAACGGGCCCGACGCGGTACGCGACGGCTACTTCTCGGGCCGCATTCCGGATGCCCCGCGACATGGCATCTACGGAAATCGTGGCGCCGCTGATGCCTTCAACGTCTCGACGCACGCGGAAGAGATCTACGATGCTCTTCCCAGCGAACTGCTCCTGAACGCCCGGTGCTGCGAGAAAGTCACCGCGTGTGGCCAAATGCGATTCGGTGTAGTTGGTCACGAGCACGCCCGTCAGGTCGCCCTGAAGGTCCATCCCAACCAGGACCTCGATGGGTCCTGTGAAGCCCTTCTGTTCAGGCGGGAGGTCGGAGGTGAGAAAGGCGTACCCGATGAGCGTCCGAGCGCCTTCGTCGGGACCGCGAGCATATGCCTCGAAGACAGGGGGCTGTCCGCGTCGGTCTGAGAACGCGTCGGCCTGCGGCATCACCCGCTGAAGTCGTTCGATCCACTCCTCCGGCGCGTCTTGGGCTGAGAGGACGCACGGAGCGAGGCACAGGACCGCCGACGCTGTCAGGACGACCAGGGACTGCGCTACATAGGCGCGCACGACTTCACGTGCCCGCGGCTGATGCGCCTGCTTCTGTCCCGATTTCGTGACGAGCCCTCAGAGAGGCTTGTCCGGGTTGGCGATCGTGCGCCACATGTGCGCGGACGGGCTGCCGTCGTATCCGAGCCCTTCAGCGGGGCTCTTGAAGTTCCGCTCGATGATCTCGATGAACGGGTCGATGGTGAGCTCTACGCCGTCCTCGAACGCATACAAGTCGTTCACTGTGATGAGGCGGGACTCCATGTACCACCGGTGCTCGCGAGCCTCCTTGTACGCCTGCTGGATGTAGTCCGGCGGCACGTAGTCTTCGCCGAAGATGCGGTTGTAGAGATCGGGATACTCGTAGCCGACCGAATCGTCGGGGTAGAAGCGGAGCGCCCCGTGGTAACGGATGCCCCAGGCGGCGCGCTCGTCGATGTACGGCTCGTAGAGCTGCGCCCCCCACCAGCCGTGGTCAGCTTTCATCAGGCCCTGAACCCCGTCGTGCAGGAGTGAAGCGAGGATCGTCCGCTCTGGTTGTCCCGTCTCGAGCGCGTGGGTGGCGCTTTGGAGACAGTGATTGCTCGAAGCGAGCCGAAGCCGAAAGAAGTCGAGAAGGGTCGGTTTGTCGGGCATCGGCTCGAGCGGCGTGCTCCTCGGGCGAAGCAGATTCCCCGTGCCGCGGGGCCCGTTGCGTTCCTGCCAGAAGGCCTCTTCCTCATCCAGGCCCGACGCCAGCCGTGCCTTCGCATCCGCCTTCTCGTCCATGACATCGAGCATGTAGTGCTCGAGCGCCTCGGCCTTGTCCTCCGGGTCCATCATCTCGAGCGCGCCCAGACCTATCGCGCCTATGAAGGCTCTGCGGTCAACTTCCATCGTTCCTCCAGAGAAGTGTGGCCGAATGAACGCGCCCGGCCCCTGATCTCGTCATTCTATGCCTGTGGAGTTGGACGCGCCATCGAAAAATGGGCGGACGCGGGACTCGCAGAGGATGTTTCTGCCGCAGGCGCTCAGGGCATCAAAAGATTTAAGCTTGCTGGTTCGGGGCGCCCGTAGGATGTTCATGGTGTCTGCCCCCCGGATTTGTGAAGACACCCTGTGCCCGACCCCATCGCCGGCCTGAATGCAGCCGAGTGCCGCGGATGAGCCCGACCGCGATCGAGAGCCTGAACGAAGCGCTAAGTGGCCGTTACAACATTGAGCGCGAGCTCGGCCGGGGCGGCAGCGCAATTGTGTACCTGGCGGATGATCTCAAGCACAATCGCCAGGTCGCGCTGAAGGTTCTTAACGAGGAAGTCGCCCTCTTCCTGGGTCGAGATCGGTTCCTCGAGGAGATCCAGACGACGGCTCGCCTCGAGCATCCCAACATCCTCACGCTCCACGACTCCGGCGAAGCGGCCGGGTATCTCTTCTACTCCTGGATGCTCGCGTCCTGTTCGGCCCCGCCAAGGCGGCCAACGCCGGCGGAGTGGCCGTCTCAGGCCTCGAGCAGGCACAAAACTCGATGCGCATCGCCTGGAGTGCCGAGGAGGTCGAGCAGCGGCTCGTCGACATCATGGCGGGAATCCACGACCAATGCGTGACTTATGGCGAGGTCGACGATGAGTTCGTCGACTACGTAAAGGGCGCGAACATCGGCGGCTTCGTGAAGGTGGCGGATGCGATGCTGGCATACGGTGTGATGTAAGGCCGCCGCCGTGCCGCCCGCCTAGTAGAAGAATAGATACCCGATGAAGATCCCGGCCACGATGGCCGTGCCATCGGCGATCAGGCCGCATGTGACCGCGTGACGCGTATTCCGCACTGACACCGATCCGAAGTACAGCGCAATGATGTAGAAGGTCGTGTCCGTCGAACCCTGGAATGTGCTGGTCAGCCGACCGATGAACGAGTCGGCGCCGTGCGTTTGCATGGCGTCCACCATCATGCCGCGCGCCCCGCTGCCGCTCAGCGGCTTCATCAACGCCGTGGGAAGTGCCTCGACGAAGTCGGTGTTCATTCCTACGGCCGCGAGGGTCGCCCCGATACCGGCCACGAGGAGGTCCATGGCGCCCGACGCGCGGAATACGCCGATGCCCACGAGGATCGCCACCAGATACGGAATGATCTTGATGACGACCGGGAAGCCCTCTTTGGCGCCCTCGATGAAGGCCTCGTAGACGTTCACCCGGCGGAGGGCTGCGGCCAGGATGAAAACCGTGATGATGCCGAACAGCAGGACGTTGGCCACCACTGTGGAGACCACCTCGACCTGTTCCTGAGGGAGCCGGGAGAAGTAGAAGAGGATTCCGATGATGAATGCCGTCAGGCCGCCCAGGTAGGCCATGACGACCCGATCGAACAAGTTGATGCGCTGTACGACGGCAACCGAGATCAGGCCCGCCATCGTGGAGAAGTAGGTGGTCAGCAGGATCGGCAGGAAGATGTCGGACGGGTTGGCCGCCCCGAGCTGCGCGCGGTACACCATGACGCTGATGGGAATCAACGTCAGCCCGGACGTGTTCAGCACGAGGAACATGATCTGAGCGTTCGACGCCGTGTCGTCGCTCACGTTCAGCTCTTGGAGCTCCTGCATGGCCTTGAGGCCCAACGGAGTCGCGGCGTTGTCCAGCCCAAGCATGTTCGCCGCGAAGTTCATGACGATCGATCCATGCACCGGGTGATCCCGTGGGATCTCCGGAAAGATCCGGTGGAAGAACGGGCGGACGACTTTGGAAAGCCCCGCGATCACGCCGCCCTTTTCGCCGACACGCATCAATCCCAACCAAAGTGTCAGCACTCCGGCGAGGCCCAGGGAGATCTCGAACGCGGTCGTAGCCATGTCGAACGTGGCGGTGACCATGGCGTTGAAGACTTCGGTGTCGCCGAGGAAGACCAGCTTCACGCCGGCCACAGCGAAGGCGACCAGGAAGAATCCGACCCAGATGAAGTTCAGGACCATGGGCGGACGCTAGATCGGTTGGGCTAGAAGGTCGACCAGGACCGGCACATGTTCTGCGGCCGCCCCGTCGGGTGTCGTCTGTCCGAACTCGTAGGTGACCACAGGAAGTCCCTGCTCCGCCCCCCACGTCCCGAATGATCCCGGAGTCGGGTATCCGACGTCGGGCACCAACGGCAATCCAGTTCGTGCGGCGAGCCAGCGTCCGAGGTCGGAGTCGTTGGGGTCATCGATACACGCGAGCGGGGCGTGCAGCGCCACCACTGCTTTCGGCCGCAGCTCCTCGATGAGTGCGATGAGCGCCTGGGTCTCGGGCTCCGAGGCCGGAGCTGTGCCGGGGCTCAGCGCGACATCCCTCGGAGCATCCAATGTCGCACGGTGCATCACCGGGTCGGGTCGCCAATCCCTCGTGGGGAAGTTGCGGTTCAATTCCACGCCTCGGGCGTTACATCGAGTGCCACGACTCAAGCCGTCCGGGTTCGCCGCGAGCACCACAGCGCAGTGCGGGGAGGAATCCGCCAGATGCCGGAGGGCCTGAGACAGCGCACTGGTGGTTTCTCCCTCCTCGCCGTGGATCGCCGCGAACACCAGGATTTCGCAGGGCCCGGCCGGGCGCCACACCTCCAAGGGGGCGCCGAGATGGGACCTGCCGTACACGTCAGGCTCTACCGAGAGGGTGCCTCGTTCTTCTCGTGGACGAAGGTTCACACCGGGGCCTGGTTCGTGTTGATCACAAAGCGTTCAAAGATGTCGTCCAGATGTTCGACGAGCACGTCTTTCAATTCAAGTTCGGCTGCCTGCGTCACAGCACGTAGCGTGCCCACTGAGAGGGCCGCTTCGAGCCCGCTCGCCGTCGGCGCGTGGCTCAGGTGCCACCGCTCGGGCGCGACGCCACCACGATCACGATCATAGGGGCGGAAGAACCCGTGCGCCGTTCCAGCCACGATACGCTGATCGAGCCAATCGTGTAGTGGGCCAAACATTCCTCCGGACTCCACCTCTTCGGGAATCAGGTCGATCTCGTACCCGTCGGGCCGCGCCGCCTCATCATACACGTCTACATCCGTGCCCCAATGGTGTCGCGAAGCCCCCGGAAGCGCTGACCACCTCAGAATCGCGTAGGCAAGCTGCACGTCGGTCAGGTCACCGATGGACAGCGGCTCGGCCGCCGAGTCCAGCACGGCGAGCTCACCACCGGCTTTCCGGTTCCAGATCGAGAGTTGGCGGGAGAAGTCCCGAAATCCACTCGCCAGCCTGAGGTCGAATCCGGCTCGCGCCGCGTCTTCGCGGAGTCGGTTGAGCGGCTCGACGATCTCTAGGTGCACCAGTGCACCGAATGGTTCAGCGTCCGCCGACGAGCAGATGTGGGTGTCGTCTTGGCCGGTAAGCGTGATGGGTGTGGGTGGTGACAAGCCTATGTCCTGGCGATGAAAAAGGGCTTGGACCGAGACAGCGTATCGCCGCGAACCGGAATTGGGAAAGCGGATGGCAGATGGGCCACCAGAGGATCCAGGCCTTTATTTGGCACCAAGGCTTGATGTCCGGCGCTCTCTACGCCCGGGAGGCCATATGAGATCGCTTCGAGCCACTCTGCACCATAGAATCTCGAGATGACATTCCTCAGGAGCCGTCGATGAGCCAGAGTCTGTCGCGGATGACAAGATCCGTTGATGACCCTCGAGGCCAACTAGCCCGGCACTCGGCGATGTGCCACCACCGCCGCTCTCGCGTGTGACTGGAGGGGGGAAGCAGGGCCGCGTGGACGTTCTCTTCGACCTAGACGGGGTCCTCGTCGAGTCCTACCGATTTCGCGGCATCCTCGCTACGGACTTCGGGATCAGCGCCGAGATGACTCGCCCGTTCTTCTACGGCCGATTCAATCTGTGCGCCACCGGAAAGGCAGATCTGTTCGAAGAGCTGCCTCCCTTCCTCGAATCCTGGGCCTGGCCAGGCTCCCCCAGAGAGTTCGTGGACATGTGGTTCGCGGCCGACAGTATGGTCAAGCCAGACGTGCTCGACTTCGCCTCAGACCTGCGAGCTCGCGGGCTCCGATGTCACATCGCCTCGAACCAGGAGAAGCATCGCGCTCTATACATCGCGGAGACGATGGGGTTCGGAGCGCGCTTCGACTCACTCTTCTTCTCGCATGCCCTCGGAGCACAAAAACCCGCCGCTGAGTACTACGAACGAATCGAGGCCCGGCTCGGGCTTCGGGGAGCCGAATTGCTCTTCATCGACGACAACCGCGATAACGTCGATGCCGCGGCGCGGCGCGGCTGGCATACAGTCCACTTCGTGGGGCTAGAGAGCATAGAGGAGGTGGCGCGGAGGCTTGACGCATTGGCCTAAGCCCTAGAATCGGCCAGCACCTTGCTATGTGCAGCTGATGCCGAAGGCCGGGCAGGCATGCTGACAGAGATCGCCGGGCTGTCACGGTAGAACGCCCGAGCGCACCTTTTTCCGCCAAGCCAAGAGCAATGCAGCCAGTCCCGAAAGAGGGCGGACCTCGGACGGCACGGGCTGTCACCCGGAGCAAGTCATGTCGGATGATACTCACGCCCATGCGGAGACTCGACTCGCCTGGAATCAAAACGCCCAGTTCTGGAACCAGCGCATGGGTGAAGGAAACGATTTCGTCGACGTGCTCATCTGGCCATGCGTAGAGCGCCTCATCGGCCCGGTCGAGGGCCGCCGGGTCCTCGACATAGCCTGTGGCAACGGACTGTACGCCCGGCGCCCGAGTCGGGCCGGAGCCGATGTGGTAGCGGCTGACTTCGCTGCTGAGATGATCCGGGCGGCAACCGACGCGACACCCTCTGACTGCTCCGTCGAATACAGGCAGCTCGACGCTTGCGATCCGGCACAGCTGGAAGCGCTGCGTGACAACCCGTTCGATGCGGCGGTATGTCTCATGGCGTTCATGGATATGAGTGACCTTGGGCCGCTCCTTGCTGCGATTCGCTTCTTGGTCCCCCACGGGCCTTTCGTCTTCGCTACAGCGCACCCTGCCTTCAACAATCCTCACGTCAAGCGGAAGCTGGATGCCTCTGGTCAGCCCATCGTGACGACGCGGCAATACATGACCCCGTCCACGTCTCCCGAGGAAGCGATCCGTGGGCAGCCTGTCCCCCACCCGAACTTTCACCGCTCGCTCACGGAGTTGCTCTCAGAGGGCTTCCGTGCGGGACTCGTGCTCGACGCGCTCGAGGAAAGGGCCTTCCCTCCCGCTCACGGGACCGGCCGCGGTCCGAACCCGTGGGGAGGAGCATTCAGTGAGTTCCCCGCCGCCTTGATGGGTCGCCTTGTCGGGCGCGAGCCCGCCGCGTGAAAGAACGATCCATGATGACGTCCGACCATCCTTCGTTGAAACGTGCGGCGCAGCTGTTGCTTCTATTGCCGCTCGGCCTCGGGTGTGAGAGCGGACCTACCAAGTCGACGCCGGACGTCCAGATCGACTACGACTTCCCGGGCGCCAGCCTCGCCTACGCCGATCCGCTCACAGGGGACACATACCGAATCGGACTGAAGGACGATACGAATGCAACGTCCAAGGGCTGGTTCTCCTTCCGGGTTCACAATGCGGCTGGGCGCAGCCTGACCTTCCGCCTCCAGGACGTCTTCATTCCCTTCACCCCTTGGCCGTACCGCCAGCCCGTCGTGAGCACCGATGACGGCCAGAGTTGGACCCGCATCACCGACACCGGACAGGACAGCACCACCTTCATCTTCAGCTATAGGGCCCAGTCTGATGACGACTGGGTCACGCTTGGTCCGGCGTATTCCTTCGCTCGATATCTGGCTCTAGTCGACGAATTGGCTGCGAATCCCGAGGTTGCCGCCGTCACGGAGGTGGGGCGCACGATCGGCGACAACCCTCTCCATCACCTGGAGATCCGTAGTCAGCCCGCTGGCACCCTGCCCGCGATCTGGGCCGTGGCCCGCCAACACCCAGGGGAGCCCGGCGGATCCTACATGATGGAGGGTTTCCTGCGTTGGGCGGTGAGCGCCGATCCCGATGCGGTGGCACTCAGGAGCCGGGCGGAGATTCACGCCATCCCCTTCCTGAATGCCGACGGCGTGCTGGCGGGTAATCAGCGCGTGAACCTGGCTGGCCTCGATCTCAACCGGCAGTGGGCGAACCCGACGCTCGCCGAGTCACCCTCCGTGTACCGGGCGAGCGAGGCGATCACCAGCTTCCGCAACGCCGGAGGAGAGATCCGTATCATGCTCGACTTCCACTCCTCGCCCGGGGCGCGCAGCAACTTCTTCTACTACAACGAGGAAGCAAGCTCGAGCACGCCGCTGTACACCGAGGTACGCGCCCTCATTGACACCATCCAGTCGATCAACGGTGACTTCCGACCCCTGGACGACAACCTCGCTCGGCCTGTTCAGGGAGAGCGGGTCAGAGGTTGGGGTTTTACGGACCTGCAGACACACGGCCTGACGATCGAGTCTTCGGGCAACGACGTGACCTACGGACCGTTCTCGGGACAGCAGATGACCCCGGAGCGGTTACTGGCACTCGGTGAGGCGGTGGGGCGAGGCATTCTGAGGACGCTGTTCTGAGAGTTGCCAAGGCGCACCGTTGGGTACTTCTGGATAGGAATCGGGCTGCGGCGCAGTCGGGACGCCTGCGCGCCGTCTCGGCGGATCAGCGGGCTGTCGTGGACGACGCGAGGCGAACTAGTTTGGCTGCCCCAGTGACCCAGTTGCGAGCGAGGCGTTGGCGAGGGTCAGGGAACGACTTCTCCCATCAGCCACTCGGCGTAGAGGAGTGAGCAGCGATGACTCTTTGGTCTGATGAACTGACCCGTCGGTCGTTCCTGAAGGGGCTGGCCGGTGCGTCCGCGCTGGCCTTGCCGGCCCCGGCCCATGCGTCGGCCATGGTGCCTACGCTCTCGCTCTTGCCGTTCCTCGCAAGACCGACGACCGACTCGATTCTCATCAATGCCCGAAACGGTCACACCGATGCGATCGCTCACATAGAGGTTAGGCTGGCCGGTGAGAACCAATGGATTCGTTCCGGTCCAGAGCTGAGGGTCGGTGCGGGGGAGTTTCTCAACTGGAGCGTCGAGGGGTTGGACAGCGGCACGGCGTATGAGTACAGGGTCGTCACGGCGGTGCCCGGTGGAGACCCGGCGCCCGTGTCCACGGGCGGCTTCACGACCCAGCGCATCGGCGAGATCGGGTTCGATGCGGCGCTGATTACGGATGCTCATACCGGGACATTTGTTGACGGCACCGGCCCGATCGAGGTGCTCGACGAAGTAGTCCGAAATGTCCGCAGGGAGCAGCCTGATTTCGTCCTCGCATTGGGAGACAACGTTGCTTGGCCCACGTCACGCAACCAGCCGCAGCCAGATGATGTGGGTGCGACCCGCGCCTACACGATGTATCGAAGACACATCGCCCCACTGTCGATGTCCTGTCCGCATTTCGGCCTGATCGGGAATTGGGAGGGCGAATCGGGCAAGACGCCAGCGGACAGTGCGGCGCGCATGGCGGACGTCCGGCGGCGCTTTACGCCGAACCCCAACGAGGGGACCTATCCGCAGGGCGGCAGCTCGAACGAGGACTACTACGCGTTCGAGTGGGGCCCTGTGCTCTTCGTGATCCTCAACGTGCAGTCGTATACCACCCCGTCGGGTGAGCAGGCGACCCCACGGAGCGACGTCACGTTGGTCGAAGACTGGACGTTGGGCTCGGCGCAGTTCGCCTGGATGGAGCAAACTCTGTCGGCCTCGGATCACCCGTTCAAGTTCATTTGCATACATCACGCCGTGGGGGGCAACGGCGCCACGGAAAACGAGACGCTTTACGGACGTGGTGGACCCAGGGCCGCAGGTGTCGGAGAACAGAAACTGGTGCACAAGGCCATGCGCGAGTTCGGTGTCCAGACCTTCTTCTATGGACACGATCATGTCTTCGTCGACGAAGTGGTGGACGACATCCACTACACGCTTCCAGGGAGCTGCGGCGCGCCGTGGAGGTTCGGAAGGGAGGTCACCGGCTATCGACGATCCTGGGGTGAGTCAGGGCACGCCCGCCTCAGGGTTCGTCCGGACAAGGCTACGGTGAGCTTCGTGAATCAAGCGGGGCAGATCCTACATGAATTCGTGGTGAGGCCTCGGTAGCAGCTTAGTCTCGCAATTCTGCGGGTCCGAGCATTCGCCTTGCGGCCTGTGCTCCGGATTGACATGCTGGCCGCGCGTTACAATTCCGAGACGTTAGGTCGATCTTCGGCGGCCGGGACTCCAGCAGTCCCCGTGGCCTGCCACCCTGCGGAGGACTACAGAGCTGTCCAGCCGATATCGCCTAGACAATGTGCCTCTCGTACTCCGAGTTCCTTTCCTCGTGTACGGGTACGTTTTGGGCTCCCTCTGGTTTGCGTACCTGCATCTGCAGCGTCTCAGCGTGACCGTTGAGGTATCCGGAAACGAAGATCTCGCGGCCGATGCGAACTATATATTCTGCCAGTGGCACGAGTCTGGACCTCTGTCGCTTCAGGGGTGCGTCCCAGGTCTACAGACCTTCTTTGGGCAGCGTCCGCACGCGTGGATGCACCATCCAGCTTGGTACACGAAGCCGATTCACGTGCTTCTGACTCTGATCGGTGTGCAGCGGTTCGTACTCGGGTCGACGGGGCACAATGGACGCCGAGCGGCGGACGAGCTCGTAACCTATCTCAAGGCCGGATATTCGACGCTCGTCGCTCCAGACGGACCGAGTGGGCCGGCGCGCACGCTGAAGAAGGGTGTTCTTCACATGGCTCTGCAAAGCGGCGTGCCGATCGTACCCGTGCGTGTCTCGGCATCGAGATTCTTACGATCCAACTCCTGGGATCGAAAGATGCAGCCCTTGCCGTTCTCGATCATTCAGGTGGTGGTCGGATCTCCGATCGTTGTTACAGAAAGCACCTTCGAGGAGTCCTTCGAAGCACTTACTCACGCATTGGGGTAGACGTAAGGTCGAGCAGTGAGGAACAGGTCGCTGCTACACTGGTGGCAGCTCGCGAGGCCGGCGCTTCGCCGGCGGTCGGCGGATTGGTAGTCGACGAATCATTTACGTAGGTCGCATTGATGGTAGTCAGAAACGTCCGCGTGCCCTTGGCCTGTGTGCTTCTGTGGGTCTTGGCCGGCTGCTCGCCTCCACCTCCGGAGGGGGCGGAGTCTGTCATCGTGGTGCACGGCCTTGGCCGTACCTCCGCATCCATGGTGATTCTGGAACAGCGCCTGGAGAATGCCGGTTTTCGTGTGGTCAGTTTTCGATACCCATCGACGTCTGAGCCCATGGAAGCCCTCGTCGATCTGCTTCAGTCCGAAGTGGCTCTGTGCTGTGGGACAGAAGCAGAAACTGTGCATTTCGTCACACACTCGATGGGGGGAGTCCTGGTCCGGAGCTACCTCCACGAGCGGCCCGAGGGGCATCAGGGGCGCGTTGTCATGCTGAGTCCGCCGAGTCAGGGGAGCGAGATCGTGGATGCCTTTGCTGACTCTCCGCTGCTTCGGTCAGTACTGGGTCCTGCCGCCGCGCAACTCGCGACCGACTCTACGGGCATCTCGAGTCAGCTGGGCCCGGTGCGTTTCGACCTGGGCATCATCGCGGGTGACCGGAGCCTGAATCCGCTGGGGTCCTGGCTCATTCCAGGACCAGATGATGGCAAGGTCGGTGTCGACCGAGCCAGGGTAGAAGGGGCGGCAGACTTCATGGTAGTTCCCGCAACCCACACGTTCATCATGAATCGCAGGGATGTGGCTGAAGAAGTGGTGCACTTTCTTCGGCAGGGTCGGTTCCAACCAGAGGGGTCATAGGGGAGAGTGTACGACTCATTCTGGGTCTGCGTCATGAGGTAGTCGAGGGCACCCACCGAGTTCCACAGCAGACCTAGGACTCCGACAACCCACAGATGCCAATGGGTCGGTTGGGACGTGACCGAATCTTCTTCCTTCATGGTTCTGGCCGTGCTGACCGACGCTCGGTCAGCGGCTCTGTATCGGTCTCCCAGACAGGCGGCGGCCCGTCACAACCGCGTCGAACGCGTCCTCGTTGCGACGCTGCATGATGAGGAAGTCCCAGCCAGCCGCCATGAGCTCCTCGACCTGCGCGGGGTTGTTCGCCGGGTAGCCGCAAGACTTGTTGAACTCCTTGCATGCCGCGAGGACCGTGGCGACAGCGGCGTCGAAGCCCTCCTGGTCACGCACTCTCTCCCCCTCGGCATTCCTGCTCGAGAACACACCGCCGAGCGTTCCCGATCCGACCGTGACGACGGCCACACCCGGCATCGCCGAAATCGCGCGTGCGTTCGCGACGCCTTCCGTGCTTTCGATGATTACGGAAATGAGAAGCTCGCCGTCGGGGTTGAGGGGCCAGACATCGGCCTTCTCGAGGTATTCCGCCTCGGTCATGCCCCAGTATGCGGCGGCGCGTTCGAAGCCTTCCTCGGGGCGGACTCCGCCCCTCGACGTGAACCGCATGGCCGCGATGGCCTGATTGACCTCCTCGACGGTCTCGACCTGCTGCATTTCCACCACCATCTGCCCGTCATTCAGCTGATCGATTAGGCGCTGCGTGACTCCCGTAGGATCACTGTGCATGATCGGGATCTTCGCGACGAACGGGTGACTTCGGGCCGAGCCCCCCGCTGCGACAATCGCCTGCATGAACTCCCGGTACCGGTCCACCGAATTCGGTGAATACGTGTTGAGCTCGTAGTCGCCGAGCTGGTACGCCACCAGTTCCCTGGCGGCCGCGGCTATATCCGGCTGCGGCGGGGAGGGGGCCGCTTCGCCCGCTCCTTGGCCTCGACCTCTACCGCGTCGTCTGGCTGCGTAAGGCGGGTGCGCGATGCCCAGGATCGGAAGTCCCTGCTCGATGAGAGGGATCATCTGGTTGAGCCGATCCGGGGTCTGAGCCTGTTCAGATCCCGGTTCGGCGCATGCTAGCAACGACAGGCCGATTACACCGAGTACAACGCTCGAACGCATGTGGGTCCCGCTGCTGGAAGTAAGAACGATCGGGCTCAGAGGGGGCCCATTCCCACGCTACCGTGGTGCACCCCGTGAAACCGCCGTGAAAGTGGCCTCGGCGATCGGGATCGGCAAACGGCCCGGGTAGGTCTTCGATACGGTCGCGGGATCAACCGGTGCGCCTCGCATCACTCCGCGGTTGTCGCGTATCATCCGCGGTCTCTCACAGGCCTCCACCAGAACGACATGAAGCCATGATCATCAAGTTCAGCCAGATCATGCCGGTAGGCATCGCACTCGCCCTGCTCGCCCAGCCCTCGGAAGCTCAGTCGGTTGATCGGTTTTCAGTCCAAGGCACGTTTCTGGGGATGAAGATCTTCAACTACGCCGACAGCGTCGGTCTTGAGAAGGGCGGCGAGGTGCAGCTCCGTTACAACTCGGGCGCATTGTCCATAGGTGTCGGCGTCATGTTCTCTCCGCTGTCGGCCGTCGTTGGGGGCACCGTCACCTGGGACACACCGAGACCGTGCAGCGAAGGGGACCCTTTTTGCCAGGAGCAAGATCCCACGCAAAATGGCAGATAAGAGTTCGGACTAGAGTGCCTGGGAGGCGGACGAGCCATCGCTTTCTCGGGCCTCCTCTGGCAAAACGCCTTGACCTGCGCGGCGAGGGCGATCGGGCTGTTCGCCGAACCGAGAATCGTTGTGGACATCGGTAGCGAATTCATCGCCAGCTACCTGTCTCTCCGCATAGGAGTCATGCGCTTCACGACCGAGTTGATCGCGCCTGGAGAGACCCGGGAGGAAGTCGAAGTCTTTTTGGGTCAGGTCATTTCCTCGAGAACCATCACAGTCCCGGAATACACTGGGACAGGCACGGGTACCGCAGGACTATCAAGTGTGGGGGCCGGCTTCCTTTTTGCACTCGGGCCAGCGAATCTCGACCTCGGTACGACGTGGGGCGTGGTCTTCTATCCGGTGGGCGTTGAGCCGTTCAAGCAGTGGGGGTCGCAGTACGAACTGCACGGGCGGGTGGGCCTCTCGTTCGGGTTGGGGTAGGTACGACTGACGAATATCGGCACCCGAGAATGGGCTCTGCATTTCTTGTTCCTGTGCTCAACGATGGCTATGCTCGCGCCCTAACCGCCAAGGGGGACGAAGCCCGCTGACAATGAAGAAGACCGATCAGGAATTGGGCCTATTCAGGCAGATCACTCGCCGCGATTTCATCCAAGGAACCGGCCTCGCCGCGTTGGGGCTGATGCTGCCCGCGGGCTGCCGGCCCGCGAACGACGCGAGCACCGTATCCACCAGTGGCGTCGGCTATCCCCCGACGCGAACTGGCATGCGTGGATCGCACCCCGGGTCGTTCGAGACAGCGCACGCACTGGCCCGAGGAGGGGTGCGGTTCGACGATCCCGTCGACCTGGTCGAGGATTACGACGCCATAATCGTAGGCGCAGGAATCAGCGGCCTGACGGCGGCCTATGAGTATCGGAAGAAGTTCGGACCGGAGTCACGGGTTCTCATTCTGGACAACCACGATGACTTCGGCGGTCACGCGAAGAGAAACGAGTTTCACCAGGGCGGCGACATGCGTCTGTCCTGGGGCGGCACGATGAATCTCGAGTACCTGTCGTTCAACGATACCGTGCTGGAGTTTCTGGACGAACTGGGAATCGATGTCGAGCGCCTCGCCGAGGCCCTCGATTTCCACTTTGGCAACGACGGACCCGCAGTCTGGTTTGACGCCGATACGTACGGCCGCGACGTCCTGGTCCCGGGCTTCTCGATGTACAGGCAGAATCTCGACGCGCTCGACAAGATCGACCTCTTCCCGCTCAGTGAGTCCACACGGACCGCGCTGAAACAGTTCTACGCATCAGACGCTGATGTCCTCGAAGGGTTGGGTGAGCCTGAGATCGAGCACGTCTTACGAGGAACGAGCTATGCGGACTTCCTATCCCTGCACGCCGGCCTTCCCGATGAAGCAGTAGAGCTGTTCATGAAGGCAACGGACGGGTATTGGGGAGTTCAGCCCCACAGTCTGTCCACCACCGAGGCGATGAACGCCTGGCTGCCTGGCTCCCACCTGCTCGGAGATGCCGCCCAGCGCGCGGCCGGCTTCGAAGAATCCGAAGCCGTGGCCATGTTCCCCGACGGCAACGCCTCGATCGCCCGACTTCTGGTTCAATCGCTCATTCCAGCGGTCTCACCAGGCGCCAATGCTGAGAACATCGCTACGGCGCAGTTCGACTACGACCAACTCGATCGCCCGCAGTCCTCGATCCGGTTGCGTTTGGAATCGACCGCCGTGCATGTCACGAACGAAGACGGACGCGTCGCCGTCACGTACGTGCATGGTGGCCAGAGCTCGCGGGTCAGAGCGAGGCACTGCGTGCTGGCCTGCTATCACTCGATCATTCCCTACCTATGCCCCGAAGTACCAGAGGAACAGAGGAAAGCGCAGAGCAACCAGGTCAAACACCCCATGCTCGTAACCAACGTTCTGTTGCGTAGCGGGAAAGGGTTTGAACAACTCGGAATATCTGGTGCATACTGCCCCGGTCGGATGCACGCCAAGGTCTACCTCATCAGGGGCGTGGACACGGCCGGCTACCAGCAGGGGGCGGACGAGGGCCCCGTCCCGGCGATGTTCTGGGGGATGGTCGCTCCACCACGCCGCGACGTCCCCATCCACGACCAACTGCGCGAAGCGCGGCAAGTCCTCTTGGAGATGACCTTCGAGGACTTCGAGCGCGAAGTGCGCACCGTGCTGGATGGACTGCTCGGACCGACAGGCTTCGACGCTGCAGAGGACATCCTCGCGATCACCGTAAATCGGTGGCCGCACGGATATGCGTATAGCTACCTCGACCTGTGGGACCCTGAATGGGAAGAGGGCCAAGCCCCACATGAGATCGCTCGTCGGTCCGTTGGCAACATTGCGATTGCCAACTCTGATGCGGCGGCTTCAGCCTACACTCAGGCCGCAATCGAAGAAGCCATTCGGGCGGTGGGTGAACTGAACTAGGGCTGCTTCCTGCTCTTGCTCGCGGCGGCATCGTTAGGTAGACGACCGAGTGAACCCCGCGTTCCTCGTGGGTTCCCTGGGGTGGCCTGAGGACGAGTCAGTTGTCCACATCGGGGGAAGCGGCGCCCTCGACGCCGGCACCCAAGACCAAATCAGAAGGAATGGTCCCCGTCCGGAGCCTCGCCCTTCTTCCACAGCCACAAGCTCTGTACTCCGCTGCGAATCGCCCATGGGTCCGGGAAGTCGCCCTCCCACCCGAACGGATCGACCACAACCCTCCTCCCGTCCCTAGTGTGCCGGTAGACGGCAAAGTGCAGGTGGGGGCCGCTCAAGCACCCAGTGTTACCCGAAAGGCCGATCTGCTGGCCAGCGCGAACGTTCGATCCTACAGTGACATCGACCCGACTCAAGTGACCGTATAGCCTCTCGAATGCACCTGCGATGCTCGTCCGGTGCCGAATACTGACGATCAAGGCCGCGACCTCGCCCTTTGAGCCACAGACGATCGGAGTCTCCGGGCCGGCCAAGACGATTTCTCCGTCAGCACCCGCCAACAGTGGCGTACCTTCCGGCATCACCCAGTCATACCCGTGGTGGTGTCTGCCATTTCCCCACCACATGGGCACAGTCTCGCCTCGCCAAGTGAGGACATCATCACTTCCGGGTTCTCGGGGGTCCCCGTCGCGGTAAACCCCAAGGGGGAGATCGTGATCGAAGGGCCAACTGGTGGGGAATCGATCCGCGAACGACCGTTGCATCATGCGCAGCGGGCGATTGTTCGGCCCAGGAGAAACGAGATCGCCTAAACTGTCGCAGCCTGCGGCGATGATAAGCGCGGAAAACACGACATGCCTGGCGGTGCGCCCAAAGGAGAAGTCACTGTTTATCGGTATCTTCCCGATGCTAGAGCCGCACGTTCGGCACCGGCCACTGCGGCCAGCTCGGGCTTCCGCACCGTAAACGCCACCTTTCGCTCGTGCTCGATGTCGTCGGGCAGGTACGCCGTCGCCATACCACCTTCGCCCAATTCGGACTCGATGCGGTAGCGGCCTTCGAGGGCTGCGTTCAGCCGGGTGATGGGGTCGGAGTCGCTCACGCGAGCAAGATGCGGCTCGGGTTTGCGGAGCGCGAGCAGATCCCTCAATTGCCTACCCGCCTCTCACCCCCCAGCCTGATGTAGCATCCACTCAAGCGAGGAGCAGCGCATGGAGATCCCGCAGGACACGTACCAGGCAATCGAGAATGAGATCGCGAGCGACGACAGTCCGGTTGGGATCGACGCCAAGAAGACTCACATCATGATCCTTCATCAGCTTCGTAAGATTGATGAGCGCCTGAGAAGGATCGAGGACAGGTTGCAGGTGACGTAGTGGAGAGGCGGGATCAGGGCCCTCGCGAATGCGATGCGCATCCCCTGGCCTGAATTGCCTACCCCGTCCTGTTCCAAAACTCAGCTCAAGCGGAAGGCCTTAACCACCAACAGGTTTGCTCACGCACCGCCCCATTGTCCTCGGTCGATCTGCCACGTTTTGGACCAGACGATCAGAGCAGTTCCAGGGGATGCGCGGCGAGTGTGCTCCGCCGAGGTCACTCTACACGTTTCTCTACATGTTCGGGTTCATCAATTCGGTGAAATCCAGCGACGAAATACCGCAAATCGATGAACTTTTCCCCAGAAGTTCGCCAAATCAGTGAAAACGGGGGTGTTCTCACTGTGCTTTGCAAGCAGGAGGTCGGCGGTTCGATCCCGCCTGGCTCCACTGTTGTAAACGCTTGAGTAGCATGTAGATACAGCCTCAGCCATCTGACGTGACCCCCTGAAACGAGGCCAGCGCGGATGTTAGGATCTTGCGCTGGTCGCAGATTCAGGGAGGAGGTCAGCAATGAGCAAGAGACGACACACGCCGGAGCAGATCATCACGGCGCTTCGGGAGGCGGAAGTAGGGCTGGCGAACGGTAAGACGGTCGGGATGGTGAGCCGTGAGCTCGGGATC
>Ga0066376_10001899_pt1 | contig 19884 bp, 14 predicted proteins | sample Knorr_S15_td_Bot_FD_77009 | JGI IMG/M metagenome (GOLD analysis project Ga0066376, IMG submission 77009) | Marine microbial communities from Southern Atlantic Ocean transect - Knorr_S15_td_Bottom_ad_5009_LV_A | ecosystem: Environmental > Aquatic > Marine > Oceanic | place: Southern Atlantic...
ATTCGGGTCGCTGACCAGGCTGCGTACGAGTTGCCGCTGGCGACCTGGAGGCCCTGGGTGCCGGGCAATTCGCTGTCCACGATGGACACGCTGAGCGAATTATCGAAGTTCCACCGGGCGGGAGACCGAAGTTGTCGACGTTGAGGGTATTGGAAGGCAGCCCGACGATCACGAGCAGCGACAAAACCGCCTGATCGAAAGTAATCGTAGAAATTCCCGCCGAACCGCCCGAGATGCGTTTCCGGCCGGCTCGCCGAGCGGGCAAGTTTTGGCCGCGATTCGTTGACGCATGGATGAGAGCCGCCTAGTTTGGAATGAGAGGTACAGGAAGCTGTAAATACAGCCCTCTGAACTTTCGGACCCGCAGCGGGGCCGAACCCGAGCCGACACCGCGCTGAGAACGAGTCCAGAACGAGTTGATTTCGAGTTTAAATCTGCCCCCCGGGGAAGTTCGGCTACGGCCACCCTCTTCGGGGCACGCAAGTGGAGCCCAGGGTGGACCCCAGCAGCGCCCCCCAGCCCAGATCCCCCGCCGACCGGCGCCACCGGCGCAGTCGACTATCACGCGCACGCATTCGCGCCGCCGCCCGCAACCTGTTCCTCGAGCGGGGCTTTGACGCCACCACGGTGGACGACATCGTGGGCGCCGCCGACCTCGCCCAGAAGACCTTCTTCAATCACTTCCCCACCAAGGACGCGCTGCTCCAGGAGTTGGCGAGTTCGGTGCTGGGCCATTTCGAGCGGCTCCTCTCCGATGAGTGCAAGCGCTCGGATTCGTTGGAGGCGCGGCTCGGCGGGTTCTTCTCGTTGGTGGGGTCCGAGATCGAAGTCACCCGCGTACTCAGTCGCGATCTGCTGCACCGGATCATCCGGGGCTCGGCTTCCGGGGGCACTGGAAATCAAGAATTGCGGCGCGTGCGCCAGGCTTTTCGCGGGGTCGTTGCCGACGGACGCGAGCGTGGAGACGTGGGCGTCGACCTCGAACTCGAGGTGCAGGCCGATCTCGTGGCGGGCGCCTTCATCGGCGTGGTGCTCCAGTGGTTGAACGAGCCCGGCTACCCGCTGGCGGGTCGCCTGCGCGACACGGCTCATTTCCTGGCGGCGGCGTTGGCACCCCGGCGCGCCCCCGGGCGGGGAACCTGAGATGCGCCCGGTGAGGTTCCTCTGCGGTGTTCTGGGCTGCTCGTTGCTGGCGGCGTCGGTCACCGGGAGCGCTCGGGCACTGGATCTCGACTGGGTCCTCAGCGACCGAGGCGAGGGAGACACGCTGGTCTACGAGGCCGCTGTCGAAGGCTCGTCCTACATGGCCTACCGGGTGGAGGCCACCCTCGAGACGTCCGCGGCCTCGGCTTTCGGTGCCGCGGTTCGCAACCTGGTGACGCCGACGCGGGCGCCGAAGAACCAGCGGCGGACCCTGCTTCAGAACGACGGCGAGGTCTTCGTCGTGCACACCCGAATCGCGGTGCCGTTTGTATCGGACCGCGATGTGGTGGTGCGGATCGAAAGTTCGAAGCCCCAAGGCGGGGGGGAAGCGACTCTGACCTGGCGCACCGCCTCCCACCCAGCGGCTCCGCCGGAGCGGGGCGTCGTGCGCCTCACCAAGAGCCGCGGCTCGTGGACTTTTACGCCGTTGGCGCCCGCCCGCACCCGCGTCATCTACGAGAACCACACCGACGTCGGGGGCCGTGTGCCGGCGTGGCTGGCGCGCTCGATGTTGCGCGGCGAGGCGGTGGGGCAAATTGCGGAACTGCGCCAGAGCCTGCTCGACTACTCGAGCCGAGTCGGCGAGATCGACGTCGCCGGGACACCCCGGGAAGACGCCTCCGCAAAGACCCCCTGAGCGCCTTCCGATCCGCTCTGCGTATTTACTAGACGCAGCGTATCGTATATCCTTTCGGGGTCCGACCGGCGGCCGCGCAGCAGCGCGCCTCCCAGCGCTTCAGAGGGCACCCCGATGGCTTCCCGTGGATTTCTCGATGCAGTGACTGTGCTCGACCTCTCGACGGTGGGGCCGGGGACCCGTTGTACCCGCATCCTGGCGGATTACGGTGCACGCGTGGTCAAAGTGGGGGCGCCCCCGCGCCGCCAGGGGGTCCAGGTCGAGCCCCACGCCTGGGCCTACAGCGCACGTCGCGGCTGGGAGTCGGTGCGCATCGATCTCAAAGCCGAGGCCGGTCGCGAAGCCTTTCTGGCGCTGGCGCGAAACGCAGACGTCGTCCTCGAGAGTTATCGCCCCGGCGTCGTCGACCGCTTGGGCATCGGCTACGAGGCGGTCCGCGAAGTGAACCCGCGGATCGTCTACTGCTCGACCAGCGGTTACGGCCAGACCGGACCCGCCGCGCGCACCGTCGGTCACGACATCAACTACCTGGCGGTGGGCGGCTACCTCCACACCAGCGAGCGCGGACCGGGCGGCAAGCCGCCGATTCCGGGCGCGACCGTGGCCGACAGCGCCGCCGGTGGGATGCAGGCCGCCATCGCGATCCTGGCTGCGTTACACGATCGCGAGCGCAGCGGGAGCGGAAGTTTCCTCGACGTGTCGGTGGCCGAGGGGGTGCTCACCCTGACTTCGCTCTACATCGACGACCACCTGGCGACGGGGGCCCAGCCGGGGCCGGGGCACGACGTCCTCACGGGCCGCTACGCCTTTTACGACACCTATGCCTGTAGCGATGGCGGCTGGGTCGCGGTCGGTGCGATCGAAGCGCACTTCTACCGCAACCTCTGCGAGAAACTCGGCTGCGAGCAGTGGCAGGAGCACCAATACGACGACGCAGCCCAGGACGCGATCCGCAGCGACTTCCGCGAGGCGTTCTTGCGGCGCGATCGCGACGCCTGGGTGGCCGAACTCGCGGCGGCCGACACCTGCGTGTCGCCGGTCTACTCGATCGAAGAGTTGGTCGCCGATCCGCACTTCGTGGCGCGCGGCGCCTTCGGCGAGGCGGTCGATTCCGAGGGCAAGCGCTTCCGCCAGGTGGCGCCGGTGATGGCGGGGATGCAGCGCGGTTCGGAACCGGCGCGCGTGCGCGAGGCCTCGAAGACCGACACCGATGCACTGCTCGCAGAAGCCGGGTACGGTGCGGACCAGATCGAAAAGCTGAAGGAAGACGGAGTGATCGCGTGAAACAGCGGAGGATGGGATGACGGCACTACCCGAAGAAGTCGAAGCTTGGATCGGTCAGCGCAAGTACGAACAGTGGGGCGCATTCGAGGTCGAACGTGGGTACATCTTCACGTCGTGTTCCTCGGTGCAGAACGGAAACCCGATCTTCTGGGACGAGAAGGTGGCCGAAGAGATCACCGGCGGTCCGATCGCGCCGCCTTCGATGATCTCGGTATGGTTCCGGCCGCACTACTGGTCGCCTGGCCTCTCGGAGGAAGCTCTGGCACTGCAGCTGCACTTCGACCTGAAGGCGATCCTGGGCCTGCCCGAGGCGGTGATGAGCGACAACACCATCACCTTCTACGAGCCGGTGCGCGTCGGCGACCGCTTGAAGACGACCCAGATCCTGCGCTCGGTGAGCGAGCCGAAGACCACGAAGCTCGGCACGGGCCGCTTCTGGGTCCTCGAAGTCGAGGTCGAGAACCAGGACGGAAAACTCTGCGCGATCGAGAGCTACACCGGCTTTGGCTACCAAAAGGGGAACGCATGAGCGCGGGCAACATCGAATTCGACGAGGTCGAGGTGGGGCAGGCGCTGCCGCAACTCGCCATCGAGGTGACCCCGAGCACGGTGGTCCTCGGGGCGCTGGCTTCGCGCGACTGGCGTCCGATGCACCACGACAAGGACTTCGCCCAGGATCGCAACGGCACCCGGCACATTTTCATCAACACCCCGCACAACGCGGCCTATTTCGAGCGCTACATCACGGATTGGACGGGGCCGCGCGGCCGCCTCGGGCGCATCCAGTTCAAGATGCGCGACTCGGTCTTTCCCGGCGACACGATGGACTTCTCTGGCAAGGTCGAAGCGAAAAGTGTCGACGCCGCCGGCTGCGGCTGGGTCGAGCTTGCGATCGAATTGCGGGTCGGCGAGAAAATCACCACGGCGTGTCGGGCGCGGGTGGCTGTTCCGACGGCGCCCGAAGACAACCCGTGGCAGCGGGGCGGGGAAGCGTGGAAGCCCGCGGTCTGACGGGTGCCGGCCTGTCGGTTGACCGGCCTGTCGGCATGGGGTCCGGGGCTAGCCGCGCTCGTTGGCGGCGCTGATTCCGGCGAGCCTTCCGAAGTAGGTTCCATCCGCCAGCGAGATCCCACTGGCCGGGTAGTAGCGCCCGCTGCACAGCGCCGCGGAGCGTCCGGCCGCGAAAATCCCGGGCAGCGGCGCGCCGTCGACGTCGAGAATTTCTCCGCCCACCGCGGTGTGCAGGCCGCCGGTGGTGAAGCCGGCGTAGAGGCAGTGCTCGGGGCGACAATCGACGAGGGCATAGGGCGGCGTCTCGAGGGGTTGCAGCATGTCGCTGCGCTTGCGGAAGAAGGGGTCCTCGCCCTTGCGCGCGAAGCGGTTGTAGCGCTCGACACTTTCCTCGAGGGCGCCCGCCGGAAAACCCGCTTCGGTTTCGAGTTCGCCGAGGGTTTCGGCCACGAAGGTCGGCTGCATTTTCAGGATGTTCGGTTCCCAGATCGCTTCGTCCGCCAGGAACCAGACGTCCCCGTTCCAGTGCATCAGGCTGGCCTGGCCGATGTGTCCGAAGTAGGTGTCCTCGTTGATGTAGCGCTGGGCCAGCGCGTTCAGGAAGAGTCCGCGACCGAGTCGGTGGGGGATCGTGACCGGCAGTGCGACTTCGCCCGTCTCCATGCGGATCAGGTTGCCACCGGCGGCCTGCCCCATGCGCATGACAAAGCCGTCGTCGCTTTCAATCCCGTTCTTCGCCTGGCAGCGCGCGATCTGCGGCGCATGGAGCGCCACCAGTTCGGGGTTTGCGACGAAGCCGCCGCCCGCGAGCACGATGCCTCGACGCGCGCGGAAGGCTCGCTCACGCCCGGCCGAGCGCGCCACCACGCCGACGCAGCGGCCCTCGAGGTCTTCGACGAGGGCTTGCACGCGCGTGTTCACCTCGACGGCTGCGCCGCAAGCGACGGTGGCCTCGATCAGGCACTGCATCAAGAATCCTCCGGCGGCGCCGGGAGCCTTGGGGATGTGGGCGCGCGGGGCGGGCGGAGCGATGCGGTCGAAGGGGTTTCGATCCTCGCCCCCCGAATAGACCAGGCCCTCGACTCCCGGGGGCTCCATGCCAGGCTCGGGATGGAAACTTTCCTCGAAGGGGACGCCGTGGTCGACGAGCCAGTCGTAGTGCGCCGCCGCGCCGTCGCACAGGGCGCGCAGTTTCGCTTCGTGGTAGCCGGGCCCTGAAGCCGCGGTGAGGAAGCGGTACATCGCATCGGGCGTGTCGTCGAAACCGCAGGCGCGCTGCAGTGCCGTGCCGCCCCCCAGGTAGATCAGTCCCCCGGAGTTCGCCGAGGTCCCGCCGCCGCCGCCACTGCGTTCGAGCACCAGCACCTCGGCCCCTGCCGCGCGCGCTTCGATGGCGGCGCAGGCTCCCGCGCAACCAAAACCGATGACGATGACGTCGACCGTCGCTTCAAAAGACGGGATCGACGAGACGGGTCGAGGACGCGCGGATTCGAGCGAGGGCATGGGGCGGGGTTTTCTCCGGGTGCTGTGACCGCGCTTCGCCAGCGGGTCGGTCGCGCCATGCCCGGGTCGGCGCGCGACGGGGGTACACGATAGACGCCCGGAATAGCTCCGCACCCCGGGGCGTCCGTCGCCCCCGCGCGGGCCCGGCCTGCGCTCAAGTTGCGGCTGGGTTTGGCCGTTATCCGAGGGGTGTCCTCGTCTAACGAACATAACGAGGGGGCGGTGGAAGCCACTCGCGTCCTGCTCGTAGAGGGAGACCCTCGCGAGGCCGAGCGGCTCGCGGCGCTTCTTCCGGCGGACATCGCGGTCGTGAGCGTCGTTTCAGCGCTCGAGCCGGCGTTGACCAGGCTTTCCGAGGAGCCCTTCGACGTCGTGCTCCTGGCCCTCGATCTTCCCGATTCGAGCGGGCTCGACACGCTCGGGAGGGCCCGGGCCGCCGCCGCCAGCGTTCCCGTGATCGCGCTCTCCGAGGACGAAACCGAAGAGACCGCGGTGCAGGCGGTGCGCCTCGGCGCCCAGGATCTGCTGGTCCGCGACGAAGTCACCGCGCGCGGCCTGCTTCGCAGCATCAGGCGGGCGGTGGAGCGACACCGGCTCCTCGCCGAATTGCGTCGGGCGCGCTACCGCGCTCACTGGAGTGCGACCCACGATGCGCTCACCGAACTTCCCAACCGCAGCTACTTCCAAAGAAGTTTGCAGCGGCGGATCGAGGCTTCGGCTCGATCCGAGCGCCCCTTTGCCGTGCTCTTCCTCGACCTCGATGGCTTCAAGTCGATCAACGACACCCTCGGTCACCCGGTGGGAGACGAGTTGCTGGTGCAGGTCGCCAAGCGCCTGTCCGGTGGCCTGCGCCGGGGCGACGTGCTGGCGCGCCAGGGGGGAGACGAGTTCATCGTGCTGATCCAGGGGGTCGACGGGGAGGCGCAGCGCTTCTCCGAGGTCGCAGAAGGTCTGCTCTCGAGTCTTTCGATGCCCTTCGTTCTCGAGGGCAGCGAGTACCGTGTCACGACCAGCATCGGCGTGGCGCTGTATCCACGCGATGCCACCGAACCCGCCTGCCTGATCCGAAACGCCGACACGGCGCTCTACCAGGCGAAAAATCGGGGCCGCAACAACTACCAGTACTACGACGAGTCGATGAACCGGCGCGCTCGTGAAAAACTCGAACTCGATCAGGATCTTCGCGGCGCCGTCGATCGGGGCGAACTCGTCCTCTACTACCAGCCGAAGGTCGAGGCGGTCAGCGGGCGAATCCTCGGGTGCGAGGCGCTGGTGCGTTGGAAGAACCCCGAGCGCGGCATCATCAACCCGGGGGATTTCATCTCGCTCGCGGAAGAGACCGGCCTGATCATTCCGATCGGCGACTGGGTGCTGCGGACCGCCTGCGCGAAGGCGCGCGAGTGGCAGTTGCGCGGGTATGACGACTTCAAGGTCGCCGTGAACCTCTCGCCCCAGCAGATCCAGCCCCACGTGCTGCGCGATTCGATCGTGAGCACCCTCTGGACGACGGGGCTCCCGGCTTCGAGCCTAGAACTCGAGATCACCGAGACCGGCCTGATGCAGAACGAATCGGTGGCGGTCTCGGTCCTGAGCGAGGTCAAGCAGATCGGAGTGGGCGTTTCACTCGACGATTTCGGCACCGGCTACTCGTCGCTCAGTTACTTGAAACGCTTCCCTGTCGACACCGTCAAGATCGACCGCTCCTTCGTCACCGACATGGTGTTCGACCGCGACGACGCGGCGATCGTTTCGGCGATCCTCAGCATCGCAAAGAAGCTCGAACTCGCGGTCGTGGCGGAGGGCGTCGAGACCGCGCAGCAGCGCGACCTGCTCACGGTGGGCGGCTGCGACCAGCTACAGGGCTACTACTTCAGCCCGCCGGTCCCCGCGGAAGAATTCGAGGCCCTGCTCGCGCGCGAGTGCCTGGGCGTGGCCGCCGAAAAGCCCGAGGACGAAGCCGGCGGCTCGACGCAGGGCGGAGGCGGCAGCAGTGCGCTGGCGGCGCTTGCACTCTCGTCCGCCTGGATGGACTGCTGAGCGGACCCCCGCCGGCGACCGCTATCTTCGCGGCGTTGACGCAGCGACCTGGCGTCCGGGGAGACCTGCGTGGCCCACCGTTTCTCGCACCTCGTCTCGCGCTTCGTGAAATGCATCGGGGTCGCGGTGCTGGCCTTGCTCGCGATGGAGGTCGCGGCGCGCCTGTTCCTCGAGGTTCCCGGATATCATCGCAACCGCGCGCTGCGCTTTGACCCAAGCCTGGGATTCGCCGGGCGAGCGGGCTTCGAGCGCGCCGCCGACGACCTCTTCGGCACCCCGGCGATGCGCCTCAACGCCGACGGCTTTCGGGGACGCCCGCTGCCTTCGGAGCCGGCGGATGCCTCGACCCTGCGCGTCGCCTTCTTTGGCGACTCGTTCCTGGTGGGAGACGGCGTCGAGGAGTCGGCGCTGCTGACTGCCGGCGTCGAGCGCACGCTGCGAGAGGCGGGAGAAGATGCAGAAGTCTTCAACCTGTCGGTGCAGGACTACGGCACCGCCCAGGAACTCCTGCTCTTCGAGGCTCACGCCGACGCGATCGAACCCGACGTGATCGTGTTGGCGCTCTACCCCGCGAACGATCTTGTGAACAATTCGATCGAGTTGGCTCAGCTCACCCGCGTCAGCCCGGGCGACGCAATTCGACCCTATCTCCAGAAGCGGGATGGGAGCTGGGTGACGACCTGGGTGGATCCCCCCCGAAGTTTCCTTCGTCGCCACTCGAGGCTCTTTGCACATGCCGAGCGCGCCGGGGGCTGGCGGTCCGAGGCACCACCGGGCGCCCGGCGGTCCGCACGCGTCAGGCTCTCGCGCGGAGAGGCGCCGCGCGAAGATTTCGAGATCTTTCGTGCCCCGCCCGGTCGCGGCTCGCGCTGGGCGCGGGCCTGGGAGACCACGCGTTCACTGTTGCGCTCCTTTCGCGACGCCGCGCGCGAGCGCGCCGCGCGATTTTTGGTGATCGTGATCCCCCACGCCGAACAGGTGGCGACGACGGCTCGCAGTGTGGCCCTCGACGCAATGGCGCAGAGGCACGCCGGCCGGTCGCTCGATTCGTTACTCGACTGGAATCGACCGGAGAACGAACTGGCGGATTTCTTCGAGGTCGAGGCAATCGAAGCGATCTTCCTGCTGCCTGAGTTTCGCGATCACGCAGCCCGCGGCACTCGAGTCTACGCGCGCGACGGACACCTCACGAAAGCCGGGCACGCAGCGGTCGCGGCGGCCGTTGCGAGACGACTCGGCACGCCGAACCCGCAGTTTCAAAAGGCCGACGCGATCCGGGATGCGGTCTCAGGGGCGCCGATTCCGCTGTCTCCTGGGGTTTCATCGGACGGGCTGCTCGATTTCTCGGCTCGAAAGTGGCCGGCACACGTCGGCGACGGATTTCTGCGGTGGAGCGGAGGGGTGGGCTCCGCGGCGGGGTGGCAACTGGGGCTCCGTGGGCTGATGGCGCTGCCGATTCGCGACGGCGATTTCGTGCTGAAGGGCTTCCTGCCCGAAGCCGCCGGGCCTCCGGTGGCACTCAATCTGGAGGTCGTCGGGATGCCGCCCACACGCTTTGTGATCGAGCGCCCCGGGAACTTTGAAGTGCGCATCGCGAGACGCGAGGGCGAACCGATTGCCAGCCGCGACGGCCATGCGACGCTCTTCGTCGGCCCGCACGGTGCTCCGCTCGCGGCGTCCCCCTGGATTCGCGCGGCGGGCTTCGCCGGCGGTCCGGGTCGGGCCCCGGACGACTTCTAGCGCTTCGAGCTGGGCGCCCGCTGTCGCGTCGGTGCCGGCGCGTTCGCCAGGTTTCCGCCAATTTCTTCGAGAAAGGCGCGCGCCTCTCTGCCGAGTGTCGGCGACAGCGTGCGCGAGGCGACCGAGGTAGCGAGGTAGCGTGCGGCGCTCGCCTGGCCGCGGGCGGCATCGACGCGCGCGCGCAACAGCTCGATCTCCAGCGAGGAGGGAAGCAGTCGCTGCGCGCGTTCGAGGGGCGCTACGCCGCGTTCCGGGTTTTGCCCCGGGATCAGGTAGCTCGCCCCGATTCGGGCCCAGGCCCCGGGGTTGGTGTCGAGGTCCCGCAGGCTGGCCTCGTAATGGTCCCTTGCCCGGCTCGCCAGTTGCTTTCGGCGGCTGGGGTCGGGTTCTCGCAGGGCTTCGGTGGCAGCGACCTGGCCAGCCTCGAGTTGCACCAGGGCATCGTCGGGGTACAGCGCGAGGGCGCGTTGGATGGCCGCGCTCGCTTCCCCGGGCTTGGCTTCGAGGCGTGCGCTGGCAGCCAGCCCGGTGAGGGCGCTGGCGCTGCCGGGGTCGATTTCGAGCGCGGCCTGAAAGTGGTCTCGCGCGAGCCCGGGGCGCTCGAGTTGTATCGCGAGCCAACCCAGGCGCGGGAGCGCTCGGGCTCGGGGGAGGGGGCGCGGTTCGTCGATGGCCGTTGCCAGCCGGCTGGGGGCCGAGATCTGCATCGCGTCGAAGCTACGACGCCGCACGTACTCGGAAAGTGCCTTCTGGAGGGCTTCGGGGCTCTCTCCGAAGGCCTCTTCGAGGGCGGTGCGGTAGCCAGAACCGCTCTGAACGCGCGAGAAGTAGCGGTCGAAGCGACGCCGCGCCTGGCTGGGGTTGCCGGTCTGGAAGCTCAGGTAATGGACGAGCGCCCAGGCTTCGGCGTCGAAGATCTCTCGTTCGCGCATCCCGAGATCGACGAGGTCTTGGATCTGGATCAGGTGACCGATCGAGAGCTGCAGGCGCTTGCGCAGGAGCGTCAGAAAGTCGAGGCGTGGGAGCCCGACCTCGAAAGAGCCATCCCCCACCTTGAGCGTGCCGGCAAAGAGGCCGAAGCCCTCGTCGTACCAGAGGGGAAGCTCGAGGCCCTCGCGGTTGCGCAGAAAGAATCGCGCCAATTCGAGGCGCGTTTCAAGGCTGGCGTCGCGCCGCCAGCCGCCCCCGGTTCGCAGCACCAACAGCAGGCCATCCGCTGAGGGCAGGATGTAGCTCGGCACACCGCGTAGCGCGAAGGGGCGGGTCACGCTGCGACCGTCGAAGGCGAAGACCCGGGTTCGAATGGGCGCCGACTCGAGCTGGCTTCCTAGCAGGAACTCGACCCCGGAGCGGAAGAGCTCGAGATCGGCTCCGAGTCGCCGCGTGGCATCGGGGTCGAGGGCGCTGGTGATCTCGAAATGCCGGGTGCGCAGGGTCCACCAGTTCTCGACCTGCGAGGGAGCCGTGGCACACCCGAGAAGCAGCGAAGCGGAAGCCGCCGCCACGGCCCAGGCAGCGGCCAGCGAAGGGATCCGGAAGGAGCGCAAAGCCAGCTGTCTCAGAGTTCGCCGAGGGGCCGCTGAGCGGTGTATTCCCAGGGCGCGACCACCATGGCGTCCCAGCTGGTCTGGAAGTCGACCGCCTGGGAGACCCCCACGAGGGGGCTCGTGGCCACGAAAGCGCCGAAGCCGCCGACGACCGCCAGCGCGCCCATCGGGCGCAGAAACACGGCGTCGAAGACCCGGGCGCCCCACTCGGATACGGATGCGCTGGCCGGGGCTGCTTCTGCACTCGGCACCGGAACTGCGCCTGCAGCGGCGACTTCGTCGGCCAGCGCGGGCGCGGCGAGCGAGAAGGCGAGCAGCGCTGTCGCCATCAGCCGGACCAGACCGGGGCGCCCCAACGCTTGAAGGGCAGTGTCGAAGGAGAAGGTCACGGGCTTGCGTCTCCGGTGAGGGGGAGAAAGAGCGAGGAGCCGAGGGTACCCGGCAGCGGGCCGGAAGGCGATGTCCCTGTGCCGGTGGGCGTTTCCCTAAAAGAGAAGCGGGGTGCGGGCTCGATTGCCCACACCCCGCTCAGTTCTGCTTCCGCTTGTTTTGCGTCAGATCAGATCAAGCGAACTCAGTTCTCGCGGCGACTGCGGCGTCGGAGGCTGTAGCCACCCGCCAGGGCCAGCAGGGCCGTGAAGGTCGCGAGTCCGGCCGGGCCCATCGAGGGCGAACCGGTCACCGCGGCCACCGGGGCCAAGCGCATATTGACGGTGTCGAACATCACGTAGGAGCTGGTGGCGTTCAAGCGGTTCGAGATACCGCCCGCCACCAGGGTCAGGTTGCCCGAACCGCCAGCGGTCCGGTTGTCGCTACCCATGCCGGAAATCGTCGACGGCCCGCCGATGCGGCCAAGAGCCACCGAACCGACAACGTCACCTGCCGTGAAGGGAGCGCCCCAGTTCGCGATAATACCGCCACCGCCGGTAGACCCGAGGGGGCTCGAGCCGCCGATGCAGCCCTTCATGCCCGTCAGGCAGACCTTCGTCGAGGTGACCTGGGCAAACGGACCCGGGAAGAGAGTGATCGGCCCGCCGTTACCCAGCGTCGCGCCCACCAACTGCGGGTTCCCGCTACCGGCGATGTCACTGTGGAGGACCTTGGGGCAACTGGTGGGGTTGGTGCCGATCGCGACACAGTTGTAAGCCGTATTAGTGGCCTTTTCACCGGTGTTGAGGGTGAGCGTGCCCAGACCCGTGATGAGCATCTGCATCACACCACCGAGCTGGTCGGTCGAAGCCGTGTAGGTCAGGCGACCGTCCTTGGGGAGGGAGGCCATCGGCGCCGTACAGCCGGTGAGGATCGCTTGGGCAGGGCAGGCAGAGAAGTTCGCAGCCCGCGAAGTCTTCGCGCCGGTCTTTACACTGCGGTTCGCCGCCTGGGGAGCCTGCATCGCGAACTCGGTCGCCAGCTGCACCAGCGACGGTGCGATGTATGCGAGTCCGTACGAAAAGGTTATCGGGGCGGTTCGTGTGAACGCGTCCGTCTGAAAGACGATCGTCTTGTTGGCTCCGCCCGGCTGCGTCACTGTCGCGCTTGCTGCCGCCCTGGTGTTGCCGCCGGTCATCACCGGCATCTGGCTAAGGCCGCGTTTCGAGTGCCAATTTCCGAAAACGAAGAAATCGGCCGCTCCGGCACTGGCGGTCCAAGCGAACGTGAGCGCCATGGCGGTGGCGGTCAGGACCTTCTTGATTCTCTGGTTAGTCATGGTGTTCCTCGGTAGACGTTCCCGCCGGAGCGGTGAACGCGATTAACTCGATCGCGGATCTGTTCTGCAACGAGTGTGCCACCTTAGTCGAATCGGGGATTTCCAAATAGATCACCCCAACCATTTGGAATATAAGGGTTATTTAATATCCCCACGGGGCATCCCTCGCCGCTTTCGAGTCGACTCGAATCGAATTGGAAAAATATTTCCCAAAAATGGAAGGCACGATCTCATCGCGGGGGACCCACGAGTTGCTGGATATTCTCCTATACTCGGTACGTTCGCGTGGTGGCTTGAACCTGGGGGCGCTGGCCATAGCAGGCCCGCTACCCCTCCCTGCGGGTCCGGACACGGGTGGGCATCTCGAATAAGCAGGCAACGACACCTGCACGGGGGAACTGAGCCTTGTGTTCAGATAGAGGGCCGCAGACGGCTGTCGCGTGGATGGCTGCGGCAGCGGCATTTCTCCAGATCGTCGGATGCGGACCCGCCTCCGCGCCCCACGGGGAAACCGAAAGTGGGACAGGCTTGGCGGGCACCGAGTCGATCGCGGGCATTGGCGCGGCACTCCACTCCGCGATACTCCTGCGCGATCCGATCGTGCGTACGCGCGCAATTTTTTCGGCGCTGGAGCCGATTTCCCCCGCTTCCTCGGAGGGGTTGGCAGCCTGGCTCGACCGGCGCCTCTTCGACCTCGACTTGGTGGATCTCGCGCTGATCGTTCAGGCCTGGACGGTCGCCGACCCCAGTGCTGCGATGGCCTGGGTGATGGACCAGAACGCACCGCACTTCGAGCGCAGCCTGATGGTGGCTCTGCCCGCGTACGCACGGGTCGATTTTACTGCAGCCCGCGGTGCGCTGAGCAGGGCCCTCTCTACCGTAACCTCGTCCGACGGAGTGCTGCTCAAGGTCGAGCTCGTCAAGGGAGGCTACGACGCGGGGGCGCCCGAGTTGATCGATTACCTCGTCGAAATGGGTCCATTGCCCGAGCGCCAGACGATTCTTCGACAACTGGTGAGGCGAAAGCTTCTGCGGGAGTCGCCGGAGGCAGTGATCGACTGGGTAGATTCGTTGTCCGCACCGGATGACGTCGACCTCAAGTACTCGGCGCTGTTGAAGCTGGGCGTGGAGCTCCCGGCTGTAGATGCAGAACTGGCGAAGGAGTGGGCACTACGGGCCCACGGCGACGAGTTCGACTCGCGCCTTCTCGAGACCGTGACCCGGGGCTTTACGTGGAACGGCCGCGCTCGGGAGGCCTTCGACTGGCTTCTGGGTCTCCAAGAGCAGGAGCACGCTTCGCAGGCACTCGCCTTCGCCTTTGGTGCCTGGCTGAAACAGGATCCCGCCGGCGCCTCGGCCTGGATCCGCGGGGCGACGCACGACGGGCGGTCGGACCCCGCGCTTCGGCAGTATGGGCTGAGCGTGCTCGAAAGCGACGGCCCCGAGATGGCCCTTGCGTGGATCGAACGCATTCGGAACCCGGCCGAGCGCGAGCGTGGGCGCTTCCAATACGCCCGCCGCTGGTTCGGCTTCGACCCTGACGCCGCCAGAGAGTGGGTCGAGGGGCAGGATTTCGACGAAACGACCCGATCCCAGATCGTCGCCGCCCACGCGAGGCACGGGAGCGGCCCGGACCAACCGGAGCGGCGCCCGTAGGCGGACGCTTTCCTAGGGGACGAGCGGTGGCGGGTCGGGAGTCGGCGACGAGTTTCGCCCGGCGCTAAAGCGCGCGGCTTGTTCGGTGTATCGACGTGCCAACTGCGGGTCTCCGCCCGGTTTCCGGTACGAGTCTGCGAGGATCAGAGTGGCCTCGGTGTCGGTCGGGTCATCGCGCAGCAGGTCTAAAAGGAGGCCCCGGGCTTCCGTATCGCTCCCGAGTTCCCCGAGCCAGCGAGCGCGTTCCCGCAGCAGAACCCGGTCTTGGGACATCCCGTCCGCTGCCAGGGCCGCTGCGATCTCGGCGAGCGCCGCGGCAGGGTCGCCTCTGGCGCCGTGGGAACGAGCCAGCGCGCTGGCGGAACGCGGGAGGGCGGGATCGAGTGCCAGCGCCCGGCGATACAGCGCGAGCACCTCTTCGGGAGGGGCCCCGTTGCGGGCTAGGGCCGCCGCGTGGATTTCGATCCGGGCGGCTTCGGCCCCAGCGTTCTCGAGCGACCGCGCCGTCCGTTGGGTGCCTTCGTCGGGTCTCCCGGCCGCAGTCTCCAACTCTGCGAGAAGATCGACGAGCAGAATATTTTCGACCTCTCCAAGGTCGAGGTCCGCCTGGGCAGTGAGAAACGAGATCGCCCTCTGTGGCCCGTAGCGGTGCGCAATACCCCGCGTCGCTCCGGCGAGCACTTTCGCCCACGAAACAGCCCCGACGCGAGTGCGGATAGCCTTGAGGGAATTATGCAGCCCGGTGAGGGTACCGGAACGGGCAAGCGATTCGATTCCAATCTCCATCAGTGCAGCATCAAGGACATCAGAATTATTGTCCCCACCCGTCCTTACGACGTGGAAGACCGAAGCGTCGTCGCCCTCGGCGTTGAGGATCCTGGCGAGCCGGACGCTGGCGTCGGTTGCGAGCGCATCAGACCGCATCGCGTAGCGGTACTCGTTGATCGCGCGGCCGAAGTCCCCGAGAACCTCCGCGCAGCGCCCGCTGTAATACCGGACGACCGCGTTTTCGGGCCATAATCTGAGAGCCTCATCAAAGTGTTCCACGGCGGTTTCGCAGTCGCCTCTCGTGTAGGCGACGCGGCCTCGAACCAGCTCTCGGTGGTGGGATACCTGGATCCGCTTCGCGACTTCGAGGGCGTCGTCGAGGCGTCCGGCGAGAATCAGCGCCTCGGCGTGATAGGCCAGCATGAACGAGGTCGGCTCGGCGACCGCCTCCAGTACCTTCAAAGAGGTGTCTACCGCGGAGACGTAGTCGCCACGAACCATGTAGTGCCGCCCCAGTTCGAACCAGGCGACGATTCGCTCGGATTCCGAGGCCTGGGCCGCTGCCGTCAGCAGGAGGTCCTCGGCGGCGTTGAAGTCGTTCGCGGCTTCGAGACGCGCAATGAGTTCGTTGCGGAACGCCCCTGCGTCGGGCTTCTGGCGGACCTGCTTCGCCAGGAACGGGATGATCTTGTGGCGCTGCTCGGAAGCCTCGTAGTAGTCGAGTAGCCCGGAGAAGGTCACGTCGGAGCCAGGGAAGGTCCCGAAGCACTCGAGAAAAAGTTTCTCGGCCTCGTCGTGCCGCTCTTCCACCGCTTCGAACATTGCCCTGGCCGTGCAGTAGCGCGCCGCGAGAGCCTCGGAAGGAGATTCGCGAAAGGTCTCTGCGAGTTCACTCAGCGCAACCGAGGCTTCGTCGATCTGTTTGAGTCCCATTAGCGCGACGGTGCGGATCACCTGGGCATTCTCGTTCTCTGGGTCGATTTCGACGATCCGCGCCGCATCTTCGAGCGCCTCCGCGTATTGGTTCTTCGTTCGCAGGCGTACGTTGGCACGGAACTCGAGCGCCTGAAGATTCTGCGGGTACCGCTCAAGGATGCGGTCCATGGCTTCGATCGCCTGGTCCCAGTTGCCCGACCGGAGGTTCAGCGCTCCGAGTTCGAAGGCTGCGGGTCGTTCCCAATCGGGATGCTCGAGTGCGCGCATCAGCGCCCATTGGGCCATGCTCAGTTCGCCCAGCTCGCGCAGCGCGCGCCCGTAGCGATACTGCACTTCCGGATCGTTGGGCCGCGCGGCGAGGAGTTCTCGGAGCGGTTCCAGGCTGGCCTCGTACTGACCGGTCGAGTGTTGCTCGCGAACCGATTGCAGCGGATCGGTCGGGCTGCACGCGACGACGGTTGCCAGGAGCAGCGCCGAAACGGTCCATTGCAGGTGCGATCGGATCGCAAAGACGAGTTGCGGGGCGGTCACGCCGAGGAGTCGGCCCTGCGAGTGCGCCGGAGCGCGACGATTGGTGCCCTCGGCGGCGGCGAATCGTGGACTCGGATCGGCATTCCGCGCTACAGTAGCGGCAACGTGGCGTCGACGCACCGGACCCAGACCCTCGACCGAACTTGGCCTTGGGTAGTGGCGGCAGTCGGTATTGTGCTCGCGGGTCTCGCCTGGGTGTTGCTTCCGGCGATTGAGATCCGGGGGGGGGATCCCCGAGAGACGGGGAGCATTGCCGAGTTAGAAGCTCTCTCCGAGCGCTCGGACCTCAACGTTCTCTTCATCCTGATCGATACGCTGCGCGCGGATCACCTCGGGAGTTACGGCTACGAGCGGGACACCAGCCCGAACCTCGATCTTCTGGCTTCTCGCGGCGTGCGCTTCGATCGAAACCTCGCCCAGTCTTCGTGGACCAAGGCCTCGATGGCGTCGCTGTGGACCGGGCTCAACCCGCACCGCACGGGCGTGACCCGCTTCAAACACGGGATCTCCGAAGACGCGCAGATGCCCGCCGAGACGCTTCGCGAAGCGGGCTACCGCACGGTGGGCCTCTGGCGTAATGGCTGGGTCGATCCGACGTTTGGGTTTGGCCAGGGCTTCGACGTCTACCACCGCCCGATCACAGCCGGCGCTCCCGACGACGTAAAGCGCAAGAACCCGACGATGAAAACGAACCTCACCGACAACTCGGCGGTTCTGGCCGCCGAGGAGTTTCTGCGAGTCTACGGGGATGAGCGGTGGTTTCTCTACTTGCACCTGATGGATGTGCACGAGTACACCTACGACGAGGAGTCCGCTCTCTTTGGCAGTGACTACGAGGCCGTCTACGACAATTCGATCCGCCGTGTGGACCACCTCGTGGGCCAGTTTCTCGTACATCTCGCAGAGGAAGGATACCTCGAGAACACGCTCATCGTGATTGGGAGCGATCACGGGGAGGCCTTCCGTGAGCGCGGTTACGAGGGGCACGCGCGCCACGTCTACCGCGAGAGCACGGAAGTACCACTGATCCTGAGCTTTCCGTTCGTTGTGGAACCCGGCGTCGTGATCGCTTCGCGCACCCGCAACGTGGACATCTGGCCGACGGTGTTCGACCTGCTCGGACTCCCCGTGCCCGAGGCAGTCGACGGGGTTTCGCTGGTCCCCGAAATCAGGGCAAGCCTGCAGGGCAAAGCGTTGCCCGCAGGGGACCGGGAGGCGATTGCACACATCGACGGGACCTGGGGCCGACGAGACGTCGATCCCCTCGACGCCGTCGCCGTTGCCGAGGGGCCGTTTCGTTTCGTGAGGAAAGCAACGCTCGCCGGCGGGTTGGTCGAAGAGCTATTCGACGTCCGGTCGGGCAACGGTGGCGAAATGGAGAACGTGATCGAGGAGAACGAAGAGGTCGCCGAGAGGCTCCGTAGTCGCGCGATCGATTACCTGGAGAATTCGGAAACGCCATGGAGCGAGGAGACTCCGGAGGTCGAACTCGACGAGATGCGTCTCAACCTGCTCCGGGCACTCGGCTACAAGCTCGATTGATTCGAATGCCCGCGTACCCCGACCCCGCGTGGGTCACCACTTGACCCTGAAGTCGACGCCGTAGAAGCGGGGCTCGCTGACGTAGTTGATCGTGAGCCCGGCGAACTCCGAGGCGTCAAAGCCGAAGGTCCTGTAGACGGTGTTCTCGATGTTTCGCACCCACCCGGAGATCTCGATGTTCCCGTCGGGCGAGGCGTAGGTGAGCCTCAGGTTGTGAATCCAGAAGGCACACTGCCCGATTGCGCATTTCGGAAACTCGACCGGTGGAACCGTTCCCGGGATCGGGACATTCGAAGTGCGCAAGCCATTCGCCGGGTTGAACGAGATCGCGCTCGACCAGGCGCCATCGTAGCGCGGCGTGATCGTTCCCCATCGACCCAGGTCGAAGGCCCACGTGGCCGTAAGGCTCAGCTTGAAGTTCGGTGAATTGATCAGCGAATTTCCGGTGTAGTTGACCGGAATCTGGTAGCGATAGGCTATGAAATCGTTTCCGATCAGCGTCTTCAGCACCGGGTTCACGAAATCGAGAAATTCGCTTTCGAGCCAGCCGAAACGTGCCTCGAACCGGAGCCCCTCGAACTCTTCTTCGACCAGCCCGCGCAGGGGCATCGTGATCAGCGATAGCTCCGCCCCGTAGACCTGTGCGTCGTTGGCGTTCACGATCACCAACTCGGGGGGGTCGACCGGTTTGCTCTGGATGAGGAAGACCTGGTAGTTCTCGTACTTGTAGAAGAAGAGCGACGCATTGAGGATCACGCGCTGATCGAACCACTTGCCAGCGAGCTTCAACTCGAAGTCATCGATGCTCTCGGGCTCGGCATAGGTGATCGGCTGAGTACCGCTATTGAGGGACGAGGCGGCGTTGAACTGTCCGCCCTTCCAGCCTCGCGCGTATTTCCATACCAGCTGGACGTCCTCGTCCGGAAATGTGTAGACGAGATTGATTTCGCCGGTCGGGGCCTGCCACGTCAGTGCTGCGTTGGCCGTGCAATTCACGGGAGTGCATGTGCCCCTCACGAGCTGGAAATCGATCGACTTCCGTTCCCAGTTGTACCGGACACCACCCTCGAGGGTGAAGTCGTCGAGGAAGTCCCAGGCAAAGCGCCCGAAGACACCGAAGCTGTAGATGTCTTCCTGGTACTCGCGCTCCGATGCAGAGACCAACGCGCCCAGTGGATCGATGTTTTCGCTATGGCTCTTGAGTTTTTGCATCAAGAAGAAGCCGCCCGCCTCGAGGGCGACGGGGGCCGATTCGAGTTGGATCTCGCTGCGGACCTCCTGGCTGAACTGCCAGGCAGTGTCTTGCGCGATGGACTCGAAGACCACGTTGGGGGTGAAATCCTGGTCGGTATCGCGGTAGCGGTCGTAACCGTCGAAGCCGGTAATGGTGGTGACGTCGACGTTTCCGAAGGTCATGTCGCCGCGCAGGGAGGCCCCCCAGACGCTGAGCCTGGTCATGCCGACGCGATTGTAGTCGCCGCGATGGGGTCTCGTGTCCAGCGGGCGTTTGTAGGCGAGGATTGGGCCGAGGATGTCTTCGATGACCGTTCTGACGGGAAGCCCCGTCTCGGCCACGAGGCGGTCCCGCTCCTCTACGATGTCCGGATCGATGTACGTCGCGCCGGGCGCCGCGGGACCTCCGGCGTTGCCGCCGTAGACTGGGATGGCTCCGATGGCCTGGCCGAGCTTCGAGAGTTCATTGACCTTGTAGCCGTTGGCGCCAAGCAGCCACGACATCTCGAGATCCCTCGGCTGGAAGAGGAGCTGTCCGCGGGCTGCCC
>Ga0066376_10001900_pt1 | contig 19880 bp, 17 predicted proteins | sample Knorr_S15_td_Bot_FD_77009 | JGI IMG/M metagenome (GOLD analysis project Ga0066376, IMG submission 77009) | Marine microbial communities from Southern Atlantic Ocean transect - Knorr_S15_td_Bottom_ad_5009_LV_A | ecosystem: Environmental > Aquatic > Marine > Oceanic | place: Southern Atlantic...
GCGCCAGCCACACAGTCAAAAACACGATCACACCAGCCGATATCAAACACGCATTAACAAAAAGCATCAGGCCTTTTGAGATGTCCTCATGAGTGGCATCCGACGTGCTGCCTTCGTTAGCGCCGCCGATCCATTCGCCGTCGAGGGGTTCGTCGTCGTAATCGCGGGGGCCAGCCAGTCTGAGATTGAGCGCGCCGGCCATGGCGGCTTCGGGATAACCGGCGTTAATTGAAGTTTGCTTTTTGGCGTCATGGCGGATCGCGAGCCAGGAGCGCCGGGCCTCGTTGCGTCCCCAGATAAATGCCGCGAGGCATAGAATGAGCGCAGATAGTCGGGCAGGAATAAAGTTAGCGACATCATCAAGCCGCGCCGCCGCCCAGCCGAAATAGAGATAACGCTCGTTCTTGTGGCCGATCATGCTGTCGGCGGTGTTGAGCGCTTTATAGGCGAAAGCACCCGGCAGGCCAAAAAGCGCGGTCCAAAATATCGGTGCCACTACGCCGTCCGAGAAATTCTCGGACAAAGATTCAATCGCCGCCCGAGCAACGCCATGCTGATCGAGATTTTCCGTATCCCGGCCAACGATCTGACCAGCTGCTTCCCGCGCTTCTTCAAGGTTCTCAGATTTGAGGGCTTTCGCAACGGCAGCGACATGTTGGTAGAGGCTGCGCCCCGCGATCATCGTCGACAATACAATTGCTTCCAAAATCCAGCCATAGGGAATGAGCGTTGTGAGGGTGACAATTCCCCATCCAATACCAGCTGCACCGGCGACGATGAGCACGGTCGTTACGACGCCACTTATACGCTGCTGTTTTGCCGTATCATTTTCATTGTTGAAGCGTTTGTCGCACCGATCGATCAGCCAGCCCATTATCTGTGCCGGGTGCGGTACATACCGGTAGAGCGGCTTCGGATCGCCAAAAACCGCGTCAATCATCAGGGCGAGCAGGAGAATCGGAAAGATTGTTAAACCAAGCATGGAACACTCGTAGCAGGGAGCGTTAAAATCGTCAATTAGGGGCGTTAAATCCTTTAGCTCCCGGACTTGATCCGCTATGATCCGCTCCCAAAAGAAATAACAGAAAAACGAAAAAACAATTGAGCCGGACTGGAACAAAAATGACCAAAACAGGCGTGATGATCTGCGGACATGGCAGCCGCTCTACTGATGCCGTTACTCAATTTGCCGCCTTGAAAGAGAAGCTCACCGAGCGCTTTCCGGAGTACCCTGTCGAATACGGATTTTTAGAATTTGCCACGCCGATTATACGGGAAGGTCTGGATAAACTCTGCGATCAAGGGGTCAATCACATTTTGGCCGTGCCCGGCATGTTGTTTGCGGCGGGTCACGTTAAAAATGATATCGCCTCGGTGCTCAATCAATATGCCTCAGAGCGCAACGACATTGATTTGAAAATTGAGTTCGCCCGAGCGCTCGATATTGATCCCAAAATGCTCTACGCCGCCGAAGGCCGTATTGCCGATGCCGAAGCAAGTGCTGAAACCCAGATTGCCCGCGAAGATACCTTGTTGATGGTGGTTGGCCGCGGCACGTCGGACCCCGATGCCAACAGCAATATCAACAAAATCTGCCGGATGTTATGGGAAGGCATGGGCTATGGCTGGGGCGAGGTGTGTTATTCCGGCGTGACATTCCCACTTGTCGCCCCCGGGCTCGAACACGCGGCGAAGCTTGGCTATAAACGCATCATCGTTTTCCCCTATTTTCTGTTCACCGGCATCTTGGTCGAGCGAATTTATTCGATCACTGATGAAATCGCTGCCCAATTTCCACAAATTGAGTTTCTCAAAGCGGGCTATCTCAATGACCATAAAGGTGTCATTGATACTTTTGAAGAACGTGTGCGGGGAATTATCAGCGGCGACAATCTGATGAATTGTCTGCTCTGCAAATACCGTGAACAGATCATCGGATTTGAGGCCCATCAAGGACTGCCGCAGGAAAGCCATCACCATCATGTCGAAGGCATTGGAACCGGCGAAGCCCACACCCATGATCACGATCACACACACGATCATGGCCACGCGCCGCATCCGCATGCCGATCATCCGCACGGGCCGGGCAAGCGCAATCCGGCAGCTGCCGAGTAACCCATGAGCTGCCGCAGATGATTTATTTGAAGGATCCAGCCGAGATTTACCGGGCATCCTTTGCCGCCATCGAGCGCGAAGTTGATTTATCCGACTTTCCGGAAAGCCTCCATAAAATTGTGCTGCGTCTTGTCCATGCCGTCGCGATTCCGGAAATCGTCGAAGACATTGCCTGGGACGGAGATGTGGCTGAAGCGGCTTCTTCGGCGCTGACAGCAGGCGCGCCAATTATTGTCGATGCCAATATGGTAGCCGCCGGCATCATGAAAGATCGCCTACCCAAAGATGTCGAGATTTTGTGTTCTTTGCGCGACGATGCTGTGCCCGAGCTTGCCGAGAGCCTGGCGACAACGCGATCAGCGGCGGCGGTTGAATTGTGGAAGCCTCATTTAGAAGGCGCGATTGTTGCAATTGGCAATGCGCCGACAGCGTTGTTTCACTTGATCGATATGTTGGCAGAGGGTGATTGTCCGAGGCCCGCAGCCATCTTCGCTTTTCCGGTTGGTTTCATCGGTGCCGCTGAATCCAAAGTTTATTTAATCGAGAAGAATTTAGGCATTCCGTTTATCACCTTGCAGGGCCGAAAGGGTGGCTCGGCATTGGCTGCTGCTGCCGTCAACGCAGTTTTGCTGGGAGGTGACGCATGACCGTCTGGCTCACCATTGTTGGTATCGGCGAAGACGGCTTGGACGGGCTCGGTGCCAATGCGCGAAACGCCATTGATCAGGCCGATGTATTGTTCGGCGGGGAACGCCATCTCCAGCTTATCGGCAAAAAAGGAATTCAATGGAAATCACCGCTTGAAGACAGCTATGCAGAGCTCGATGGTCACAAAGGTCAAAACGTCACGGTGATCGCAACCGGTGATCCAATGTGGTTCGGCATTGGCGCGACGTTGGGACGGCGCTATGGCCCGGATGAAATTAAAGTCATTCCCGCGCCCTCTGCCTTTTCGCTTGTTGCCGCCCGGATGATCTGGCCGTTAAGCGAGGCCGGATGTCTGACCGTTCATGGCCGTGATCTCGAACGGGTTAAGGCCTTCTTGAGCCCTGGGGCAAAGCTAATCGTCTTATCGAATGACGGCAACACGCCGAGCCAGATTGCGGGGCTTCTGAAAGAGGCTGGCTTTGGCAATAGTCCGGTCAGTGCCTTCGCTCATATTGGCGGCGCGGAGGAGGCGCGGTTTGATGCGGCTGCCTCCGATTGGAGTAAAGATGCTGTAGCTGATCTTAATACTGTCGCGGTTGAATGCGTGGCGGATGAGGGAGCGGTTATATTGCCGCGCGTCCCTGGCCTGCCGGATGATGCGTTTGAGCATGACGGCCAGCTTACAAAACGAGAAGTTCGGGCAATAACGATATCGGCATTGGCTCCCATGCCGGAGCAAATGCTTTGGGATATCGGGGCAGGCTGTGGCTCTGTCGCGATTGAGTGGATGCGGGCGACGCGGGGGGCCAAGGCCTTTGCCGTCGAGCGCAATATGGATCGCTTGGCCATGATCAACAATAATGCGCTGGCGCTCGGTGTGCCGGATTTAAAGGTCGTCTTTGGCGAAGCCTTGAACGAGATCATGGGTCTGCCGGCACCGGACGCTGTGTTTATCGGCGGCGGCTTAACCTCCGGCGGCTTGCTCGAATATTGCTGGCAGAATTTAAAACCAGGCGGCCGTCTGGTCGCCAATGCCGTGACCTTTGAAGGAGAGCGCCGCCTGATCGAAGTGCAGGCGGAGCTTGGCGGCGAGTTATGCCAAATCGCGATTTCCCGCGCCCACGAAATGGGCCGCTTTACCGGCTGGCAGCCCCTAAAACCCGTAACGCAACTCAGAATACATAAATCATGAACGCAAACATCAAAATTTGGGGGCTTGGCATTGGGCCGGGCGACCCAGATCTTATTACTGTGAAAGCTTTGAAAATCCTGCAAGCCGCCGATGTGATTGCGTATCCTGCACCTGCTGATGGTGAAAGTCTCGTGCGTTCAATTGCGGCGCCGCATATGTCGGGTACTCAAGAGGAAATTGTCATAGCAACGCCGATGGTTGTCGAGCGTCATCCGGCGCAAGATGTCTACGATAAAGCAGCAAGCGAGATAGCCGCGGCGGTCGATGCTGGTAAATCCGTTGCTGTACTCTGTGAGGGCGATCCATTTTTCTATGGCTCGTTCATGTATTTGTTTGCAAGGCTTTCAGAAAATTACGCGGTTCAGGTCGTGCCGGGCGTGAGTTCCTTGGCGGCGTGCTCGGCTGAGTTGGCGCTTCCTTTGGCGGCGCGCAATGATGTGGTGACGGTGATCCCAGGTCCCTTGGACGAAGAAACGCTCGAGCAGCAGCTAATGGCGACCAATGTCGCGGCGATCATCAAAGTTGGGCGGCACCTCGGCAAAATAAAGCGTGTGCTGGAGAAAATCGGCGCGACGGACAACGCCCATTATATCGAGCGCGCAACCATGAAAAATCAGAAGATTGTGCCATTAAGCGATCTTAATGGTGACAGTGCGCCCTATTTTTCAATGATCATTGTGCGCCGCAGCGGGGAGATTTTAGAACTTTGAGTAAATCCCCTGTTTTTGTTGTACTGAACGAAACTGGCGCGGCACTCGCCCGTAAACTTACACCTGGTTTCTCCGGCAGCGTGGTTCATGGCTTGCAAGGTCGGGTTGTGACCGCATCGCTCCATTTTGAAAATACTCTCGAGCATCTTCGAAATTTGTTTGAAGAAGGGCATCCGATTGTTGCAATTGCCTCAACTGGGATTGTCATCCGGGCACTCGCACCAAGTCTTTCAAATAAAACTAAAGAGCCGCCGGTTCTAGCTTTGTCAGAAAATGGCAAATCCGTAGTGCCACTTTTAGGCGGACATAATGGTGGCAACAAAATTGCCCAAAATATCGCTATGAATTTGGCGATTGAACCAACCATCACCACGGCGGGTGATAGCCGGTTTGGCATTGCGCTTGATGATCCGCCCGAGGGTTGGCGCGTGGCAAACCCAAACGCAGCCAAGCCGGTGATGGCGGCGCTTTTGAGCGGCGAAAATGTCCAGCTCCAAGATGAAACGGGTGAAGGCGTTGATAAAAGCTGGTTAACAGAAGCGGGAATTTCTTTCAAGGATGATGCTCAAAACTGCATTCGCCTGACCCATGCCAGGCTTCCCGAACAAACCGATGATCTCATTCTATCGCCGGGCGTTTTGGCGCTCGGTATTGGGTGTGAGCGGGGCGTTGAGGCCGGTGATTTGGCGACTTTCCTTTTTGATGTTTTTAAACAGCATGACCTCGGCAAACATGCGATTGCCTGTATCGCGACGATCGATGTCAAAGAAGACGAGACCGCAATTCGCGAGATGGCGCGTTTGGGCCAAGTGTCGGTCCGTTTGTTTGACGCAGCGCGGCTGGAGCAAGAAACCCCACGCGTGACTGATCCTTCCGACTATGTCTTCGAGACCGTTGGCACCCATAGTGTTTCTGAAGCCGCTGCCTTGGCTGCGGCAGGTCCAGATGCCGAACTGATTGTTCCCAAGCAAAAGCGGGATGGCATGACTTGCGCGGTGGCGCTGTCGCCGGCGATCATCGATCCGGACTCCGTCGGGCGCGGCTGCGGGCGGCTCTCAGTAATCGGTATCGGCCCCGGCACCAATGATTGGCGGGCTCCCGAAGCAACCAATGAGATCGCGCGCGCGACGGATATTGTTGGCTACAAACTTTATCTCGATCTGCTGGGGCCGTTGATGGAGGGTAAAATCCGCCACGATTATGCGCTCGGCGAGGAACGCGACCGCGTCGCTGAAGCGCTCAATCTCGCCGCCTCCGGCAAAGAAGTCGCGCTGGTATCTAGTGGTGATGCCGGCATCTATGCGATGGCGAGCTTGGTGTTCGAGCTGATTGAGCTGTGTGGTAACGATGGCTGGCAGCGAATTGAAACCCATGTCGTGCCGGGCATTTCTGCGCTGCAAGCCGCAGCGGCCAAAAGCGGCGCACCCTTGGGCCATGATTTCTGTACGATTTCGCTCTCTAATCTTCTCACTCCGTGGGAAGTGATCGAACAGCGTTTGAAGGCCGCCGCTGAAGGTGATTTTGTCATCGCGCTCTATAACCCGGTGTCGAAAAAGCGCCGCGAACAATTGGGCATTGCCCGAGACATTGTATTAACCTCAAGGCCTGCCGAAACGCCAGTCGTGCTCGCCCGCAATCTCGGCCGCGAAGAAGAAACCGTGGACGTGATCACCTTGGGTGAGTTGGACGCCGATCTCGTAGACATGCTGACGCTTGTATTGATTGGCAGCAGTGAGACCCGTGCTTTTGAACGTGGCACTGGTAAGACCTCGGTTTACACGCCGCGCGGCTACGGCGACAAAAAGGAAAAATTTTAATGACCGTTCATTTTATTGGCGCAGGTCCAGGTGCACCCGATCTTATTACCGTGCGTGGTCTCAACCTCATCAAAAAATGCCGGGTCTGTTTGTATGCGGGCTCGCTGGTGCCGGCAGAAGTGGTCGCCGCTGCTCCAGATGGCGCAGAGGTGATTGATACAGCGCCCCTGCATTTGGATCAGATCATTGAGAAGATGGAAGAGGCGCATACCAACGGCCTCGATGTTGCGCGCGTGCACTCCGGCGATCCCTCTATTTATGGCGCGGTTGCTGAACAAATGCGGCGTTTGGATGCGCTCGGTATTGAATATGACGTCACACCCGGCGTCCCAGCCTTTGCCGCCGCTGCCGCAGTGCTCAACCGCGAACTCACCTTGCCTGAAGTTTCGCAAACCATCATCCTTACCCGCACGGACGGCAAAGCATCCTCCATGCCGGACGGTGAGGAACTGGCGTCCTTGGCCGCCTCGACAGCAACCCTCGCGATCCACTTGTCGGTTCGGAATTTAAAGAAAGTCATTGCAGATCTAACCCCGCATTACGGCGAAGACTGCCCGGTTTATGTCGTTTACCGCGTGACCTGGCCGGACCAGCTTATTTTATCCGGCACGCTCTCAGACATCCGCGCCAAAGTCCGTGAAGCCAAAATCACCCGTACAGCCCTCATCATGGTCGGCCACGTCTTCGGTGACGACGACTTCATCGACAGCCGCCTCTACGCCAAAGACCACAAGCATGTCTTGAGACCGAGGTAGGAGTTTAACCAAAGAGCGACGGTGTTGTCTGTCAGGGTCAGTTCATCGCCCAGACAAAGATAATGGTTGCAGTTGCGCCTAGAGCACTTCTTACAGCGTGAAATCGGATCCATTTGGACATTAGAATGCGTAATTCATCGGTCGGAGAGTCGACCGGCATTGCCACCAATCGATTGTTGACAGGCATGATCGCAACAAGCGTGAACGGCCAATTGCAGACCAGGATGGCGGCTCCCAAACCCCATTGCCAGATACCTGTCATATACCATGCCAAAAAGCCAAGCAGAAACCCAATTACCGCAAGGCTCGCTTGCATCACAAAGCCTCGTTTGTATGACGGCTTCCATTGCGCCAACAAAGCACCGTCTTCCAATATTAGGCGGGCAGGATGCTCCGCGATATTGATTTAGAGGGCGGCACCGGTAAACACGGCTGCGACAACGAGTGCTAATTGGCCTGCGAACATCAATCTGTCCTCATTTTATTCACCCTATACCGAAACCAACACCAACACTTTTCCGTACAGGTGATAATAAGTGTAACGTATCTGATATTTTCAGCCAAAGATTATTTTACCCCCTCACCCCGGCCCTCTCCCACGAGGGGAGAGGGGGTTTATGTTTGAAACTGATCGACTTTATTCTTCCCCTCCCTTGATAGGAGGGGATCGAGGGGAGGATGACTTTGGAATCTCGGTGAACTCTGTGTTCTCTGTGGTTTGTATCCTCCCGAATTAAGGGGACACGTAACAATTACATGTCCCCCTAATTCTCATGCCAAGAAGATGTCCCCTTTATGTGAGCCGGGCTTCGATCCAGCCGAGGGTGTGATCGAGTGTTGTGAGGACTTCGCCTTCCGGCGGCTCCGGCTGTTCAATCATCACAATCGGAATACCGAGGTCGTTGGCAGCTTGAAGTTTCGCCGCCATTGCGCCGCCGGAGTTTTTAGATACCAGCACATCGATTTGAGTGGTGACGAGTATCGTGCGTTCATGGGCGTCATCGAAGGGGCCGCGCTCTAACAAAAGATCATGGTTTGTCAGTGGGATCGGCGCTTCAGGCTTTTCGACGGCCCTAATCAAATACCATTTATCGGTGAGACTTGAGAACGCGCCCAAATCCTTGGTACCAATCGAAAGAAAAACCCGGTCGCCTAAATTTTTAAGGTGATCAACCGCGCCTTTGTAGTCCGAGACTGATATCCAGTCTATGCTGTCAGGCACCCAAGCGGCACGGCCAAATTTCACCCGCGCAACGTTGGCTTTGTTGCAGGCATCCGCCGCGTGGCTGGCCATCGTTGCGGCAAAAGGATGAGTTGCATCAATGACCATATCGATTTTGGAGTCTTCTAAATAAGCCGCCAAGCCATCAACGCCGCCAAACCCGCCGATACGAATTTTGCAGTCCGGCAAATTGGGATTGCGCGTCCGCCCGGCGAGAGAATAGATGACTTCCAAATCGGTGAGCTTGCTGGCGGCGCCGGCGAGTTTCGCTGCATCGCCTGTGCCGCCGAGAATCAACAGCCGTTTCATCCAGCTTCTCCTTTAAACGGCACATGGCCGATCTGATTGCCGCGGCGATCATAGACCAAGACTTCGATATCAACATTATTGTGAACCTCTTTTAAGGCAATTCCTTGGGCGATGCTGGCGACGTGATCGCCAAGGGTCAGATTATTCTTTTCCATGATCTCCATAATTGCCCCGGCAGAATTTTCGGCGGCGATTTGATCACAAATGTCGCTTGGTGCGCCATCTTCAGCGGCAAGTTTGGCTAAAAACTGTGGGTCGACCTGAGAGCGCTTGGAGTGTAAATCCATATGCCCAGCAGCGAGTTTGGACAGCTTGCCAAAACCGCTGGCGATCGTGACTTTGGGGATCGGGTGGGTGCGGAGATATTTCAGCGTGCCGCCGGCAAAATCTCCCATATCCAATATGGCGGAGGGCTCAAACCCATAAAGTTCGGTCGCAGCTTTTTCAGAGGTTTTGCCGGTACAGGCCGCGACATGGGTGATGTTGGTCGCGCGGGCAACATCGATGCCTTGATGGATGGAGGCGATCCAGGCCGAGCAGGAATAGGGGATAACGATGCCGGTGGTGCCTAAAATCGAAAGCCCGCCCAAAATGCCGAGGCGCGGGTTCCAGGTTTTTTCCGCTATGGCTTCGCCGTCATCGACGGAGATTTCAACTTCCACGCCAAGTTCAATGCCCGCAGTGTCAGCAACGGTTCGAAGATTATCCTCGATCATTTGGCGCGGCGCCGGGTTAATCGCTGGCTCGCCAACCGCCAGAGGCAGGCCCGGTTTGGTCACCGTGCCGACCCCTGCACCCGCTGTGAAAACAAGCTTTTCAGCTTTTTTTAGCGAGACACGAATGATCGCCCCATGAGTGACGTCGGGATCATCGCCGGCGTCTTTCTCAATGGCGACCATGACGCTATCGCCGTTAAGCTGCGATTCGTGGATTTGAAACACTGGCGTTTGGCCGCTAGGCAGTGTTATCTCGACTTCGCCTAGCAGCTTACCCGTCAGCAACCCAATATAAGCTGCCTTCGCCGCGGCGGTGGCGCAAGCACCCGTCGTCCAGCCGCGCTTGAGCTCTCGCCTATCGTCAAAGTCTTCGGTATCGTCACTATTTTGCATGTATCTAACTTATAGCCTTTCAACTGGTCTCCATTCTGCTAAATTCTGCGGCTATGGAAAACCTTTCAATTGATCTTCCCGTATTTGAGCCCGGAAGCGTGTGGATTGTCGGCGCCGGTCCAGGCGATCCGGGCCTGCTGTCGATCCTAGCTTTACACGGTATTCAACAGGCCGATGTGATTGTCTATGACGCTCTCGTCGGCGACGAAATTATAAAATTGGCGGGCGAAAATGCTGAGATGGAATATGCCGGCAAACGCGGCGGCAAACCGTCGGCAAAGCAGCAAGATATCAGTGATCGCTTGGTCGCATTGGCCCAGGAAAACAAGCGGGTTTTAAGGCTTAAAGGCGGTGATCCGTTTGTCTTTGGCCGCGGCGCGGAAGAATGTTTGCGGCTCGCAGAAGAGTCCGTTCCATTTCGGATTGTGCCGGGTATTACAGCCGGTGTTGGTGGGCTGGCCTATGCCGGTATTCCAATGACAACGCGGGGGACAAATACCGCTGTTACTTTTATCACCGGTCATACTGCCGGCGGCACAGTGCCCGATGATATCAATTGGCGGGCGCTTGCTGATGGTTCTCCGGCGCTGATATTTTTTATGGGAACCAAGCATATTGGACGAATCGCCGATCAATTGCGGGAAGCCGGGCGCGCCGCTTCCGAGCCGGTTGCGATAATCGCCAAAGCCACAACGCCGGATCAGCAGGTGCTGGTCTCCACGCTGGAAAAATGTGCGGCTGATTTGGCGGCCTCCACTTTGGAGCCGCCCGCCTTGATCGTCGTCGGTGATATCGTCAATTTTCGTGAGCAATTGAAATGGTTGCCCGATGCCTGATGCAGGCGCTGCAGGACTAATCATTGCGGCCCCGTCGTCAGGCAGCGGTAAAACAGTTATCACGCTCAGTCTCCTCCGCGCCTTAAAAAATGCTGGCGTTAAAGTTGGCTCTTTTAAAATCGGCCCGGACTACATTGACCCTGCCTATCATGCGGCAGCTTCCGGTCAGCTTTGCCGAAATTTGGATTTTTGGGCGATGCGGGAAGAGACGCTGGCAAATCAAATCGCTGCTGAGACCGACCAGGCTGAAATTATCATTACCGAAGGCGTCATGGGTTTATTTGATGGTGCGAGCACGGGTTCCTCAGCAAATGCCGGCAGTACGGCAGATGCGGCCAAAAGCTTGGATTGGCCGGTCGTGCTGGTGATTGATGCCAAAGCGCAAGCCGCGTCCGTTGCGGCGCTGGTTGAAGGATTTACCAACCACCGGGATGATATTGATATAGCCGCTGTGATTTTCAATCGCATTGGTGGACCCGGTCACGAAACTATATTGCGGGAAGCGATTGAACCGACAGGCATCGCATGTCTTGGCTGTATTCCGCGCAATGCTGATCTTGAGCTGCCGAGCCGTCATTTGGGGCTGATCCAAGCCAAAGAATTACCTAAACTGGATCAATGGTTGGATGCAGCAGCTTCTAACGTCGCGGCGCATGTTGATCTCAAATTACTCACCAAGATCGCTCGGCATTCGGCGCAGGTTTCTGCATCTCCTGCGTTTTCAGCTCTTTCTGCGCTCGGCAAACACACAGCGATTGCCCGAGATGACGCGTTCGCCTTTTGCTACGATCATATCATTGACGGCTGGCGAGAGGCAGGAACGGAGATCAGTTTTTTCTCGCCCCTGGCCGGTGAAGCGCCGGACCCAGAGGCAGACAGTATCTATTTGCCGGGCGGTTATCCCGAACTCCATGCTGCGGAGATTTCCGGCAATCATAATTTTTTCGAAGCGATGGCGAATGCGGTCACCAACGGCGCGGTGGTTTACGGTGAATGCGGCGGCTTTATGGTGCTGGGCGAAACGCTCACTGACGGCGATGGCAGATCACACGACATGCTCGGTCTGTTGCCGATTAAAACCTCCTTCGCTGCTCCCAAACTACATCTAGGCTATCGTCAATTATCGCTGATCGATGAGGGGGCTCTTGGGGCTATCGATGCTAAATTCAAAGCACACGAGTTTCATTATTGCGAATTGACGGCAACTGGCGATGCCGGGCCTTTGTTTATCGCCAAAGATGCGCGCGGCGGCGAATTGGCGGAAATGGGCTGCCGCGTCGGACGTGTGATGGGCTCATTCGCCCATATTATCGATCGCGTTTAAAACAGCTTCAAATCTCTGCCATTCAGATTTTACGCCAGGAAGTCCAATCCTCAGCCAATTCGGTTGATCTTCGAAGCGCCGCAGTAAGATGCCGGCGCGGCCAAAAGTTTTGTATATCGCCTGCGCCTCTTCGGTTTCGATCAGCGTAAATAACTCGGTGCCGCCGACTATGGTTAGCGCATGCGCGCTCAGCAGATCGTTCAACTTGGTGCTTTGAACGGCAAGAGTTTTTTGCATCTCAGCGATCCACGCGATGTCCAGAAGCGCGCGTTCGCCAATTTCAATCGCCGGACCAGAGACTGACCAAGGCCCCAATTGATCCCGAAGCGCATCCGTGATCCCAGCATCGCCGATGACGAAGCCAAGCCGCAAACCCGCCAAGCCAAAGAATTTTCCGATTGAGTGTAAAACCAGAATGTTTGAGCTTTTTAAATGTGGCACAACACTTAAATCTGGCGAGGCGTCACAAAAAGCTTCATCGACAATCAGCAATTCAACCTTCTCGGCGAGGCGCACTATATCCTCCGGCGAATATCTTCGGCCATCCGGGTTGTTCGGGTTCACCAGAACAGCAACATCGCCGATTGAAAGCGCTTCAAATTCCTCAGCGCGGAAAATTTCATTGCCGGCAGATTCCCAGGTATGGCCGTGCTCGCTATAGGTAGGTGATAAAATGGCGATCTTTCGATCAGGATAAAGTTGCGGCAGGTTTTGAAGTACCGATTGCGTGCCAGGCGCGGCAATGATCGCGCCTTCGTTTTCAACGCAATAATAGTCTCGCGCTGCGTTGGTTAAGATTTCGACATCGCCCGGCGTCGGCAACATGCGAAGTGATTGCTCACTAATTTCAGTCCTTGGGTAGCAAACAGGGTTTATGCCGGTAGATAGGTCGATCCATCCTTCTTTGGGCGCGCCGAACTCCGCTTTTGCGGCTGTTAAATTGCCGCCATGCAGCGGTGAATTTCGGGATTTTCCATTATCAAACATGGCCTATTCTATCAAGTTTTAGCGGTCACGGACAGCAGACCTTTTTGCGAATCTATGCTATGGAAAGAGTATGGCTGATCCGTCCTTCGAAAATCTAAATGTAATTTGGGAGATGCCCGAGAACTGGTGCGAATGGGATCATGTTCAAGGCACATTGACGCGGCTGGAGCATTATCTCTTCAATTTGGGTTTTGCGGATCGCTTCGTATTTATTGTGACGTCGCTCGCCGATGATATCGCACTTGCCCATAACGAGCGCACGGTTGTCTATCAAGTGAGTGATGAAGGCCATGAAATTCCGGCATACGCGGAAGATGTTTTCATGGCGTTTAAGAACTACCGACCGTTTGAACCGACGCCTGACACCATCCGCATCGTGCCGCTGGGCTGCAATAAAGATGTACCCGCATTGCCGATTCAGCTGATCCGGGACCGGTCGATCGATCTCTACTTCATTGGCCGGGATGAGTACCGTGATGATTTCTACGCGGCGATGGATATGCTTTATCCCGAGGATCAGCGCGGCGCGCGGATCGAGATTGAGCGGGCCGAAGGATTTCGGGCGGGTCATTCGCCCGAGGTTTACGCCCATAAGCTGGCGCAAACAAAAATCGCGCTTTGCCCAAGAGGTGTCAGTCACGAGACATTCCGCATTTATGAGGCGATGCGTTCCGGATGTGTTGTGATCGCTGCCCGGCAGTTGCCGACATGGTTTACCGAAGGCGGGCCGGTGATCGAGATTGATGATTGGACAGACCTTAAAGGATTGGCAGATGATTTGTTATCAAATGAAGGTAAGATGCAGGAAATCTCTCTCCAAAACCGCGTGTGGTGGGAGGAAAAATGCAGCGAAGAAGCGGTTGCTCATTATATGGCACGCGAGCTATCTCTAAAACTTATGAAACAGAATATTTAGCAAATGACTATTTCCAACGTTCCGACAACACTGTTCACTGGCTTTTTTGGGGTTGGTAAAACAACGGCCATCCGCTCTCTTCTCGCGCGCAAACCTGAAGACGAGAACTGGGCCATATTGGTCAATGAGTTTGGTGAAGTCGCCGTCGATCAAGTGATACTCCAAGACGAAACAGAACAAGGCGTCACGATCCGCGAAATACCGGGCGGCTGTATGTGCTGCATGATGAATGTGCCGATGCGGGTTGCGATCACTGAGATTTTACGCCGAGCCAAACCGGATCGCTTGTTGATCGAGCCGACCGGGCTCGGACATCCCGCCGGCATTTTAGATGAACTCAGGAAAGACGATCTCAAAGCCGTCATCGATGTTGGCGCGGTAATTTGTTTTGTTGATCCGAGGTTTATCGGCGATCCTCGTATCGAAAATGTTGAAGTGTTTCAAGATCAAGTCCATCTCGCCGATATTTTAATTGCCAGTAAAGCCGATCTCGCCACGAAAGACGAGCTTGCGCATTTTCACCATTGGGCGGCGGAGCTGTTTCCACCAAAACTTGGGATCGAACAGGCCGTCATGGGTGAAATTGATATGGATCTTTTGGATTTCAAAGCCAATGACGAACGCTTGCCATTGTTTCCGCATTTGCACGACCATGCTGAAACCCCTACGCCCGTCGAGCTTGGTGTGCCTGAAGTGGGGAAACCTGTGCGCGTCGAGAATTCGGGCAACGGGTATCAGGGCTGTGGCTGGATTTTTTCACCGGAAGATGTTTTTAAGCAAGATGAGCTGGTCGATTATTTAGGCCCGCCTGGACCCAAGGGTCTCGAGAATGTCGAGCGCCTCAAAGGGGTGTTTCGTATTGGCGCGGAGTGGGTGCTGATTGATCGCACGCGCAACGAAATATCTGTCACGCCCATCGCCTACCGTCGCGACTCTCGACTGGAGATTATTATTGCTGAAGGAGAGTCTGTTGATTGGGGTGAAATCGAAACCGCGCTGATCTCAATCCTGAAATAGTTAATTAAGGGGACACCATACTTAATTACATACCAAATTATTCAACTGTTGATAATTAACAATAGCTAATTAAGGGGACACCATACTTAATTACATATCAAATTACTCAACTGTTGATAATTAACGAAATCATATAATTAATTAATCGACAGTCGATTAATTAATACAAATTCACATTTTTCTTAATTAAGGAATTAGATCTTCGCCCAGATTTTCCCGGCGATTTCGAGGTATTTTTTGGTGTGCTCGCTTTCTGGATCAGAGGCGACAATCGGGTGCCCACTATCTGAGGTTTCACGAATAACGATATCGAGCGGAATTTCACCAAGGAAATCCATGCCCAGTTTATCGGCCTCTGTTTTGGCGCCGCCATGGCTGAAGATGTCAGTACGTTCGCCGCAGTGCGGGCAATGGAAATAGCTCATATTTTCGATCAGTCCCAGCACCGGAATTTCGACTTTGGCAAACATGCTGAGGCCTTTGCGGGCATCGGCAAGGGCAATATCCTGCGGCGTCGACACAATTATTGCGCCTGAGAGCGGCACCCGTTGTGCCATTGTCAGATGAATGTCGCCGGTTCCCGGCGGCAGATCGATCACAAGGCAATCAAGCTCGCCCCAGGCAACATCTTTGAAGAGTTGCTCCAGCGCACCGGTTGCCATCGGACCCCGCCAGATCATCGCGGTCTCTTCTTCGACTAAGAATCCAATCGACATACATTTGATGCCGTAATTTTCGAGCGGCGCAATCATACCGCTGGCGGTTTGAGTTGGTTTCTCCTTGATGCCGAGCATGCGTGGAATAGACGGGCCATAGATATCAGCGTCCAGAAGGCCGACGCGTTTTCCGTCAGCCGCCATCGCCAGCGCTAAATTAACTGCCGTGGTTGATTTGCCGACGCCGCCCTTGCCTGACGCCACAGCGACAACAGCATCGATACCGAGCAAATCCATTTTTTGAAACGTAGCTTGTTGCTGGTCGGGTCCACCGGGTGGAGGACCGGGAGGAGGACCGGCAGGCGCTTGAGGCTCAGGCGCAGCTTCCCGCTCTGCGGTCAAAACAGCCGTGACGGTCAAGACGCCCGGCAAGGCATGCACAATATCCTCTGCGGCTTTGCGTAATGGTTCGAGCTGAGGTCCACGTTCAGGGTCGACCTCAATACCAAAAGCGACATGCCCGTCTTTCAATTGAAGACCAGATACCATGCCTAAATCGACAATATTTTGATCTTTTTCCGGGTCTTTAATTTGTTTTAGTGCCTCAAGGACTTGCTCAGCAGTGATCTCCGCCATATCTAAGTCTCCAATATGTTAACTGCAATGTGACTAAATAAATGCCCAAAACGGTAAATCAAGCGTGAGTCGCCGTTGCAAGGGTGGTAAAGCTGTCATATAAGGCATTAAGCAAATTTGCAAACGGCGAAAGCCTGATATTATCAGGTTTTTGAGAACCTAGTATTTAAATAGATAAGGAATAAAACTATGGGTTGGAAAACGCAACGCGGAGGCCCTTGGGGCGGATCAGGCGGCGGTGGTGGACAAGGACCTTGGGGCGGCGGTGACGGCTCTGGTCCGCAACCACCAGGCATTGAAGAAATACTACGGCGCAGTCAGGATAAATTTAAAAAATTTATTCCAAGCGGCGGTGGCGGTGCACGCCGGATTGTTCTGCTCGTGCTGGCAGCCGTTGTTATTTGGCTCGGCACCGGTTTTTACCGCGTGCAACCCAGTGAGCAAGGTGTGGAGATGTTGTTCGGTAAATTCGTCAAAATGACGTCGCCGGGCCTGAACTACTGGTTTCCAGGACCAATCGGTGAAGTCTTTACGCCAGATGTCACCAATACGAACATCACCAGCGTTGGTTTTCGCACAATTGGTCAAAGTGGCGCACATAATTCCAGTGTACGCGATGTGCCGGAAGAGAGCCTGATGCTGACCGGTGATCAAAACATCATTGATATCGACTACCAAGTTCAATGGCGCATCAAAAATGCCGCGGACTTCTTGTTTAATATTCGCAACCCGGAAGCGACAGTGAAATTGGCGTCTGAAAGTGCCATTCGCGAGATCGTTGGGCAAAACACGCTTGAAGATGCGTTGGCTAAGCAACGCCAACAAGTTGAAAGCGAAACCCATGAAGTTCTCCAGAAAATTCTCGACAGCTATGGCGCTGGCGTGTTTATCGATTCTGTGAAGCTGCAAAAAGTGGAGCCGCCTAAACAGGTGATTGATGCTTTCAACGACGTCCAGCGGGCCAAGCAGGATCGCGAACGTCAGCAAAACGAAGCGCAAGCCTACGCCAACGATATTATCCCGAAGGCAAAAGGTGAAGCCGCACGGATGATCCAGGAAGCAACAGCTTATAAAGAAAAGATGACCCGGGAAGCAGAAGGTGAAGCTAAACGGTTCCTGTCTGTCTATGAAGCCTATAAAGGCGGCAAGGAAGTTACCCGGACGCGCCTCTATTTAGAACGGATGCAACAAGTTTTGAAAGATTCTGAAAAAGTGATCATCGACAAAGGGCAAGGCGGTACTGGCGTAATACCGTATCTCCCACTCCCGGAAATAAAAAAACGTAGCGAAGGAGCAAACTAATGAATAGAGCTATTCTCGCTATTGTTGGTGCTGTCGTTGTCGTTCTTGGCATCGTTGCCTCATCTTCGATGTTCACCGTGCATCAAACTCAAACGGCCCTGGTACTGCAATTTGGTAATCCGATTCGTGTCGAAATTGAGCCCGGCTTGAAATTCAAACTTCCATTCATTCAAAACGTCACGTTCTATGATCGGCGTATTCTTGATCTCGATCCTCCGGCTCAAGAAATTATCCTGAATGACCAGAAACGGATCAATGTCGATTCCTTTGTGCGCTATAAAATTGTTGATCCTTTGGAGTTTCTGAAAACGGCCCAAACGGATACTAATTTCCGGCAAATCTTTGGGGGCCGGCTAAATGCAGCCGTTCGCTCTGAAGTTGGTAAGGTTTTGCTGGCTGATATGTTGTCGAACAAACGCGATGAAGTGATGCAACGCATTACCAAACAGCTAAAACTTCAAGCGCCGCAATTCGGCATCGAAGTTATTGATGTGCGAATTGGCCGGACTGATTTACCGGAAACGACCAGTCAATCGGTGTACAACCGAATGCGCTCACAACGTGTTGCCGAAGCTGCCAAGCTTCGGGCGCAGGGTGCCGAGTTGAAGGCAAAAACCCAGGCCGAAGCTGATCGTGATCGAACCATCCTTCTCGCCGACGCACAAAAGATATCGCAGATTTTGATGGGTGAAGGCGAAGGTGCTAAAACCACTATTCTCAACGATGCCTTTGGCAAGGATATTGAATTCTTTGAGTTTTATCGCTCAATGGAAGCCTATGAAGAAGCCTTCGGCGAAGGTACAACCATGGTGTTGACGCCGGATTCCGATTTTTTCAAGTTTTTTGGTAGTATCAGCGGTAAGAAATCCGAAAATTAGAGCGGTGAGGTTTAAGATCAGGTGATCGATCTTCTCACGGCTCTTGCTCTCGCAATTGCTCTGGAAGGGGCGCTTTACGCGCTCTTTCCGGAAGCAATGAAAAAATTCATGGCCCAAATATTGGATCAACCGGATAGTGCTTTGCGCCGGGCAGGATTAACGGCGGCTGTCGCCGGCGTTGCTTTGGTCTGGGTCATTCGCGGCTAGAAGAGCGCATCACGCAGAATTTATAGGGCGTGATTGTTAATTCGCCCTGTTTTTACCCTAATTTGATCTATATAAAGGCAGCAAGATAATTACCTCGAAAAAGTAATTGGTTATTTGATCGGAGAATTGAGAGTGGCGCGTTATTTCAGTAAACATTTTTATGGATTAGTCGTTTCAACTTTACTGACTATTGTTTTGGTCACCTCTCAGGCAAGTGCACGTTCCGCACCTGAAAGTTTTGCTGATCTGGCCGCAAAATTATTGCCGGCAGTGGTTAATATTTCGACCACAGCCATCTCGAAACAAGGCAGTAGTAAAGCGCCGGAACTTCCTCAATTTCCTCCAGGATCACCATTCGAAGATTTCCGCGATTTTTTTGATCGTAATAGACCTCAACAGCAGCGCAAATCCACGGCGTGCGGCTCGGGCTTTATTATCGATAAAAAAGGCATCGTGATTACCAACAATCATGTGATCCAAGATGCAGATGAAATTACGGTAATTCTGCAAAACAACGAAACCTTGAAAGCCGAAGTTATCGGCCGCGATCCTAAAACTGATATTGCAGTTCTTCGAATAAAACCGAAAAATGATCTGCCGTCGGTTAAATTAGGAGATTCGGATAAAATCCGTGTCGGCGATTGGGTTGTTGCAATCGGTAATCCATTTGGTCTCGGCGGTTCCGTGACGGCCGGTATTGTTTCGGCGCGCGGCCGGAACATTAACTCAGGCCCATATGATGATTTCATTCAGACCGACGCTTCGATTAACCGCGGCAATTCCGGTGGACCTTTGTTTAATATGGACGGCGAAGTCATCGGCATTAATACAGCAATTTTTTCGCCCTCCGGCGGCAGTATCGGTATCGGCTTTTCTATTCCGTCGAGAATAGCCAATAACATCATTAATCAATTGGTCAAATACGGTAAAACCCGTCGTGGTTGGTTGGGTGTCCGCATTCAAAAAGTGACCGAGGGAATTGCCGAGAGCTTGGGTCTTAAAAAGGCCGAGGGCGCTTTGGTCGCCAGTGTGACTGAGAATAGCCCTGCCGCTAAAGGCAATATAAAGGCGGGTGACGTTATTCTAAAATTCAACAATCAACCGGTTAAAGAAATGCGCAATTTGCCGAAAATTGTCGCCGAAACCGATATTGATAAGAAAGTTGACGTAGAGGTTTGGCGCGACGGTAAAAAAGAAACCTTCCAAGTGAGTGTTGGTGAACTGGATGAAGAGCAAGTTGCTAA
>Ga0066376_10001904_pt1 | contig 19861 bp, 9 predicted proteins | sample Knorr_S15_td_Bot_FD_77009 | JGI IMG/M metagenome (GOLD analysis project Ga0066376, IMG submission 77009) | Marine microbial communities from Southern Atlantic Ocean transect - Knorr_S15_td_Bottom_ad_5009_LV_A | ecosystem: Environmental > Aquatic > Marine > Oceanic | place: Southern Atlantic...
TCTTTCTGGAATCTGTGATACTGTATTAACCCCTGGCGGTTCTTGCGATATGTTCAATTCAGCAACTGATTTGACTCCAACATCAAAGGAATGGATTGAAGGAGATTATACATTTAATATGATTTCAACTTCTCAAATTGGCCTTTCAATGGAATGGGCAATGTATGAATTCGACGATGATAAAGTAGGTGGCTTGGAAAACCTATTTGGCGAAGACCTGCCAGCCGCGGCTCTGGATTTATTTACCCAAAATGGTCTACCGGCGGATTATTTGAGAAATTTCTTTGGAGTTGATATGGGTCAAGCGATGACAGTGGATGAGATGATTCTGAATCAAACTGAATCCGCAGTCAGCGACATGTTGAACAGTGGGTTTGGAGAAATCGCTTCTCTAAATGTAGAGTATCTTGAAAGAGGTTCAAGAGGCACATCAGACCATTGTCTTCAAGATAGTTCCAAAGATGCGTTTGGCGAGGACAATGGATTAGATCCAAATGACCCTAACTATTTTCCTGGGGCATATGCAGACGACCCCTATAATCCCCCAATTTGCATTTCAATTTCGGCAGTTATCGACCTTTCAACAAGCAAATTCCAATTGGCGGATTCACCAAAACTTAACCTTGAACGCTCCTATCAGGGATTATTGACGATGGGTTCCGAAATTTCCACCCCCTTCACTTTATTCGCTATGGTTGGTCACCAGAATACCTTCGAGATAGAACCTCCATCCTATGCAACAATCAACGGAGTAACTGGCCAAGGAGGTTCAACCCCTTCTCGCTCGGATGGACAATATTCCTACAATGTTGGACGTTGGACTATCGATAATCGTGACGCTAGTAATACCGATTCAACTCTTGAGCGCAATGTTACTCTAACTATTGGTCGTCGTACAACCTCAACCATCCCAGTTGTAATCGATACCGTGAATGATATTGCTGTTGATATTTCAGTAGTTCTTGATATGTCAAATGAAGATGCTGCTAGTTTAGATGTCAATATTCAATTGAATTACATCGATTCTGATACTATGACAGAATGGGGAATAAGCATGGTTGACAATAGTTCAGGAGCGACTATTCCATGGGTAACGGCTGACGGTATTCGCATGGCTGAAGCCAATGGCCTTGTGTCAATGGATAATTTCACGGATAATTTCCCAGTTGACGCAATCGCTGAAGGAATTAGCGCAATCGTCGGTGAAGGAAAGGTAATCATGGAATCACCGAGTTGGAGAAATATCAGCGGCGTAGGGGGTCTTGGATTCCATCATATTGCAGGCTCTACATGCGGTGAAGCCAATCCGCCGAGCGATGACCATGACCGTTATTGTATTACAGGGCAAAACGCCATGTCAGGCACATACCCGGTTCTGCTTGAATCCAGTAGTAACACCTTCCAATTCTCATTACTTGATATGGCAAAGTCCTACATCGACCTCAATGAGACTGGCTTTGATTTGGATGTCATCACCAATTCTGATTTACAGACCATATTAAATGCTGGATTATCGATTGAGACCGACATGGGAGATGGATTCGTCTTAGACATGATTCCAGATAATCTACCTCCAACAAATGTGGAAGTCAAATTAATTCTACCTGATTGGGTTAGTACTCCTGATGGAACAGGTGAAGTAATCTTCTCAAAGAGCAGTGCTGTGTTAGGAATAACTGGCACCAACCCATATGATTGGCGCAACCCAATCAAAGAAGGAGATAAAACAGTTTGTGCAGCCAACGAACAGACCTGTGCATCTTTTGAAGTAGAACTAGACATTTCCAGTTTTGCCTTACATGAATGGACTCAAAAAGTTGAGTTGGAATTTAGCGGTGGAGCGACATTCAAACTGTACAGGTTGGGATTGCCAGACGATGCAAGAGATATGCTGGCTACTGAAGATGCTACTTTGGATATGCCTGTTGTACCAGCCGACCTTGTTCGTTTAATGATCGATATCGGTGGTAGAATGGATGAGCCATATAACACGACAGTACCAATAATGGATGACGAACTTTACCTTGTTTTCACACGCCAAGGAATAAAGAATTTTGCTGCTGAATTAGGAAGTACCCTCACTGACACGATTCACCAAGCCGGCAGAGATATGAAGAGCGAAACCGGACAGGATGTTGATTTTTCTCAAATAGAAATTGTTACTTCGGTCAGCAATTTAGAACCTCCGTCGAGTACCAGTGTTGGTGATACAAAACCGATTGAAATTAGTATTGAAATTAAGAGTACAACTTTGACAATTGCTTGGGAAGGAGATCAAGATTTTTCCTTGACTACAACCAGCATTGCTTCTCCATTTATGCCATTCTTCAACACATTTGCAGACCTCCTCAGAGGAAATAGCCTAATGAATGCGGCAGGAAGTGACGGCAGTGGATATGTGGTCACTGACGATGGTGAAGCATTTGAATTTGAAATTGATGGAGCAGATTTTGGTGATGATATGGGAGACATCATGCCAGCAATTACCTTGATTCTTGGCTTACCAGCCGGTCTATCATTCGGTACTTTTGAATCTGCAAATGGTGGTAGTTCAACCACCGAAGTAGATGGCCGCCAACAAGTCTCCTACACAATGCCAAAAGCCGGTGAAACAGATACCCTCTCCATTACTTTCGTTATCGGTTGGGCATTCCTTTTGCAGGAAGCATGGGGCTATGCTGCAGTCAGCCTTTTGGGAATCGGCTTACTTTGGAGACGCCGTAAGCGCAAGCGTAGTCTAAAGTTAGACAAATTGGAGAATGAATTCACCAGCAAGAACAAGACAAGAGTTTCCGAACGTCAATTCGCGGCGATGGGAGGTTGGGGAGATGAGACAATGGATGGTGCACCACCTGCTCCAGGTTCTGGTTTTGGTGGAAGCGAGGGTGGCGATGATTTCTTCGGGGATGCCTCTTGGAATTCCTAATTCACCCTTTTCCGTCAGGCAGTGAATAACTTGTTGGTTAGGTTTCAACGCAACAATGAATGCATCCTCAGTGTCAAAGCCTTGGCAGCCGCAGGACATTCCGCAGCAGTATAGAGATGAATCGCTTCTCGCCAACATATCAATCTATCAGCAGACTGGTGAATTCCTCTCAACGTCCACAAGTCCGCTGCAAGTCGGCGACCAAGACGTGTGCTGATTATCTCATCAAGTACAACTTCCTGAAGGGCATCTATTCTCTGTTCTTCATTCATATTATTTATTGAGAGTAATTTGAGGGAAAGTGCTCTCAATAGATTCGAAGATTCAACACAAATCGAACCTGAAAATTTGATATCTTCTCGATTTTTCATATCTACTATCAGTGGGTCTTCACTTGAAGTTGTAGATTCTAAACTCTTTCTAATCGCAGTCGCAGCCTTTGAGTCATTCATTTTCAGTTTAATAGTATGTTTTAGGGAAGCAAGAGCAACGAGAACCTTTTTTCTTTGGTCGCTTTGTAATTCTTTCACGGCTATTTCTTGAATCATTTCTTCTACACCTTCAAGGCCTTGCATTTCTTCGTCGTCCGGAAGGCGGTCATCTATCATTCTCGTTGCTTCTGAAATTTGTAATTTCACCTTTTCAAGACCGCTAATACTGGCCATCGCTTGTTTAATTAATGTGAGTGCCTCTTCCACTTTTCCTTGTTGGCGAGACAGCCTTGCCTGTAATTCCAAAGGTGGATTTTTCATATTTTTTATTTCCGATTCTGCATGATTTGTCTCGCCTCGGTCTAAAGCGATACATACAGAAATGTGGCGCAAAGCATCGGCTTCTGGCCATCGTCTACAAGCATCGTCGATTATAGTCGCCATCGCCGCACTATCATGAAGAATAAGCCCTTCACCATGTAATTCAAGGTGTTCTTGTAAGTTTTCATCCGCTCCGTTTATTCTCATATGCAATTCCAATAGTCTTGCTTGTTGACCTGAAACTTCAGCCCAACGCTGGGCTGCTATTGCGTGTACCTTTTCCGATTTTTTTTGGCTCCAACTTTCTCTTCGAACATTTCTAACCAGATGTTGTAATTCAACTAGGTCTCCTTCAGACCATCGCATCAAGGCATGTTCATCGAGGGTTTCCATGCCATCATCTTCTCCAAGAATTTCCGCTTGAACTGGAATAGGAAGAACGGCAATTCCATCAAGCATTGGAAGCAATTCATCGGGAAGTTGAGTCAGAACAGTATCTTCAACGAATCTACGAATATGAGCTCCTGCAAGAGGTTGTTCTGGGTTCCACATGTGCAAGGCTAATGGGTGACCACCAAGGTGTTCGACTGCACTAAGGCGTTGTTGTTCATTGATATCATCTCCTAGGATTTCCATTGCAGCATCATCCGAGACTTCTTCGATGCTGATAACTTCGGCGATTTCAATTGGTGAAGGTGCTCTTGAGATGAGGATTAACTGCTGCCCTTTCTTATCTAAATCTTGGATCATTTTGATGATACCCTTGAGGTGTCTATCGTGAATATCTTGCAAGTCATCTATAATTATGACCTCTCCATTACATTTCTCGCTAAGCCAATTTGCTACTGCTCTTGGCTCTTCGGGGGCTTCTTGACCATCCAGTGCTCTTGCTGCAAGTGATGATGAATCATCGTAGATATTTGCTCTAACCCACCTACAATTTTTTTTGTTTTCGAGGAGGCCTTCAACTAATTTCCTAACCAAAGAGGTCTTTCCAATTCCTGCAATTCCAACAATTGTCATCGATATAGGTTTTATTTGTGATAATCGTTCAAGGATTTCTTCCCTTCCCTTCAATTCGCCTAGTCCAGGCGGCTCACCCTTAAGTGAGGCTTTTCGAGTAGGTGCTTCTTCTTCTTGCTCGGGTAAGTTTGCAAGTTCTTCCCTTCCTGCTTCTGTTAGATGGTAGACGTTCCTCCGGCGGGAACCTCCACCTATTACATGAGCCAAACGAAATTTTACCAAACCCTCTTCCATCAGTGCATTCAGGGGTGAATGCAAGGCTGACCTGACCACTCCAAGTGCTTCGGATAGCCCAGGTAAAGAGAGCTCTCTTGGAACATCCCAAGAATCGACTAATTCTTTAGAAAATTTACCTAACCAACGCAACAGACGAGTCTGCGAGGGAGTGAGCATAGTAGTCCTGAGGTGCGCATGGTTCTTTGTGCCTACCCTTAGTCGTGCAGATGTGTCTGTTTCATCCAGCAGTCTTGACTTACCCGATTCACCGGGGGTTTATTTGTTCAAGAATAAGGCTGGAAGGGTACTTTATGTTGGCAAGGCTACCAGTCTTCGAAGCCGGACCCGCTCTTATTTTGCCAAAAACCCAGACAGAGCAATGATACCAGAATTAGTTGAAAAGTCAGATGATATTTCATTCATAGTTACCAATAATCCAAGTGAAGCCTTGGTCCTAGAACGGCAATTAATTAGGGAGCATAAACCACGCTACAATTCCATGTTAAAAGATGACAAATCATTCCCTTATCTTGCCTTTACAAATCATCGATTTCCTCGCATACTTTACACCAGACACCCGCCTGCTGATTCACGCCATTGGGGGCCATTTCCTGATGCTGGAGCAGCCAAAAGAATGGTTCAGTTATTGCGTCGGCAATTTGGTATTCGTGATTGTAAGGAATTGTTACCTCAAGGTTGCTTGTCGATGCATATTGGCTTATGCTCTGGGCCTTGTATCGAAGCCGGTAATTATCAGGACAATGTAGATGCAGCTGCTAGTGTTTTGAATGGAGATGCTAAGGCTTTGTTGAGTGAATTAGTATCAGAAATGCAACAGAATTCAGATGAAAAACGCTTTGAGCAGGCTGCAAAAGTAAGGGATTTAATCGCCTCAGTACAACGAACTCTTAGCCAACAGGTCATCAGCAGTCGGTTTTATCGAGACTGTGATGCTATAGGTTTCGCCAGTCGAGGTGACTTGGCGATGGTTGTTGTCATGCATGCCAAGGAGGGCATAGTCCAATCACAGGAAAAATGGCTTTTGATTCATCGGGGCGACATTGGTGAAAGCATTGCCCGTTTCATCTCGGACCATTATGCAGCTAGAACTCCACCTCGCCTGATTCTTCTTCCCACCCCGCTGCCTGAGACGGTATCTGCTTGGCTAGATGAGCGACGTGGAAGCCAAGTTAAAGTACGCATACCACATAGAGGAGACCTTGCTACTCTGAGAAAACTGGCTGACCAGAATGCTGATTTACAGGTCGAAAGACAGTTACGGAAGCATGCTGGAAGTCTTGAACAGAGGGCAGCAGATGATGGTGCTCTGTTACTAAAACAAGAATCACTAGACTATATCGTATGTTTTGACATGTCCCAATTACAAGGTGCCGAAAGGGTTGGAGCAAGTGTGGTTTTACGAAATGGTAGACCTTCAAAGAAGGAATATCGCACCTACATTATCAAACAAGATGCAATGGATGATTTGAGAATGATGAGTGAGGTGGTAGAACGCTGGCTGAAAAGGCAAGATGAATGGCCTGACTTACTGCTTCTCGACGGTGGAGAAACCCACCTCTCAACGATTAACAAGATGTTGTCAAAACATGGCTTATCAGAGAGATTTCCAGTAGCAGCATTGGCAAAGCGGGAAGAAACCCTTCATCGCTTAGAACAAGAACCGCTTATTCTCGATAGAATGGGCAGGGTAATCGTGCATGCACGAGATGAAGCCCACCGTTTCGCAAACTCCTATCACCGCAAAAGGCGCGGCCGTAGAACCTTACGTGACCCTCTAGAGAAAGTGGAAGGCATGGGTGCAAAAAAGTTGCAAGCATTACTACGCCATTTTGGAGGTCGTAAAGAAATCAAGCATGCAAGTCGAGAACAATTACTACAAGTTCCGGGAATCGGACCAGCCCTTGCGATCAGGATTTTAGAATCATTCAAATCCTAGATTCTTCGTACAACTTTTCAAAATCAGCAGCATTTTTAGCATAAGTGAAGAGGTCTAGGACCTTATCTCGACCGGTTAACCCTTTCACTCTACGTTGTTGAGGATCAGCCAGTTCAGCATTGACCTTGGCTGCTAAATCCTCTGCATCACCGAGTTTAAACAAAGAACCAACCTGTGAATCAACCATCTCAGGAAGCGGTCCATGGTCTACAGTAACCACTGCTGTACCACTTGACATGGCTTCCAAGGGAATCAATCCCTGCCCTTCGTAATAAGAAGGATAGACTACCAAATCAGAACTCCTGTATAATTGTGCCAATTCATCGAATGATAGACTGGATTCAATCGAAACCGCCCCTTCAATAGCAAGTTTTTTTGCTTGCTTCAACAAGGATTTCCGCATATGTCCTCGACCCACAATGACTAGTTTAGCCTGCGGATTTTTGTCAAGAATATGAGGCATCGAATGCAATAGTAACCGATTCCCTTTTCGAGCAACTAAACGCCCTACTGCTAACAATAAAGGAGTCTTAGTATCAGGTTCTCCAGAAAGTGCAGCTTCATCATCAGCTCCATACTTTATCCGAATCTTTTCATGATTCAATTGACTATCTTCATCATCCCTATCTAGAGGATAAAATACCGCTTCGTCAACTCCCCAATGGATGACTTCACAGCGCCAATCTTTCTCCGGCTTATATCGACTCAAAAAATCCTCTTTTGTAGCATTTGAATTTGCAACACAAATCTTACTCGATAAAACACCTGCTCTTTCAAAGCGAGCGAACCACCCCCCGCTGAGGAGGATAGCAAGGTCATTGGGATTTTTCCAAGTTGCAGCCTCTTTGTGTTTGGCAGCAAGGCGCATACCATCTCTCTCACCCAACCAAGAACCATGTAGGCTGGAAACTATCGGTGCAACATTTTTCTGAGCCCTCAAATATTGCTTCTTTGTCCAACTAATAAGTGGCAAATGAAGGTGGATGACATCAACAGTACTCCTCCTGTGAAGTTTTTCCAGTGCTCGTAAGGCAGTACGTCCGTATGAACGAGTAAATTGCATAGGAATAGGCGCCCATCCGACCTCAATTATTTCCACTCCAGGTTGAGTTGGAATCCTCTTTCCACCATTACTACGGGTGATTACACTGACTCTATGGCCATTTTTTGCCAAGTGTCCAGCCAAATGGTAAACCACAGACCCCATCCCTCCCCACCGTGGAGGATATTCTCCTGAAAGCATGGCGATATGCACGTTTCTCATTTATCCGATGGTGAATAGACCTTCAACGATTCTCCAAGCGGTTAAGAAAAATATCTTGTTCAACTTTGATTACATTTAGCAATAGAATTGAAAGGAGAAGGCCGAGTGCATGACACGTTGTCTATGACTGACCCACTCCCAATATCGGTTACTGTTGTCCTCCCAACCTACAATGAGGAGGCCGCAGTTGGCTTGACAATCGACTCTATTCCTACTGGTTGGTGTGACGAGATGGAAATTCTAATCGTTGATGGAAACTCAACCGACAAAACTCGTGAAATAGCTCTTGAAAAGGGAGCACGAGTTCATATCGAGCCCCGTAAAGGATACGGCAGAGCATATCGAACAGCATTTGATATTGCTAAAGGTGATTACATCATTACAATGGATGCGGATTGCACTTACCCAGCAGAAGTTGTTCCAGACCTCGTAAGGAAACTTCTCGATGAAGATTTGGACTTCATTACATGCGATCGTCTAACCAAGGCCGAAGACGGCTCGATGTCAGGCTTGCATGGCTTTGGAAATTGGGTTTTATCCTTCACCGCGAGGATGCTTTATTGGTATGGCATCAAAGATTCCCAATCTGGGATGTGGGTATTCCGCAAATCAATCATGGACAACCCAAAAATGAGACCTACAAATGATGGTATGCCGCTGTCTCAAGAAATGAAAATCTTAGCAAGAAAAGTACTAGGTAAAAAGAAGGCAATCGAGATTGCTGTACCCTACCGAGAGAGAGTTGGGGAAGCGGTCATCCATACTTGGGGAGATGGTTGGAAGAATTTGAGATTCCTATATTTCAAGCGAATAGGATTAAATCGAACAAGAACCCCATGGGGCCACCTTGAAGATAGCAAGGATTCCATGAAAGGTGATGACACCAAGTGAAACCTACTAATTTCTATATAGTGCCCATCCTGCAATAAGTATTTGGCAGACAAGGTTTACCCTTGTCTATGAGCCGAGTGAGAGCCACATCTCTGAGCCTAATTTTGACCGCCATGATGCTGATTGGAAGTGCAGTTGCTCCAATTGCCCAAGCAGAACCCACAGAAGGCCCCGAATCGGTGCTTTTTGGAATTGGATATGAATGGTCAAATTACGATAATGACATCAATGCACTAACTGGAATTTCTCTTGAAAATATTTTGATTGATGTTATGAAAGCAGCCACTGACTCGGGAATTGAACTAGTTTTGGCTGAAGTCACAAGCGGTTCCTCCTCTGTAATAATCGAACAATATGATGGTGATAGCACCACATGGGATGTCAATGGTACAAGTGTTGACCTAACAATGTCTCACACAGATGTCTTTGTACGCCATGGAATCCTTGTTGATACTGCCGTCATTACCTCGTGGTCAGATGACAGAGCAAACTGGGATTTGATTTATTCAATCGATTCTCAACAATTGTACACCCTCGATGTAGAATATGTAGAGTATATCGATGCCGATGGCCTTCTCTATGGAATGGACTTGCAATTATCGATGAATAGCCAGCAAACCTTGGAGATCGATTTCTTGGGAGAAATCGGCGGAGATGATGCAACCCTTCCCTTCAATATCCAGTTAGATGCGATGATAAATTACGAAATCGACTCCTTGACTAGTGAAGTCAGACTTGGAGAGCCAAGCCCAATTCACAACTATGTGTCTTCAGACTATGATGAAGTCGACTGGGAATGTGGAAATGACAATATGAATTCGAGTGTTCAAATGGAATGGGAAGAAGTACGGGTTAGAGATAACTGTGATTCATTTACCGGCGATTATTCAACCAACAGCCAATATTCCCTCAGTCTAAGTGGAATCCCTGCGGAAGATATAGGTATGGAAGCCGACAAACTCGATATTTCCATCGCTGACCAATTTAGTGATAATGGTCATTTCGATGAAGATGAGATAAAATTAGAAGGTTGGATTGGATTTGGTGACTTCCTGCAAGATGTAATCATCGATGAGACCGGAACAGAAGTCAGGGCTGTCGAGATGTATGGCGCCCCATTCTCCATAACTATGCCCTCTGTTGTTGCCTACAGTACAATGAATGCGGTGCTGGGAAGTGAAACTTCGCCAACAATGTGGGATGCTATTGCAGATGAGTTCGAATTCCTTGAGGAATTTACCGAAGGTGATGGGGAAGGAGAGGAAGAAGAAGGCACATACACTTGTGATAATGGTGAAGAAATTCCGAGCCACTGGGTCAATGATGGCTTTGAGGACTGTGAAGATGGTTCAGACGAAGGCGTAGACGAGGGTGAAGGAGAAGATGACGATACATACACTTGTGATAATGGTCAAGAAATCCCAAGAGCCTATGTAAATAACGGCTATGAAGACTGTGAAGATGGTTCAGACGAAGGCGTAGATGAGGGTGAAGGGGGAGAAGAAGATTGCTACGATGAAGATGGTAATATGGAACCTTGCGATGATGAGGACGAAGGCTCTGATATCAGCGCGCGCCTTGAAACGATCATCACTGCTTTCAGCGAATCAACAATCGAATCAACAATGGAAGCATTCGGTGAGAACCTAGAGGATCGCCTCTCAAACTATGAGGAAGATTTAGCCTATGTTGAGGTAAATGCCCGCTTATTGTGGTCAGAAGACCTTGGTAAGTGTGTTGGATTCCAAATCATCGTCGCGGATGAAGATGAATATTGGTACACACTTGTAGGGCCAGAATCAGATATGTATGGTCCAGCTCCAGTATCAATCTCAGTTGAATATCTAATTGGTGGTTCAACTGCTGAGGATGAAATTATACTGATGGAATCAGAGGATAGTTTGGATGATTTGGTGGATGAGAGCGTTCACGATGTTACTGATGTCAACGATGCACTAAGAGGCGCAGGAGTAGATATTCCGGTTGAAGAAGAGGAAGTGGAAGAGGAAGTGGAAGAGGAAGTCCCAGAAAATGAAACAAACAATCCAAACGATTCAGATGAAAAGGATGATTCCAATGAATCAGCAGGAGATGCAGAAAAGTTAGCATCTGAAGGTGGCTTTGTTCCATTCGTCTCACCTCTAGCAACAATCGGAATAATCGCCTTGGCAGGCTTGGCAATTAGCCGCAAGCGCGACAAACCATTTGCATGAAGAAACTGTTTGCGTAGTATTGAACCACAAAAGGCGGTGGCAGCCAACATGCTACCTCGCCCAGCTGCCACTAATTCAGGGCAGTTAGTTCGTTTTTCATTGATGCTTATTCTGATAACGGCAAGTACGGCATCAACTTGGTTCATCATCGAATTTGATATGACATATACGGATGGACTTCCGGCAGGACCTCCTAATGCTGCAAGCATCAATGCACAATATGTCGTGGATGATGAAATCGAAAAGGCATCAATCCATATCGATGGTTTTACTGCTTTCAATCATTGGCTGCAAACTCGAAAACCGCTCGATAGTATCAGCACGAAAGATGTTGAGAATCCAGACCCTATTCAAAAAGACAATCCAGACCCTATTCAAAAAGACAATGATGAAAATTGGCGACTTGATGTGACAAGAGAGGTGTTCTTCGCTCTTACTTTTGGCTTATTACTTTGTGAATTATTGCTACTTGCCAAGCGAGGGATGCCTTTGAAGGCAATCAGGCTCTTCTTTTGGGTAGCAACCGTCCTCTGTATGTTGGTGGTGGTGCCAATTTCAATTGCCTACGATATGGCGGACGGAGGCGTTTCGGGAGTAGAGGACCCACCGGAATCTGAGTTTACCCATACCAGTAGCGATATGGAATGGCATTATAGGGGTCTTGAAATTGATGTGGAATTTGAATGGGCAGGTTATGATATGGGTTTGATTCCTGGGCCAAATCGTAGTGCAGTCCGTGCAGAAGAGCCGGTTATTGGAACTCCAGACCATGATAGTAGAATCGCCTTTGATGGAAATCTTAACATTAATTCAGAAGGGGCACTCCAGTATTTGTTGTTCATTCCAATAATATGGTTCTTATTCCCTACCATGAAAAAATTAGAGGTTACTAAGAAAGAATTAGAGGTCAATCATTGAAGGTGCTTCTTCCTGATGCTGTTCCTCCACAAGAGCAGCCTGATCCAAATCTGAAGCAAGGTTATCTTGAACAGCAGTATCGAATGATGACCATGATTCCACAATATCCATTTTGCTGAGTTTCTTGCGGCGTCGAGTTGCTAAGAAAACAAGAATCAGGATGACAAATGCACCGCCACCGATTCCGCCTCCAACATAGCCCCAGTTAGTTTCTGTTAACGCTTCATTGACCAGCAAGTCATGGGAAAGAGTGGAGGTCACCACATCATCACCACTATGGTCAGTTGCTACAACCTTCAATTGAGGTCTACCCGCTTCTTCTGGAGTGAATTCCAAACTGCCCGTCCACAATCCATCGCCTTGGTCGACCAATTGGAATCTCCATTTTTGGATTCCATGATTGATGGCTGCTTCAACTTCTTCGGTACTTCCATCAGCATCATTTAGTAGAACTGAAACTTCGATAGTTGATTTAACACCGGCTTGGAAGGTATCCTTTGAAACTACCAAGTCACTCAATGATGGCCATGATTCGCTGAGTGTAAGGTTGAAATGGAATTCATCTGAGATTCTACGGGTATCTTCAACAACCAATTTTAGATGGTGGTTCCCAGGGTTTAATTGAACTTCTCCCCATTTGCCGTTGAGAATTGAAACCCATTGGTCATTTATATTCTCGAACCACTCATGACTGGCGATATCTCCATCAGCATCATGAGAAGAGTTTCCTGAGAGGGTGATACTTTTGGCTGGGCTCATTCTTTTGCTAACACCAGGTTCTATCTCTGGAGTATCTACAACTGCCACTGGAGCAGAATCTGCTACGACTAAGGTGATGCTCTCATTGCTAATTCGACCGGTAGCATCTTTCAAAGTAAATGTCAAGATATGAGTTCCGGATGGTAAGTTGATTGCATAGGTCATTGCAGGGTCCACGTCTTTCAATAAGGCTTCATCGACTAATGGATGGTCGCTGTTCAAACTTATGTTGTAGGAATCCCCATCATAATCTATGGAGTAAGATGCATCGATCCATATTGTATCACTGGAAAGGAATCCCTGACCATCTGAAGGTGTGATTAGCCCGAGTACTGGAGCGGATTCCTCAACTTCAATAGTGAAAGAAGTGGAATTCACTCCACCAAGTAAATCATCCAATGTCAGGGTAATCGTATGGCTACCTGCTGTAAGGCGGCCAGACCATTTCAGCCAATCCTCGCCATCGGGAGTTAATGTTCCAGTGAGATTTGAACTCCAGTCAACACTCAACCAATCTGAACCTAATGGATTTTCAGAACTTGAGCATAACCAAATTCCTGTTGGATAAGTCGGACACCAAGAATCCCAATCTCCCGAACCTTCAGCATTGAATTCGATTAGGGTTGAACTGTCCACAGTCAAACCATCTACCGGGGATTCAATCAAGGCAACAGGTATGCTGTTTTCTACCTCTACAATTATTGAAATTTCAACTACTTGCCCGAAATGGCCGGGCTCATCATCCCAGATTTGTACCGTTATGGTATGCCTTCCACGAGAAAGGTGTCCTTGCCAAGAGAATAAACTGATGCTGGAATTGGAACCACCCAGTAAGCCGTCTATATCTGAGAGCCAGCGAATACCTATTTCATCACCTTCAGGGTCATAGGAGGCTGTAGAATCTAAAGTTACCATTTGATCAGAGGTATTTGCATCTCTTGTTACTACGAGGTCAGGAGTTGGTAATTCATTGAATAATTGGACCTCTATGCTCCAAACTACTTCTGGATTGATGCTATCACTGAAGCCTATTTCTACTGTAAAATTTGCTTGAGGTGAATCAGCAAAACTCTGATTCCATTCTCCTTCGCAATCAGTTCCTGTGCAGTATTGGGAAGAGGACCAATATGATGTCCAGACTCTTCTGGTTAGTTCATCACCTTCAGGGTCGCTGGTTGAAAAAGTATCGAAGGAGACGGTTGAGGTCCACGGAACTCGCAATACATTGTCAGCATCTGGAGTCGGAGAGGTAGTGATACTGATAGTTGGTGGCAAGTTTACCAATTCGATAGTGCGAGTTTCTGTAGCATTATTTCCGTAAGCATCCCAAACTTCGAGAGTTATGTCATGAACTCCGTCAGAAAGAGGGCAGGTCCAACCCCCACTCCAATTTTCGACATTCATTTCAAGATATAGATGAGGATTACCACCTCCCCAGCCTTGGCCTCCAGTACAACCATCAAGTAAATTCCCATCAATACTGCTGGTCCAAATTGCATTGAGTGAATCATCATCCAAATCCCAAGAATCCGTTGCGTTGAAGATGACAGCAGAACCACTTGCGAATACACCTTGGTCGATTGGAGTAGACCAAACAATGAATGGCGGTTGATTTGTCAGGTCAAGAATACAATAGATGATTTTATCATCATCAAAGGTGAATGTTGTGGTATTTGTTGTATTATCATATGAGCATTGAATATCTACTTGGGAAAAAGCAGAAGCCCCACTAGCATCCCATCTTTGTCCAATGAAATTGGGGAAATCATCGAAGCCATACCAACCGCTAACATAGTCAAAATCAGTTGAATATTGGTCGAATGTGGCCTCCATATCGGCTCTCGGGATTCCATTTCCTCTTTGGTTGTGAACCCATATTCTCATGTCCCATGCTAAGTCGATGAATGCGCCATTAGCAATAACTGCTTGATTCATATCGATATTATCTGGTTTATGCAATCTAAGTGTAGATGATGTATCCAAAGAGATGACATGAGCCCCACTTTCATCATAGGTGTTCGACCAATTTGCATTTACATTTTGTAATTCTACAGTACCGCTGCAATCACTGCTGATATTCATGCCATGGCCAATTAGGTAAGGATGATTGGTAAGTCTCAAGCAGTCGCTTCCACGAAGAACTACGTTGGATAATTCACTAGTCCATACTCCATTGTGGTCAGCATCCCAAGACAGGCCATCATGTGAACCATGCATCTCCAATCCATTGATGACGCCCGCTGCTTCCTTCAAATCGATGGCAGGACCACTGCGATTGACGAAACTACGAACTGCATGAAACTGAAAGCGTCCACCTTGATGCGATAAGGTCAGGCCACCATTGTCAACATCGATTGCGGGAGTGCCATTTTGAGGGTCATGGATACTAACATTGCTCAGCCATAAGTCCACACTATCCTCTGCATATACTCCACCCCATGCATCATTTCTCAAGAGACAATTATTGCAGGCAACATCACCACTATTGGATTCAACATCATTGGCTTCTATGAATACTAACCCAGCACCATCTGAAGGGCCGCTGGATGCGTGGCCATTGCCATCAGTTGTTAGATTGGTAAATTCTACTTTACGAGAATCGAATACTCTGGCTCCAGATAGTCCATTACTGATGAGGTTTAGGCCATCGACAACTAAAGATGAACTGTCAACCCACAGTCCTTGTTCGGTATTGTTTACCAAAGTCCAATCGCTTCCTAGCATGGCTCCACCCTCTTCACTCCAAATACCTGGGCCAGGTGAATCCTTGACTGTTAGATTATGAAATTCAGGAGCAAAGAAGGCTGCTCTATTGTGGATGCTGGCCTTGTGAGAGCCTTTGTTGGGGTTTCCTGAATTCAACACTGTTGTATCCTTGAAAGTGGTAAATGAATCTGTGAAATAGAGTCTTATCCCTGGGGCTATGTTATCTTCAATGAGCGCATCTTCAATCCATGCACCGCTGGCATTGATTTCCACCGCTGCTTCTGCCCAACCTTGGGCTGCTGCTCCAGGACCTCCCGTTCCTCGAACTTCTAACCCTTCAATGATAGCGGCTTGATAATTTGTATAATTTTGATGATTTTCCTTGTCCACCAATAGGCCACGGAATTGACTGTCTTCGATGACAACTCTGCGCATAACTGCTCTAGTAATTGAGCCGTCGCTGATGTGGCGAATAATCACACCGTTATCGCATTCATCGATGTAAATATCCTCAAACAGCATTTGGGAATCTTCAACCCAAATTGCTGCTGATGCAGCAAGTACAGCGCCTCCTATATTTGTCAAACTTAGATTTCGATACAATCCACCTGAATTTCCCCAAATATTTACAGCTCTTGTTTCAAGCCCATCAGCAATGAATCCATCGACGATAGGTGTGGAGTAGTTACCAACGGATAGCCCGATGCCCTGTCTCCATGTCCAAGAGTTTGCTATATCTTGGCCGCCATCTTGGATCGAAAGGTTTCGGATTATTGGAGAAGCCGAATTGAATAAGTCGATTGCAACAAAATCCGCATTTTCAATATGGACATTGTTTAGACTTGGATTACTGTTGTAGATTGTTATTCCATATTCAGCATCCTCAATCGTTAGATTGTTGATAATACTACCACGATTACGGGAACTAGAATTGAACTGAATACCATCATGATCTCCATCTCCTTGGCTGTGTAAAATAACCGGACAAGATGTTGTACCTTGTATCGTTAATCTTCCATCAACTACAATTCTGATATTCGTTGCCATCCAAATTTTGGTGCAGTCAGTTATTATGAGTGAATCTGATGAAGAAACATGATAAGAAGAGTTGAGCCAAACATTTCCACTCCAGGTGGTAGTGGCTCGAGACTGGATTTCTTTAGTTTGAAATTCTAAAGAAGGTAGAGTTTGAGCCCAAGGAACTAGGGTCAGTAAAAGCAGAGTGAAAATCACGTAACTTGACCTTGTGAACTGCTTCATGTGTGATGAGGCGTGGCCTCTTGTCTGTTAAAGGAACCCTGTTATGTGCAGTTTAGAGTTCTGCGCCAATCAGAGTTTTGGTATCTTTGATACCTTTGATGGTACGAACCTCTTCGACAATACATCGAGTTAAGGATGCTTCGTCATCTGTTTGAATTCGAGCGATTAAGTCATATTCGCCAAAAAGCATCCAACGGTCAGTAACCAGTTCGATTTTATCCAGTGCTGCTCGAATTTCGTGTTCAAAGCCTGCTGAAGTTGTTATCAATACGAATCCTATTGCCATTTTATTCACCTCAATAATCAACCGCGATTAGAGTTTGGGTATCGCGAACACCATCTATTTGTCTGAAATCTTGCATCAAATAGGATGTAAGTTCCTTGGAATCTTTTGCGGTAACTCTTGCCAGTAAATCATATTCGCCATATAGGACGTGTAATTCTACTACATTTGAATGGCTGTCGAGAGCGAAATAAACTTCTCTTTCGTGTGAAGGTTTGGTTTTGAATAAGATGAATGCTTCAGGCATGATGTATCCCTACAGAGTAGTCGACTAGCATTTCCTTTTTGATTCTTACGCCTTGCAAAAATAGGCAAACATCGCCGCAATATGACGATTATCAATAACGACCACGTTGTGGTGGTGAAGATCCATGTGAGCCGGCTAATGAAGTTCCTCTACCCATTCCACGTGAGCCTGGTAATGAAGGCCCTCTGCCCATTCCACCTGAGTCACCTTGGGGCTTTCCTCCCAGTAGGCGAACTTGTTCTTTATCTTCAAATTCGTCTCGTATTCTCTCAAACATATTCCTCAACAACATACCGTGTTCTACCTTCACCTTCTTGTGGATGATTGCTTCGTCAATACTTTTTTCGTATTCTTTCAATACATCGATGTCCTTGCAGTCACCTAACTTGCGTTTCAATTTATTATAGCGCCTGCGCTTTCTAGCCAAAGCAAGGAAAGTCAGAGGAATCATTAAGATTGGAAGTAATAATTCGCTAGTTATTAGATCGATAACCACGGATACAGAAATCTCCATTCCTTCAGGGTCATATTGAGACTTGAACCCTTCACCTGGAACATAGAACAACCCTGTATCCTGATTTCCATAGATATTGAATGGTGTTTTGTTTGCATCCTTGTAATCACTACCACGCTGCCTTTCCATGTCATCAGGGAAGCCATCCCCATCTCTATCCTCGTCCAATACATCAGGGATAGAATCGCCATCGATGTCCGAAGGACTCGAATCAGCATCGAAGATATCGAATTGAAGGTTTCCAGATGAAGCATCTATTTCATTATCATTTGTTATGCCATCCCCATCGATATCTGAATCGAGAATATCTGGCATTCCATCTTCATCTAAGTCGGAACAACCCATCATAAATCTCGAACTTGTTCCGGGAATACTTGGACAATCATCTGTTAATACATGTCCAAATTGATCAGCCCAACCATCCCCGTCTGCATCTGACCAGATATCAGAATCGGTGGGCCAAACGTCGCTGTTGTCACCAACCCCATCTCCATCCGAGTCAATCCATTCATTCTCATCTGTTGGAAATTGGTCGATTGAATCATTGAACCCATCGTTGTCTCTGTCTCTGGTACAATCAACTAAATCATTTGTTCCCTTTTGGATGCAGAAATCAGCATTATCTCCAATACCATCCTTATCCGTATCTTGGCGTTCTGATGAATCTTCAGGGAAGGCATCGACTACATCTGCAACGCCATCTCCATCGTAATCCAGTGGTTTGGATTCGGGGTTGTTCGGATTGGTACCCAACAGATTTTCCATAGAATTATTGAACCCATCTCCATCGGTGTCTTCATCCTTAACCAGTGTGGTTTCACAATTTGGTTTGATGAAATCAGGCATTCCATCTTGGTCCATATCATCTGCAGCACATTGGTCATTCGGAAATTCATCACCATTTGTACCATTCAAATTGTCTCCAAAACCATCTCCATCAGTATCTGCCCATTGACTAATGTCATTCGGAAAAATGTCACCTTGATTCCATAAGCCATCATTGTTTGACCAACCATCCCAATCGGTGTCAATACAACCCATTCTATCTTCAAATGACCACCCAAATTGCTGGGGGCAGTCATCAAAACCAACTGGGCTTATTCCATCATCCTCGAATCCGTCATTGTCAAAATCAAGAGGTGAAGGGTCAGAATTCATGGCACCTTCAATGAATATGCCCGGCCAGTGGGATAGTCGTTCATCAGTAGCATCATAGTTATCTCCAAAACCATCTCCATCAGTATCCTTCCATTGAGTTGGCTCTCTCCAAAAGTCATCACCAAGATCGGACCATCCATCTCCATCTTGGTCTGGACATCCGCGACGGTCCTCAACCGAGTCACCCCAGTAATATGGGCAATTATCAGACAGTCTTCCAGCTGGATTGTCTCCAAACCCATCATTGTCGGAGTCAGTTGTTTGAGTTGGATCAAGGATGTAATTGTCATCTCTATCAGGAACTGTATCATAATCTGTATCCTGAACTCCGTAAATAATATCCCATTGGGAAGCAAAATTCATCTGTAGAATATCTGCAGATCCATCTCCATTGAAATCTGAAATTCGGAAATCCCTGTTGTCTTTGTAGTCTCCTGCCTCCCATATCAACCCTACAATTCCACTAGTATCGACATCATGTACTCGCATTTTCTTGTTTGCACTGGTTCCAACCACCAACTCGACAAATCCATCTTGATCGATATCATGCAGGTCGAAAGAATTCGCAGCATAGACGGTTTTTGATGTCACGACATATTGGAAATCCGGACCTAGGTAAAGGCTGATGACATTTCCATCAATTGAAAGCATATCTAAAGTCCCGTCAAGAGTTGCATCATAGAAAATACAGCCTTTACCATTGCTGTTCACAATCCATGGAGTAGAACTGAAATATGCCCCAGAAGCATTGTAAATCTCGATCGTTGTTGCCAA
>Ga0066376_10001905_pt1 | contig 19861 bp, 15 predicted proteins | sample Knorr_S15_td_Bot_FD_77009 | JGI IMG/M metagenome (GOLD analysis project Ga0066376, IMG submission 77009) | Marine microbial communities from Southern Atlantic Ocean transect - Knorr_S15_td_Bottom_ad_5009_LV_A | ecosystem: Environmental > Aquatic > Marine > Oceanic | place: Southern Atlantic...
CGTGAATGCGTCACCGCCAGCGACCTGGTGCTAAACGTGACCCGGATGCTGCGCGACCACGGCGTAGTCGGAACGTTCGTTGAATCTTGCGGCCCGGCGCTGGACCGCATGCCGATGGCCGACCGCACCACGCTGGCCAATATGGCGCCGGAATATGGCGCGACGATGGGGTTCTTCCCGATTGACCGCGAAACCATCGCCTATTTGACCGCAACCGGCCGCGATGCCGAACAGACCGCACTCGTCGAAGCCTATGCCAGGGCGCAGGGCCTGTGGCGCGAGGCGGGATCGCCGGACCCGGCCTTCACGCAAGTGGTCGAATTCGATCTGGGCGCGGTTGCGCCGACCATGGCCGGTCCGCGCCGGCCGCAGGAAAACACGCCGCTGGGCGATGTGCCGGCCAGCTTCCAGAACATCCTGCCGGAACTGGCCGGCGAAGCCGCGCAAGCACCGGTCGCGGGGCGCGGTTTTTCCATCGCCCACGGCGATATCGCTATCGCGGCGATCACCAGTTGCACCAACACCTCCAACCCGGCGGTGATGATCGGCGCCGGATTGCTGGCCCGCAATGCGGTGGCCAGGGGGGTGCGGGTAAAACCCTGGGTCAAGACATCGCTGTCGCCGGGCTCACGCGTGGTCGCCGATTATCTTGCCGCGTCCGGGCTGATGGAACCCTTGGAGACGCTTGGCTTTCACATCGTCGGGTTTGGCTGCATGACGTGCATGGGCAATTCCGGGCCGCTCGATTCCGCTATCGCGGCCAGCATCGAGGCGGCTGGAATCGTGATGGGCGCGGTGCATTCCGGCAACCGGAACTTCGAGGGCCGCGCGCATCCGCACTGCAAGGTCAATTACCTCGCATCGCCGCCACTGGTGGTCGCCAGCGCCCTGGCGGGGTCGTTGAAGGTCAATCTGGCGACCGATCCGCTGGGTGAGGGATCGGACGGCGCGCCGGTCTATCTGCGCGATATCTGGCCCGGCAACGACGAAATCCAGGCAATTATCCAGCAATGCGTGACGCCGCAAATGTATCGCGCCCGCTACCGCGACGTTGGCCGGGGCGGCGCCGCATGGCGCGCGCTGGAATCCGATGGCGGCGATATTTTCGCCTGGAAGCCGGGCAGTACCTATATCCGGCGGCCGCCGTTCTTCGACGATATGACAGCCGAGCCGCCGGCGTTCGCCGATATCGTGGGCGCGCGGGCGCTGGCGATATTCGGCGATTTCCTGACCACGGACCATATCTCGCCGGTTTCCACCATCGCGCCCGATAGCCTGGCCGGGCGCTATCTTCAAGAACAGCAGGTCGCGGTCCCGGATCTAAGCTCCTATGCGCAGCGCCGGGTGAACCACGACGTCATGACGCGCGCGACCTTCAATCAGGCCCGGATCAGGAACGAGATGTGCCCCGGAACCGTGGGCGGGGTAACCTGCTATATGCCTGGCGGCGAGACGATGCCGATTTACCAGGCGGCGCAGCGCTACCGGGCAGCGAATGTGCCGATGGTCGTTATCGGCGGCCTGGATTATGGCCAGGGTTCGTCGCGCGACTGGGCCGCCAAGGGCACGCGCGATCTGGGCGTGAAGGCGGTGATCGCCGAGGGCCTGGAACGGATCCACCGCTCCAATCTGATCGGTATGGGCGTCTTGCCATTACAGTTTCCCGACGGCGTGACCCGGCGCACGCTGGCGTTGGACGGCAGCGAAACATTCGATCTGACCGGCCTTGAATCGGGCATCGAACCGGGCATGAATGTTCGCTGCACCATCAAGCGCGCCGATGGCGGCACCGATAGCGTGGCGCTGATCTGCCGCCTCGATACCGCGGTCGAGGTCGAATATTACCGCCATGGCGGCAGCCTGCATTATGTGCTGCGCGGTATGCTCAAGGGGGTGGAGTGACCGCGAACGCGACAATCGGCGTCGATATCGGCGGGACCTTTACCGATGTCGTCTGCCGCCGGCCGGGCGAGGCGACGCGGATCGTCAAAATCCCCAGCACCCCGGACGACCCCGCCCGCGCGGTCATCCAGGCGGCTGACCATATCGCCGCGCAGTGGGGCGTGACGGCGGCGGAAATCGCCCGCTTCGCGCATGGCACCACGGTTGCAACCAACGCCGTCATCGAACGCGCCGGCGCCACGATTGGACTGCTCGCCACCAAGGGATTCCGCGACACGCTCGAAATCGGGCGGCAGATGCGCCAGAACATGTACGGCCTGATCCTGGAGCCGGAAACGCCGATTTTTCTGGCCCCCGGCGCCTACCGCCGGGAGGTCCGCGAACGCATCTCGGCGAGCGGCGAAGTGATAGAGGCGCTGAACGAAGCGGACGTGATCGCGGCGGTCGATGCGCTGGTCGCGGATGGCATCGAAGCGCTCGCGGTCTGCCTGTTGTTCTCTTTCGTCAATCCGGCGCACGAAAAACGCATCAAACAACTGGTCAATGAACGCCATCCCCAGCTCGATATATCGTTATCCTGCGAAGTGGACCCGGCATTCCGCGAATATGAACGCACCGTCGTCACCGCTTTCGACGCCTATATAAAACCGACCATCGGCAGCTATCTGGGCGCGCTGGAGGTGAATTTGCGCGAGGCCGGCCTGGCGACGCCCCTGCTCATCATGCAATCGCGCGGCGGCCTTGCCGCCTCCGTGGTGGCCCGCCAACGGCCCGTGCGGTTGTTTCTTTCCGGTCCGGCGGCGGGCGTGATCGGCGGCCAGATGACCGGCGTCGCCGATGGCATCCACGATTTGATCACGGTCGATGTCGGCGGCACCAGTTGCGATATCGCGTTGATCAGCGCGGCCAAGCCGATCATCCGCGCCGAGGGCGCAATTGCCGGCTACCCGGTTCGGGTGCCGATGGTCGATGTCAATGCGATCGGCGCCGGCGGCGGCAGCATCGCGTGGATCGACGCCGCTGGCGGCATCCGTGTTGGCCCCCAATCGGCCGGCGCGCAACCTGGACCCGCCTGTTACGGCCAGGGCGGCGAGGACGCAACGGTCACCGACGCCTCGCTCATTCTGGGCTATCTGAACCCGGATTATTTCGCCGGCGGCGGCCAGAAATTGAGCATCGAGCGCGCCCGCGCAGCCGTGGCGGCCAAGCTGGCCGGCCCGCTTGGCCTGTCGGTCGAGGCCGCGGCACTGGGCATCCACCGGGTCGTCAATGCCCAGATGTCGGAAGGCATCAAGCTGGTCTCGATTCGTCAGGGTCTCGACCCGCGCGATTTCTGCCTGCTGCCGCTGGGCGGCGCCGGTGCGCTGCACGCCTGCGCGCTGGCGGCGGAACTGGCGATCGCGCGCATCCTTGTGCCACGCCATCCGGGCGTGCTGTCCGCCGCCGGCCTGCTTTGCGCCACGGTGCAACATGAAATATCGGCCGCGTTCAACCGGCCCATGACCAATTTGGCGGTTGCCGCCGTCAGCAGCGAACTGGACGGTCTTGACCGGCGATGCGACGCGCTGATGGATGCGGAAGGCATTGCGCCGGCGGCGCGCGAAATCCAGTATTTCGCCGATGTTTGCTATATCGGCCAATCCTATCACCTGGAAATCCCGCTCGACATGGCGTCGGCCGATCCGTTGGGCGATCTTTACCGGGGCTTCATGGCGGCGCATGACCGGGTCTATGGCCACGCCGCCCCGACGCCAGCGCGAATCGTCAATCTTCGCAGCGTCCATCAAGAAGCGGCCGGTGCGCAAGACGAGCCACCGCCACCCCCGGCTGGCGGCGAAGCAAGAAAGGGCGGGCGCAAAATCATCGTGCCCGAATGCAGCGGTCCGGTCGATGCCGTTGTGTATGAACGCGCCGCCCTGGCGGCCGGGTCCATCGTCGAAGGCCCGGCCATCATCGAACAGGAAGATACGACGATCCTGATCGCCCCCGGCTGGCGGGGGCAAACGACGGCGTCCGGCGCGCTGCTCCTGGAAAGCATCCAACCATGACCGAAGACCTGGCGTCGCTGGACCCGATTACGGTCGAGGTCATCCGCAACAAGCTTGACGGTATCGCCAACGAGATGGAATCGACGCTGGTGCGCAGTTCCTTCTCGCCGATCGTCAAGGAAGGGCTCGACGCATCGGCCAGCCTTTTTACCATGCGGGGCGAAGCGCTGGCCCAGGCCATCGCCATCCCGATCCATCTGGCCACCCTGATCCCAATCGTGCGCACGATGCTCGACAAATATCCGCCCGATATTATGATTGAGGGCGATATTTACATCATGAACGACCCCTATTGCGGCGGCACCCACTTGCCCGATATCGCTTTGGTCATGCCGATCTTCCACAATGGCTGGCCGGTCGCCATGGCCGCCGCGATGACCCATCACCAGGATGTCGGTGGCATGTCGCCGGGTTCGGTGCCCACCAACGCCACCGAAATCTACCAGGAAGGCATCCGTATTCCGCCGCTGAAATTCCGCGACGGCAATGTGATGAACGACACGCTGATCGACATGCTGAAGCTGAACGTGCGCATTCCCGAGACCTTCATGGGCGATCTCAACGCCCAGCTTGCGGCCTGTAGCGTGGGCGGGCGGCGGATCGAGGAACTGGCCGCGCGCTACGGCGACAATTATCTGACCGCCGTCTTCGAGGAACTGCTGGACCGCTCCGAGACGATGACCCGCCACGCCATCGAGGCAATCCCCGACGGTGTGTACAGCTATGTCGATTATCTCGACAATGACGGTATCGAACTCGACAAGGAGATTGAAATCCACGCTGCCGTCACCGTGCGCGGCAGCAATATTCATATCGATTTCGCCGGCACCAGCCCGCAGGTCAAGGGTCCGTTCAACTGCGTGCGGTCCGGTTCGCTGGCCGCCGCCTATTTCGCACTCCGGGCGGTGACCGACCCGACCATTCCAACCAACGGCGGATGTTTCCGGCCGGTAACGCTCGATTTGCCCGAAGGCAGCCTGCTGTGCCCGCGCGACGGTGCGCCGGTCAATGCCCGGACCTCGACCATCAAGCGGGTCGCCAGTTGCATCCTGGGCGCGCTGCGCCGCGCATTGCCGGACAGGTTGCCGGCCGACAATGGCGGTGAGATGCTGTTGCTCGCCTTCGGCGGCCAGCGGCCGGGCGGCGCCAACTATGTCGTCGGCGAGATGATCGCGTCGGGCAGCGGGGCGAGTGCGGCCCGCGACGGCGTCGATATGATCGAAACCGACTGCACGAACTGCATGAATTTGCCGGTCGAGGCGATGGAAATGGACGCGCCGATCCGTATTCTGCGTTCCGAGCTGCGCCGCGATTCGGGCGGTCCCGGCATGCATCGCGGCGGCCTTGGTCTGCGGCGCGAATATGAAATCCTGGACGGCGATGTCGTCCTGACCTATCGCGGCGAACGCCATCGGCGGCCGGCTTTGGGGGCCGATGGCGGCGGTGCGGGCGCCACGGCGCGCGGCGTCATTACGCGGCGCGACGGCACGGTCGAGGAGATTCCCTCGAAATGCGTCACCCTCCTCCAGGCCGGCGACCGCCTGTTGATCGAAACCGCCGGCGGCGGCGGTTATGGCGACCCGGCCGGCCGGTCGCAAGCGGCGAGGCGCCTGGATGTGCTGAACCGCAAGACCAGCGCGGCGGCAAACATGAAAGGAAACGACGATGCGGTTTGACGGCAAGGGCGTGATCGTGACGGGGGCGGCCGGCGGGATCGGCCGGGAAACCTGCCGGCAATTCGCCGCCGAAGGGGCGGCGGTGGCGGTCTGCGATCTGGACCAGGCGATGGCGGCGCGGGTGGCGGCGGAAATTAACGATGCCGGTGGCGTGGCGCATCCGTTCATGGTTGACGTGACCGACCCGCAGTCGGTTGCGGCCTGCATCGAGGGCGCGGCCATGGCGCTGGGCGGGCTGGATGTGATCGTCAACAATGCCGGTATCCGCGAGATCGTGCCGGTGCTCGATTTGAGCTTTGAGGAATGGAACAAGGTCATTGCCGTCAATATCACCGGCGTCTTCTTGTGCGCGCAGGCGTTCGCCCGCCACCTTGTGGCGGCGGACCGGCCCGGCGCGATCGTCAATCTGGCCTCGACCCTGGGGGTTCAGGGTGCGCCGAAGCGCGCCGCCTATTCGGCGTCGAAACACGCCGTCAACGGCTTGACCAAACAGATGGCGCTGGAATTGGGTGAAAAAGGCATCCGGGTCAACGCGGTCGGGCCCGGCGTTATCCGCACGCCGATGACGGAACGCTATTTCCAGGATGCGGATTACGCCGACGGCATCCGCGCCATCCATGCGCTGAACCGCTGGGGCGAACCAGGCGAAGTCGCCAAGGCGATCTTGTTTCTGGCCTCCGACGACGCCAGTTTCTGCACCGGCACGACGCTGATGGTCGATGGCGGCTGGACGGCGGGCAAGAAATTCTAGCGTTGCCCTAATCTTTGGGCGGGATCGCTGCGCGCCGGCGTTCTTCCATTGCGGTCACGATGGCGCGTTTTTCGGTCTGCGTGGCGGTGGGCCAGGCGCTGATTTCGGCAATGGTGCGAAAACAGCCGTAACAGGCGGCGATGCGCGCATCGATGATGCAAACGCCCAAACACGGCGAGTCAATCGTGGCGGCGCTGCTGAAGGAAGCGGGTTCGGTCATGGCGATGCGACTGGGCCTACGCGGTTCTTCGCTGCGGCGCAAGCCCGCGCATCGTTGACCGCACCCTTTCTATCGGCCACTCTGCTGGCATGGAATTCAAGGAGAATGCGGATCGTTTGGCCGGGCTTGGCAATTTGACGCGGTTGAAAATCTTTCGCCTGCTGGTCAAGGCCGGCCATGGCGGTCTGCCGGTCCGCGCCATTCAGAACGAACTCGGCGTACCGGCCTCGACCCTGTCGCATCATTTGCGGCACCTTGTTTCGGTCGGGCTGGTGTCGCAGGAACGCAATGGCGTGACCCTGATCTGCCGGGCGAATTACGATGCCATGCAGGAATTGATCGGGTTCCTTACCGCCGAATGCTGTGCTGGCGTGGATTAGGTCGGCAAATGCGCGATCGAATTGCCTTCCTGTTTTTGAATCTGGGACATCTTTACGATCACATGTTCATGGCGCTCTATGCGCTGGTCGTGGTGGTGCTGGTCAAGCAGTTCGACATGTCCTATGCGGCGCTGCTGCCGGTAGCGACGCCGGGTTTCATCGCCTTTGGCGCCGGCGCGCTGCCGGCCGGGTGGCTCGCCGACCGATGGTCGCGCTCGGGTATGTTGACGATTTTCTTCATCGGCATCGGCGCGGCCTCGATTTTGACCGGCTTTGCCACCACGCCGACGCAAATCGGTTTCGGTCTGTTCGCGATCGGCGTTTTCGCGTCGATCTATCACCCAGTCGGCATCCCGATGGTCGTCGAGGGCCGCGAGGACGCCGTCGGCAAGGCGCTGGGCGTCAATGGCGTGTTCGGCAATCTTGGCTTTTCCGTCGCTTTCGTCGTCGCCGGGGCGATGCTGGATTATTTCGACTGGCGGGCAGCGTTCATGGTTCCCGGCGTGATCTCCATCGTCACCGGGATCGCTTATTTCGCATTCGCGCGGCTCGGCCCGGTGACCCGCAAGGAAAAGCCCAAACCGGCCGGCGAATTGCCGGACCGGGCCGAAATCGTCCGTATCTTCGCCCTTATCGCGCTGACCACGGCCTGCGGCGGGATCATCTTTCACGCCACCACCATCTCGATGCCCAAGGTGTTCGACGAACGGATTGTTGCGCTGTCGGCGACATCGCTTGGCATCGGTTCGATCGCTGCGGTTATTTTCATGTTCGCCGCCCTGGCGCAGATCGTGGTGGGACATCTGATCGACCGCTATGCGATGAAATGGGTCTATCTTGGCGTCGCCGGATTGCAGATACCGCTGTTTCTGCTGGCCATGAACTTGTCCGGCGTGGCGATGCTGATCGTGTCGCTGGGCTTCATGTTGCTGGTGTTCGGCAATATACCGATCAACGACGCGATCGTGGCGCGCAACTCAACGCCAGCGGTGCGTGGCCGGGTCTATGCGCTGAAATACGTCCTGACGCTGACGATTGGCGCGGTGGCGGTGCCAATGGTCGCCTATCTGCACGGCGCCGGCGGATTTTCGGGCATGTTCGTCGTGCTGGCGGCCTGCGCCGGTGGCATCGTCCTGGCCGTCCTGTTGCTGCTGCGCGACCGCCGCGCAGCCAAACCGGCTTAATGCAGGCGGTCGAGCCGCAGGCGGTGCCGGCTGTCGCAGAGCCGCCACGCGCCCACGCTGACCGCCGCCAGCGCGCCGATGCCGGTGCCGCCGGCGATCAGCAGGCTGATGAGAAGCTGGTATTTGACCGCTTCGATGGGATCGACGCCGGCCAGGATCTGGCCGGTCATCATGCCGGGCAGCGCCACCAGCCCGGTCGCCGACATCGCGTTAATGATCGGAATAAGAGCGATGCGCAGCGCGCCCCGGACCGTGGCGCGCAGGGCTTCGCGCCGGGTCGCGCCCAGCGCCAGCTGGCTTTCGATCGCCGCGCGTTCGCGCACCGCACCGGTGGTCAGAGCGTGCAGGCCCAGCGCCACGCCGGTCATGGTGTTGCCGAGGATCATGCCGAGGACCGGGATCGCATAGCGCGGGTCGTACCAGGGGTCGGGCCGGATCTGCGTCGTCAAGGCGAACACGGTAACCAGAAGCGCCACCATCAGCATGGCGGTGGTGCCTAGGCCATAGCCCCACAGGCCGGCGAAACGCCGTTCCTGGCGGGCCATGACCTCGCGCCCCGCGAACAGCACCATCAGCAACGCGGCCAGCAGGGTCCAGCCCGGCGACGCGGCCGCGAACAGCACCTTCAGGACCAGCCCGACCAGGGTGAGCTGCACCGCCATGCGCAGCGCCGCCACCAGGAACATGCGTTCGAGGCCAAGCGCCAGATAGAGCGATAGCCCCGCATTCAGCAGCACCAGACTCGACGCCAGGGCGAGATCGGTATAGCCCAGCGCGATGGAATTCATAACGCGGTCTCCATGGCCCGGCCCTCGGCGAATCGCAGGATTCGTGTCGCCATCCGTGCTGCCTGCGCGTCATCATGGGTCGCCAGCAGAATTGCCGCGCCCTTGGCGAGGCGGTCGCGCAGGACCGCTTCGACGGCGCTGGTGGCGGCGGCGTCGAGCGGCCCGGTCGGTTCATCGAGCAGGAAGACGCGCGGATTTCCCATCAAGGCGCGCATCAACGCCAGCCGCTGACGCTCCCCGGTGGACAGCCGCGCAATGGGTGCGCTGCCGATGTCGCCGGGCAGAAGCAGCGTCTGGGCGAGCGGCCTGGCGGCGTTCCAATCGGCAAAATGCGCCGCCGGCGTCGCCGCCCACCAACCTGGTTCGGCTGGCACATAGGCCACGCGGCGGCGCCATTGCGGCGCCGGAATGTCTTCTTTCAGCACCCCGTCCAGGGTGACCCGCCCGTCGCTTGGGTCGAGGTCGGACAGGGCGCGGAACAACAGCGTCTTGCCGCTTCCCGACGGCCCCATCACCGCAAGACATGCGCCGTTGTTCAGGCGGAACCCGGTATCCGGCATCCCCGATCTTGCGAGCCGCTCGACGACCAGCACCCGTATTCCCTCCGCCTCGTGGCGATTTGCAGACCGCGCGCGATACTGCTACATCCCTTGCGCCCAACCCCGATTAGCGGCGTCTATAATAGCCCATGTGCCCTGCATCTCTTGCCTTTTTCGTCGATCTGGAACCGGCGGTCGCCGATTTTCGCGATTCCGTCGTGACCGGACTGAGCCAGTCGCCACGGCGTCTGGCCTGCAAGTTTTTCTATGATTCGACCGGGCTGGAGCTGTTCGGCAGGATTTGCGAGACGCCGGAATATTACGTCACCCGCACCGAGACCGCGTTGCTGCGCACGGTCGGGCCGCAGATCGCGGCGCTGGCGGGGCCGGCCGCATCGGTGGTTGAGTTCGGCGTTGGTTCGGATGCAAAAATCCGCCTGCTGCTCGACGCGCTCGACCGGCCGGCGCAATATGTCGCCATCGATATCGCCGGCAGCACCTTGCGCGATACGGCGCGGGCGATAGCCACCGACTACCCGGCCCTGCGGGTCGGCGCGATCTGCGCCGATTTCACGACGCTGGCAGCACTCCCGTACGAAGCCGCCGCGCGGGCCGGCGGCGTGGCGCTGGGCTTCTTCCCCGGTTCGACCATCGGCAATTTCGCGCCGCCCGAAGCCGAGGCCTTCTTGCGCCAGATCCGCGCCGTGCTGGGACCCGGCGGCGCGCTGCTGATCGGGGTCGATCTGAAGAAGGATACCGCACGATTGAACGCCGCCTATAACGATGCGGCGGGACACACGGCGGCGTTCAATTTGAATCTGCTGCACCGTATGGTCGGCGAACTGGGTGCTGAACTCGATATCGGCGGGTTCGAACATTACGCCTTTTACAATGAAGCCGAGAGCCGCATCGAAATGCATCTGCGCAGTCTGCGCATCCAGGAAATTCGCGTCGGCGACAGATACTTCGAACTCGATTCCGGCGAGTTGATCCACTCGGAAAATTCCTACAAATATTCGCTCGGTGGATTTCGCGATCTGGCGGGCCGGGCCGGGTTCGACGCCAGCGCCTCATGGACCGACGACGGAGATCTGTTCAGCATCCATTTTTTGCGGGTCTCGGACTAAGCGAAATTACCGGATCGTTTGGTTTTCCAGATCGAGCACCTGTTCGGCCAGAACCGCAAGCATTCGCCATGCGGCTTCGCTGTTTCGTGTCGCTTCTATATCGTCGTAGAAGCTGTCCAGCAGCACATATTGGCAGCCCAGTTCCGCCAGCGCCCGCAAATCGCCGCGCACCTGATCGAGATTGCCCTCGCCGGCGACCCGTGTGTCCTCCGGTTGCGGTGAGCCGGTGATCCGCAGACGTATGCGCGGGCACAGTGCCGGCATGGGTTTTCCTTCGGTTTGCGCGAATTCGCGCAGCCTGGGGATGCCGGTGTCGCGGAACCAGTCGACCCGGATGCGGATCGGGTGCCAGGCGTCGCCGTAACTGACCGTGCGGCGCAACGCGGCGTCGCTGGCGCCGCCGACCCAGATCGGCGGATGGGGCGATTGCACCGGCCGGGGGGCGGTATGCACATCCTGGAAGTGGACGAATTCGCCATCGAAGGACGCCAAATCCTGGGTCCACAACGCCTTGATCGCGGCTAGATATTCGTTGGTCATCGCGCCGCGTTTCTCGAACGGAACATTCAGCGCCGCGAATTCCTCGCGCGCCCAGCCAACCCCGACGCCAAGGATACAGCGCCCGCCGCTCAACCGGTCGATATTGGCGAACGCCCGCGCGGTTTCCAGCGGGCTGCGATAGGGCAGGATCATCACCGTGCTGCCGATCGCGATATTCTGCGTCACCCCGGCCAGCCAGCCCAAAGTGGTCAGCGGTTCATACAGCGGGGCCGGATAGCGCGCCTGCACGTCCGGCGTGACCGCGATATGATCCGAGGTCATCAGCAGGTGATAGCCCAGCGCTTCGGTGAGCTGGGCCCAGCGGCGCAGGCTTTCGGGATTGGCGGAGGGTCCGAAATTGATCAGATTGACGCCGACTTTCATTGTGATTTTCCCCTGATTTTGCCCCACATTGACGCGTTTGGCGCCGGTCACCATAGTAACGTCGAAGCCATGCCGCCCCAATTCACCCTATCGTAACCAGGGAATACATATGACGCGAATGCAGCAAGGGGCGAGGCTTGCGGTCGATATCGGCGGCACGTTCACCGATGTCGTCCTGGAACATGACGGCGGGCTGGAGCAATTAAAACTCCTGACGACGCCGGACGCGCCCGAACGCGCGGTGATCGACGGGGTCAATGCGATATTGGCGCAAACCGGAATCGACGCCTCGGCCGTGACCCTGGCCATTCACGGCACCACGCTGGCGACCAATGCGTTGATCGAACGCAAGGGCGCGCGCACCGCCCTGGTGACGACGGACGGATTTCGCGATTCCATTGAAATCGCCTATGAGCACCGCTTCGAGCAATATGATCTGTACATGGAACGGCCCGCCCCCCTGGTGAGCCGGGAGTGGCGCTTCTGCGTGCCGGAACGGATGGCGGCGGATGGTTCGGTGCTGCTGGAACTGGACGAGGCGGCGGTGGCGGCGCTGGCCCCGTCGCTGGCGCAAGCGGAAATCGAATCGATCGCCATCTGCTTCCTGCACAGCTATGTGAACGACGATCACGAACAACGCGCGGGCGCGATCCTGGCCACATTGCTGCCCGATCTGGCGATCACGATTTCAAGTGAAATCTGTCCGGAAATCCGCGAATACGACCGCATGTCGACGGCCTGCGCCAACGCCTATGTGCAGCCGATGATAGCTGGATATCTAAGCCGCCTGCAATCCGGCCTGCGCGACAACGGGTTCGATTGCCCGTTGTTGCTGGTCATGTCCAGCGGCGGCGTCACCACGGTGGAAACGGCCATTACCAAGCCAATCCGGCTGGTCGAATCCGGGCCCGCCGGCGGCGCGATCCTGGCCCGCGACGTGGCGGTGGAAAATGGTGCTGCGCGGGTGCTGTCCTTCGATATGGGGGGCACCACCGCGAAGATCGCGCTAATCGACGATTTCAACCCGCATATATCGCGCGCCTTCGAGGTCGCCCGCACCGACCGGTTCCTCAAGGGCAGCGGACTGCCGCTGCGTATTCCGGTCATCGATATGGTCGAAATCGGCGCCGGCGGCGGTTCAATCGCCAGCATCGACGCGCTGGCGCGGATTCGCGTCGGCCCGCGCAGCGCCGGGTCGGTCCCCGGTCCCGCCTGCTATGGCGGCGGTGGCGAACAGCCCACGGTGACCGATGCCGACACCGTGCTGGGGCGCATCGATCCGGCCTATTTCGCCGGCGGCAAGGTCACGCTGGACCCGGCGCTGGCCGCCGCCGCCATCGAGCGTCATATCGGCGCCGGTCTCGATTGCGACGCCGTAACGGGTGCCGCGGGCGTGGTTGAAATCGTCGATGAGCATATGGCCAACGCGGCCCGTGTCCACGCCATCGAGAACGGCAAGGACATGACCGGCCGCACGCTGATCGCGTTTGGTGGTGCTGCCCCGCTGCACGCAACGCGGCTGGCGGACAAGCTTGGCATCGCCACTGTGATCGTGCCGCGTGGGGCCGGGGTCGGATCGGCGATCGGATTCCTGCGCGCGCAGATTTCCTATGATGTCGTGCGGACCCGCTATCAGGCGCTGGGCCGCTTCGATGCCGGCATGGTGAATGATCTGTATGCCGAAATGCGCGAAGAGGCCGAAGCCGTGGTCCGCCTTGGCGCACCGGACGAGACCCTGGTTGAGTCGCGCGGCGCGTTCATGCGCTATCGCGGCCAAGGCCATGAAATCACCGTCCCGGTTCCCAATGATGTTTTCGCCGCCGAGGATGGCGCGCCGCTGGCGGCGTCATTCGAGGCCGCGTATCGCGAGCTGTTTGCCCGGACGATTCCCAATCTGGATGTCGAGGTCCTGACCTGGACATTGTCGCTATCGACCGCCCGGCCCCCGGTGGCGGCGGCCCCGCCAGTCGGCGAACGCCAAGCCCCCGAACCGGTGTCGCGCCGCGCCGTCTTCGACCCGGAACGCGGCGCGTGGGTCGATGCCGCATTGTATGACCGCGCGACGCTGTCGCCCGGCGATGAAATTCCCGAACCGGCGATTATCGTCGAGGCCGAAACTTCGACCCTGGTCGCCAACGGATTCACCGCCACCGTCAACGGGCTTGGTCAGATCGTCTTAACCAAGCCGGAGGCTTCGTGATGGGCAACGACAAGATGAGCCGCATCCGTCTTCAGGTGATGTGGGACCGGCTATTATCGGTCGTCGAAGAGCAGGCGCAGACCCTGGTGCGCACCGCCTTCAGCACATCCACGCGCGAAGCAGGCGACGTTTCCGCCGGCGTGTTCGATCTTGCAGGCCGGATGCTGGCCCAGGCCGTCACCGGCACGCCGGGGCACATCAATTCGATGGCGCGCGCCGTGGTGCATTTCATGGACGTGTTCCCGGTTGCGGATATGAACGAGGGCGATGTCTACATCACCAACGATCCATGGCGCGGCACCGGGCATCTGCATGACTTTACCGTGGTGACGCCAGCGTTCCGCGAGGGCCGGATCGTGGCGCTGTTCGCCTGCACCAGCCATGTCGTCGATATCGGCGGCATCGGCCAGTCGCCGGAGGGGCGCCAAGTCTATCACGAGGGCCTGTTCGTGCCGATCATGCCTTTGGCGCTGCGCGGCGAGATGAATGGCTGGCTGCTGAACCTGATCCGGGCCAATGTCCGCGAACCGGTCCAGGTCGAGGGCGATATTTACGCGCTGGCCGCCTGCAACGAGATCGGCGCCAAGCGGCTGTTCGCGATGATGGACGAAAACGATATCGAGACGCTGGATGCGCTCGGCGCCTTCATCATCGATCAAAGCCATGCGGCGATCACGGCGGCAATCAATGCGCTGCCGCAGGGACAATGGAGCCATTCCATGCGCATCGACGGCTATAGCGAACCGATCGATCTGGTTGCGTCGCTGACCATCGCCAATGGCCGGGTGCATGTCGATTACGAAGGGTCGTCCGGGGTCTCGGAATTCGGCATCAACTGCCCGATGTGCTACACCGAGGCTTACACCGCCTTTGGCGTCAAATGCGTCGTGGCGCCCGATATCCCCAACAATGCCGGCACCCTGGATGCGATTACCGTCTGCGCGCCGGAACACACTATCGTCAACGCGCCGCATCCGTGTGCCGTCGTCGCGCGCTCGACCATCGGCCATATGCTGCCCGACGTGGTGTTCGGATGCCTGCATCAAGCCCTGCCCGACCGGGTGCCGGCGGAAGGCACATCGAACCTCTGGAACCTCAAATTCGGCGCCGGGCACGGTATTACCAGCCAGGGACCAAGCAGTGATACGCCCTTCATGGTGATGAGTTTTCACAGCGGTGGTGCTGGGGCCCGGCCGCATCTCGACGGCCTGTCGGCGACGCCCTATCCAAGCGGCGTGCGCAATGTGCCGGTGGAAATCACCGAGGCGATCACGCCGATCGTCATCTGGCGCAAGGAATTGCGGATTGATTCCGGCGGCGCCGGCGCGCAACGCGGCGGCCTTGGCCAGTCGATGCTGATCTCGAACCGCGAAGGGGCACCAACCGGTCTGTTTGCGACCTTCGAGCGGGTGCATTTCCCGGCCCGCGGGCGCAATGGCGGCGGCCCCGGCACCTGCGGCGTCGTCGCGCTCGAATCCGGCAAGACACTGCGCAACAAGGGCTTCCAGATCGTGCCGGGCGATGACCGCCTGGTCATCGAAATGCCCGGCGGCGGCGGTTATGGCGATCCATTGACCCGCGACCCGGAAGCGGTCGCCAGCGATGTAGCCCTTGGCTTCGTGAGCATTGAATCGGCGGTGGCGGATTATGGCGTCGTGCTCGACCAGAATGCGCGGGTCGATGTGGCGGCGACGCAAACGCGCCGCCAAAAGAGACACGTCCCCTAATACATAGCGTAATTCCGGTTGGTCACCCTCCCGAGCCTATGATGCGGGGTCGCAAGGACGCGCCCCAATAGGCCAACGATAGGAGAGTGACCAACCGGAATTACGCTATGTATTAGCACCCGTGGTTAGCGGCGGCAGTAACCGGGATCACAGCAATTCGATGCCGGCGCGGGCGCAATCCTCGTCCTGTTGGGCGGAACCGCCGCCGACACCGCACGCTCCCACGACCACGCCGTCGCGCAGGATCGGCATTCCGCCCTGGCCCAGCATCATGTGACCGCCTTCGGCGGCGACGATGCCACGCAAGGTCGGATGGTCGGCGCGGTCGCTCATATCGCCGCTCGGCCGCCCGAAGGCAGCGGATGCGATCGCCTTGCCCTGGCTGCCATAGACGCCGGCCCAGATCGCCTTGTCCATGCGCTGGAAGGCGACCAGGCGGCCACCGGCGTCGCAGACCGCGATATTCATCGCGACACCGATTTCCGTCGCCTTGCCGATGGCGCCGGCGATGACGCGGTTTGCCTCATCAAGGGTTAAGGTCATGTGCGTTGCTCCCTTCAGGTTTCTGGCCAGACCGGATCGTGATGGCCGAGCGGCGCCACCGGGCGGACCCAGCGGGGCGGCGTTTGCGACATTTCGATGGCCGGCGCCAGATGCCGGACGCGGCCGAACGGCCCCGTCGATTCGATCATCAGATCGGCGACATCGTCTAGACCCGGATCGGGTAGTTCCAGCGCAGAAGCCGGCAACCGGCCCAGGTTTTTGAGCCAATGCGCGGTCTGGCACAACGATAGCCGCACCAGATAGCTGCCGCCTTCGCGGGCGCGCTGCGTCAGCGCCCTCATCGCGCCGAAGGCGGCCAGGAACCCGGTCGCGTAATCGAGCTGCGAGACCGGCATATGGCGCGGCGGACCGCCGCCGCCTTGTTCGTTGGCGATCCCGGTGGCGCTTTGCACCAGGGTATCGAAGCCGCGCCGGTCGCGCCACGGTCCTTCATGGCCGTAGGCGCACAGCGATACACACACGATCCCCGGCCGCAATGCGGCCAGGTCGCGCGGCGAAAACCCGCGCGCCGCCAGGGTACCCGGGCGGTAGGCCTGGGAAAAGACATCGGCGCCACCGACCAGTTCGCGCAATGTTGCGATACCGTCGCCGCGCCGCAAATCGATAAACGCATTGCGTTTGCCATGCCCGGTGTCGAGCACCGAATTGGCGCTGAACGGCAGATGCGGAGCGCTGATCCGCATCACGTCGGCGCCATGTTCGGCCAGGGTGCGCGCGCAAGTCGGACCGGCCAGCACGCGGGTCAAATCCAGCACCCGGATGCCTGAAAGCGGCCGTTCGCCCGCCCCCATCGGTTCGCGATCGCTATCGGCGATGCGGATGATCTGCATCAGCGGCAGGCTGCCGATGGCCGCGGATTGGGGCAAGGCCGCCCATTCGCCGTGGTCGCGGACCATGGCGGCGCACAGGCCGCGTTCAGCGAAGGCGTCTTCGAGTTCGGCGGCGCGCCATGTCGCGATAGCGGCCTGGAAGGCGTCGCGCGTGGCTTCGCAGCCCAGCACCGCCATGGCGCCGTCGCGGTGATGCGGAAAATTGCAGTGCAACTGCACCCAGCGGTCATCGGCGCTCTGGTAGAACCCGCTCACCGCGCCCCAGGCCGGGATCGGTTCCTTGCCGACGATGCGAACATAGCGCTGGCTGCGCATGGCCATCGCCGCCGTGCGGATATCGACCGCGACGTCCTGGCGTTGTCCGCTGCGCAGTTCCCATAAATCCGCCGCCGCCAGCCCGCAGGCGGCAATCGTCGCCGCCCCGACGTCGCCAATTCTGAACCGGCTCGCCAACACCGGATCGGCCCCGGTGAACTTCACATGGCCAGCGGCAATCCGGTCCCAGCCGACGCAATCCAATATCCGGTCCAGCACCGCACGCGGGCCGGTATCGTCGCTGGTCATCGTTTCGCTGCTCACCGTCATTGCCCGCATTGCCGCCCGGAGGGGTTTCAGACTAGCCTAGCGGCGGCCGGTCTGCCACCACTGCATGAGCAGGATGTCGCCGATGACCATCGCGCCGTCCCGCGTGCCAGCCATGTCACCCGCTCCCAAAATCTTCGCCAAGCCGACACCAAGGAACCGTTACTTGTTCAATCCGGCGCAACGCCGCCCTATACTCGCCGCGCGGCCCGATACAATGGAGGACATTCCGATGGACACGCAAATTCAAAGCGACGCCGAAGCCGAACTGATGGAAAAGGCCCGCGCGGTTCTGCCCGCCGGCGGGTTCGGCAATCTTGCCTTCGACGTGGTCATGCGCGAAGGCCTTGGCGGCCATATCTGGGATGTCAGCGGCAACGAGTATATCGATTTCCTGCTCGGGTCGGGGCCGATGCTGATCGGCCATTGCCACCCCGACGTGATGGCGGCGGTGAACGAACAGCTGCCGCGCGGCACCACTTTTTTCGCCAATAACGAACACGGCATCCTGCTGGCCGAAGAAATCGTCAAGGCTGTCGCCTGCGCCGACAAGGTGCGCTTCACCAGCAGCGGGTCGGAAGCAACCTTCTACGCCATGCGCGTTGCCCGCACCCATCACAAACGCGACAAGATCCTCAAATTCGAGGGCGGCTTTCACGGCATGAGCGACTATGCGCTGATGAGCATGGCGCCGGCGCGGCCCGGAAACTTCCCGCAAAGCGTCCCCGACACGCCGGGCATTCCAGCCAACGTCCGCGACAATGTGCTGATCGCCCCGTTCAACGACGCCGACACGGCGGCGAGCCTGATCCGCGCGCATAAGGACGAGCTGGCCGCCGTTATCGTCGAGCCGTTCCAGCGCCTGATCAAACCGCAGCCGGGCTTTCTGGAAACCTTGCGCGAGGTGACGCTGGAATGCAACATCGCCCTAATTTTCGATGAAGTTGTGACCGGCTTTCGGCTCGCCTATGGCGGGGCGCAGGAATATTACGGCGTGGTCCCGGATCTTTGCGCGCTCGGCAAGGTCATCGGCGGTGGCTTTCCGTTGGCGGCGGTCGCCGGGTGCGACGAATATATGGCCCATTTCAACAAGGCGGCGGTCGACCAGGACGCCTATATGACCCAGATCGGCACCCTGAGCGGCAATCCCGTCGCCGCCGCCGCCGGGCTCGCGACCTTGAAGGTGCTGCGCCAGCCCGGCGCCTATGAGCGCCTGTTCGCGAATGGCCGCGCATTGATGGACGGGCTGAGCGCGCTGTTCGCAAAAACCGGCACGCAAGCCATGGTCGTCGGCGAACCGCCGTTGTTCGATGTCTTCTTCACCGACAAGCCGATCGTCGATTACCGCACCATGATCCAGGGCGACCGCGACCGGCTGCTGCGATTCAACGCGCTGATCCGCGCGCGCGGCGTCTTCAAGGGCGACAGCAAATTCTATGTTTCGCTGGCCCATACCGACGCCGACATCGCCCAGTCGCTCGACGCCTTCGCGTCGGCGCTCGACGCGCTGCACGCGATGGCATGAACAGCCGCATCTGGCTGATGGTCGCCAGCGGCGTGGCCGTCGTTCTGGTGGCCGGGGGCCTGCGCCAGTCCTTCGGGATTTTCCTTGCCCCCGTCTCCCTCGATCTGGAGATCAGCCGGCAGGCATTCGGGCTGGTCATGGCGGTCCAGGCGGTGATATTCGGGATATTCCAGCCGGTCACGGGATGGCTGGCCGACCGCCATGGCGGCTTCAGGATCATCGCCGCCGGCGCGTTGCTGTATGGGCTCGGCATGTGGTTGGCGAGCCTGAGCACGGGCACCGCGGATTTCATGCTGTCGTTCGGCCTGCTGGTCGGATTGGGTTTGAGCGGCGCCACCCAGGTCGTGGTCCTGGGCGTGATCGGCAAGGTCGTTCCCAACGAACGCCGCGGCATCGTCTTTGGCACCATCATCGCCGCCAGTTCGCTGGGCATGTTCGTCTTCGTCCCCGGCGTGCAGGCGATGATGCAGTCGTTGGGCTGGCGCGACTCCTTCGTTGTTCTGGCGCTGGCGATCGCGTTGCTGCCGCTGATCGCCATCGTGTTGCGCGACGCTTCGGCGGTCGATGCCGACGGCGCGCGCCAAACCTTCAAGGATGTCGTCGCCGAAGCGCGCGGACATCGGGGTTATATGCTGCTGACCGCCGGGTTCTACGTGTGCGGCTTTCATGTCTCCTTCATCGGGACCCACCTGCCCGCCTATCTGACCGATAACGATGTCTCGCCGACGGCGGCGGCGTACGCCCTGGGTTTGATCGGGTTGTGCAATGTCCTGGGCGCCTATCTGTTCGGCGCGCTGGGCGACCGGTTCAACAAGAAAAACCTGCTGACCGCGATCTATCTTGCCCGCGCGGTCCTGATGGCGCTGGTGCTGGTGCTGCCGCTCAACAATGTGA
>Ga0066376_10001906_pt1 | contig 19857 bp, 18 predicted proteins | sample Knorr_S15_td_Bot_FD_77009 | JGI IMG/M metagenome (GOLD analysis project Ga0066376, IMG submission 77009) | Marine microbial communities from Southern Atlantic Ocean transect - Knorr_S15_td_Bottom_ad_5009_LV_A | ecosystem: Environmental > Aquatic > Marine > Oceanic | place: Southern Atlantic...
GGGCACGACTGCGTGGTCCATACGCAGAAATATGCAGCGCGATGGCATCACGCGTATTGATTAGCCCGTCATCGGCATTGAGGAAGCGGATTTTTCGAGTTTGCCCATCAAAGTCGACTTCCACTGTTTCTTTTGCAAGAAGGGCTAGTACCACTTCGATATAACGCGCCATGTCCGCAAGACGCATGGCATTCAGCCCCATGGCACGACGTGCTGTGAAGCCTGTGCCAATACCAAAGTCGATACGGCCCGGTGCCAATTGGTTGAGCGATGCCAGCGCGTTCGCGGTGACCGGAGCGATTCGATTGCTTGGGACCAGCACACCGGTGCCAAGGCGAATCCGTGACGTCTTTACTGCAGCGGCCCCCATGGCAACAAAGCAATCAGCGCTGAGCATCTGGGTGTCATAAAACCAGGCATGAGAAAAGCCGAGTGCCTCGGCGCGTTCGACAATTTTCCAGGAATCGGCGGCCGTCGCCATTGCAATGCCGAAGTCCATTAGCGTGTATTCCGAGTCGCCATCATGATTCCCCGTGGGTTGATGCACTGAATTCTTTTCATGTACACCAAGTCCTTTTTCCAGATAGCGCCTTCCGCGTGGCCACGGTGAGAGTGGCGCGCCGTGGGTTTGGTCGATTCGTTGGTGTCACCGCGCATCGATGACAGGTGCTCCTAGCACCTCCATGATGGGGGTGACTCCAAGTCCAGGCGAGGTTGGTGCCACCATATAGCCGTCTGCGACGGCGGGCGCCCCTTCGGCGATGGCGACGGTGGCATATTCGTGAAACGCGGAGGACTGGAAATGAAATGCTTCGGGCGTAGATTGGGCGAGGTGAGCGATCGCTGCGGTTGCGATTTCTCCGCCCCAGCTGTCTTCAATGGTCATAACAATACCCAATGACACGCACAAGTCTCGGACTTGGCGTGCTCGAGTCAAGCCACCCATTCGATTAATTTTGAGGTTGATGAGGTCCATCGCACGATCCTGATAGCCCCGCAGCAGAATGGGCAGGCCATCGATACACTCGTCCAGGATAAACGGCAGATTAGTGTGTTGACGCACGGCCAAGCATTCTTCATAGGTCGGGCAGGGCTGTTCGATGTAGATTGAGATTCCGTGCTCACTGACCAGGTTGCGCACGGCATCAACCACCATGAGCGCATCATGTTGTCGCCAGCCGGTATTGGCGTCCGCGTCCATGACCTCGCCGGGTTGCATAGCAGCCGCAACTTTTTGAAATCGAATGATGTCGGTGTGCGGGTTTTCCCCCACTTTCACTTGAAACTGACCAAAGCCCTCGGCTCGGTACTCGCCAATCCTTTCAGCCATAAGGTCGGGATCAGTACGCGTGACGACTTTGAACAACTTTACCCGTTCCTGAAGTTTTCCACCGAGAAGATGGTAAACAGGCTTGTTCACGTTTTTTCCAAGAATGTCCCAACAGGCCATATCAATGGCCGACTTAACATAAGGATGACCTTTCATCAGGGTATCCATCTTGAGGTTGATACGATCCAGTTGCGTTGGATCTTCTCCAATTAAGTCGGGTGCCAGTGTCGCAATCCCCGCACGGACACCGTTCGCGTATGCAGCGAGATAGGTGGGTCCCAGGGGGCAACTTTCGCCAACGCCGCTGATACCCTCGTCAGTTTCAATGATGACGACCGTGCTATCAAACGATGAATGGGACTGTGTCGACCAGCTGTACGAGCCTTCCTTCATCGGCAGATCGATCTGAAAGGCTTGGATTCTGGAAATTTTCATAGACAAGAAGCCTTAATGATATGGTCCGCGTTGTCGACGAGGTTGTCGGATGTTTCAATGCCCAGTGTTTGGGTTCCACTCAGTTTAACTGACACCCAGTCATTGTCCGGACGGGTATTACCCTACGCTCTGAATGTTTATCAACGAGTAGAGATTACGTTGATAATGTCATGCTGCCAACCTTATGAATCACCGGTAAGATCGTGCAACTTGTTGAGAAAAGGATCACCTGTCCATATTGTGGTGAGGATTGGATCGCGTTGGCTGATCCATCGGCTGGCAGCGCAGACTATGTCGAAGACTGCACGGTCTGCTGTCGTCCGATCGTGTTCCATATGGAAGTGGCTGCGGATGGTGAGCTGAAGATGCTGATCCCTGTGCGAGAAGACGATTAAGTGAGAAGACAATCATGAGTATCGAAACATCGAACGAACCCATCATTGATGCGGAAGAAATACTTGAGGGTATTCGGGCCTGGGTGGGTATAGAAACTCCCAGTCACCTGGGGCAAGAGGTCAACAAACTGGTTGATCGAGTCGAGTCTCAAATGGAAGCGTTGGGCGCAGCCATCGAACGAACGCCGGGACAGGATGATTTTGGTGACATCCTTATTGCCAGGACTCAGTGGGATCATCCCCCGAATACAGCGGGAATTCTGGTGCTGTCGCATCTGGATACGGTGCACCCGCTTGGCACCGGACAGACGACCTTGCAGTGGCGTCGTGACGAAGATCATGTGCAAGGCCCGGGCATCTATGACATGAAAGCCGGGGCTTATATAGCTTATTACGCTTATCAGCATCTAGTACGTAGTGGCGGTCGGTCAAGATTGCCGGTGACGTTTTTTTATGTGCCCGAAGAAGAGGTTGGCAGTCCCACCTCTCGTGCAGCGATCGAAGCAGAGGCGCGAAAGCACAAGTATGTGTTGGTGACTGAGCCTGCCCGCGAAGGGGGTAAGTGTGTTACCGGCAGAAAGGGTGCCGGGCGCTTCACGGTGACCGCGCATGGGCGACAGGCGCACAGTGGCGTTCGGCCTCAAGATGGTCGCAGTGCCATACATGAGATGGCAAGACAGATTCTGGATATAGAAGCACTGACCGATCATGACCTTGGCGTAACAACCAATGTCGGATTAATCCATGGGGGCACTGGTGTCAATGTCGTGCCCGGTGAATGTGTGGCCGAGGTCGATCTGCGCGTGCCGACGCCAGAATTGGCTGCGGAGTATTCAGACAAGATTCTAGGTCTTGCGGCCTACGATGCTGATGTCTCCCTGGTCATCGAAGGGGGCATGAATCGACCTCCCTATGGAAAAGACGAGGGTATAGCTGCGCTATATGAACACGCCAGAGCGCTTGCGGCCGAGATTGGTTTTGAACTCGAGGACATGGCAACGGGTGGTGGCAGCGATGGCAACTTTACGGCAGCGCTTGGTATTCCAACACTGGATGGTTTGGGCGCCGATGGTCACGGTCCGCATACGCTTGATGAAACGATTTATTTCTCTTCGTTAGCGCCGATGACCAAGCTGTGGGTACGACTGTTTGAAACCCTCGAATAGGGCTTTGCTCCGTATTGGTAGGCGATATCGGCTGCTCACCGGGCGAATTGAGACAGGTTTCAACATTGCTGTGTTGTCCGATGGGGGCGACTGTCACGCTTGTCGGTAGTGATCAACTGCGCGTAGGATGTCGGCATATTACCCACTAGTAACTTAGCAAAGGAGAACAAGATGGCGGTTTACCGGATTACACGGTTTTCATCATCGAATATGGACAAAGCGATGGAACTGGCCGAATCGGTACGGGCTTCTATGTCTGAGTTAAAGTTTGACTTCATTGATGTGGCTCAAGACGATCAAGGCAACGGCGTAGTGATTGCCCGCTATCCCGATGCCGGTGCAATGGAAGAAGCCACTGCGACGGCCCAGCAGGCGCTTGGCCAACTTGTAGTCGCTGGTGTGATTGACGGCAGTTCCATCGAACAATGGACGGGTGAAGTGGGAATTTCGTTTTGATATTTTTCTGCAAAGGGGAGCATATCTCTACCCCGCACTCGACCGTTCCTTGCGCCAGACAAACCGGATGACTTTTTTGCTAAACCGACGGCCATTGCCGAAGAGGTGTTCCGCGTTGCTCACCAGGATCGTTCGGCATGGTCTTTTCGAGTAGAGCTCAGGCCGTTTGGAGAGATATGGTAGTGACCGTCATTGCAACCGATACGGCCACGGGTGATTCGTTTAATGGTTTAGGCAGCGGTTGTTTGTTGTCGAGCAAACCGATCGGTCTGTCCTGACAACATGTTTCCACGACTCGGTGCGCGACGTTCGAGAGTTGTGCGAGTGATGGTCGTGTTCAGTGAGGCGTGGCAGTCATTAATGTGCGGGGCGTGTCGTCTGATGGGGACGGCATTGGATATGCGTCAGTGCAACCTACGCTGACCACATTACGGGAAACATGGGGTGGTTCATCGGGGCGCCAGGCTCAAGGTCGACGCCGCGATAGGGAGGCGATGTCGCCCATGGTCTGACGGCGAAACGAGCGTCGTCACCGAGCCAGCGTGTCGAAAATCCGCGTCGTCGAGTTTTGATACCAACAGTTGACGGTGCACCATGGACAGTGCGCATATGGAATACGATACAGTCTCCTAAAGACAAATTCCACGAAAGGATGCGGTGGTTTTTCCTTTCTGAGTCGATGTCGGGCACATCTTCAAAACCGGGAAAACCCTCCGCATAGTTGGAGTGGTCAATAAACAGTCTTGGGTTGTATAACTTGCCGCTGGTATGTGATTCGGCTACAAATTCCGGACAGGCCACTTTAGACACTGGGTCTAAAGGTAGCCAAATAGAGCACAGTTGGTCGCCGTCCACACCGTAGTAGGGCTGGTCGTGATGCCATGGGGTGACTTCGCGTGTGCCGGGTTCTTTTACCAGCACATGTTCGTGGTAGATGCGCGCGCTGCGTGACTGCATTAACCGCCCGGCGATTTCAGCGGCTGGGGAGTCGGTAATAAATTTCCGGTATTCGTCAATGCGTTGCCAATTGCAGTAGTCATCATAAAACTGCCCCGGTTGACCTTCCGGTGTATAAATCGTCCCGTCTGGTCCAGGCTCGGCGACGTTCTTTTCCATTCCTAGCGACAGATCTTCTAACCATTCTTTTTTAAATAATCCGCGCAGGCAAACGGCGCCGTCTTGCGTAAATGTGCCGACCTGATGAGCAGAGATTTCAATCATGTCCAGGTTGTTGTCGCACAGACTTTGTCCGACCCCAGAAAAGTGCACGAACGGCATCGCTATTTTTCTGGTCGGTTTGTTCTGAGTAAGCCAAGACGGGTACTAACCGTTTGATGTCGCCGCTGACGAGGGTTACTCGGTGAAGGGTTTGCGCGCCGCCAAAAATAAGCAGAGTCCCAGGACTGAACGGCAGCTCCAGCACATGATGACGGTCCCCGCCAAGAACGCTGGTCACCATCTGTTTTTCGTTTGGGAGACCGCGTATCCTTGGAACATACTCAAATGATCCGCCGTGCCGGGGTTGTTGCAGCATCAAGGTAACCGTGAACTCAGATTCATCAAAGTGCCAGCCGTGTTTGCCACCGTCGACAAAGACGTTAATTGAACAGGCGCCAAGTGGGTCGGCGAAGCGATAGAAGGAAGATTTTCCAAGCACGTACCCGATGAAATCTTTTAACGGGTCCCACAGATACAATTGCCGCAGCAGGGCATCGTCTCCAAGTTCGTCGAACGCAACCGAACCGACAACAGTACTTTCTTGATGTCTTGCTACGTCGTCAGAAGGTAAATGCTGATCGTCTTGTGTTAAGTATGCGTTATGTGTGCTGTTGCAGAAAAAGGCCTTATCGGACTCGCGATTTGCTTCGACACGCAATGCGTCAAGCGCGGGTGGTTTGATGAAGTCGGGTAGCGCACACAGGCCCGATTGTAGATAGCGCTGGCGGCAACTATCGGCAAAGGCCACGCCGTTGGTACTTGTGATGTCCTCAATGGGGTAGCGCCAGAGATCCACCATGTCAGCGGGTTCAATGCTGTTATCAGGTGCCTTCATCAGGGGGTCTTCATGGTGCTATTGAGGTCCGATAACCGTCGGAGGGCCGTCTGATTTCCAGGATCCCATCATACTCGGCTCCTGCGCTCGGTGCGGACCAAGTTAATCCACATTCGGCCATTTCACGATCATGTTCAGCCGCAGGTTTTTCAACGTCAGCTGCGGCAGACGTTGGGCGAAGAAGATAAGGAAGGCCCCAGCGAATCTGGGGCTTCCCTTCGTCAGAGTCGATGCCGACCAGCGTTAGGTGCCGGGCGAGGAAAAGAAGGAGACCGGTGACCACAGACTATTCTCCTGTTTTTCCAATGCGCCCAGTTTGGCGCTTTCTTCGGTATAGCGAATCCAGTCCGCGTCAGCCCACATCGCAGCCCGTTTTGTCTCACGGTCTCCCGCATTCTCGTACATCCAGATGTGCATGTACTTGTTGGGGTCGCCGGTTTCGCATTTCATATAAGCAAGTGGGTTACCAAGGTGTTTGGTCTGGGGTCCTTTTCCTAGTTTTTCATAAAGATCGAGGTGTTTGTTGATGGTGCCGGGACGACAGGTATAAGTGCGTGCGTCTAACAGCATGGTGTTGCTCCTCGGTGGTTGGTCTGATCTGAAAACCAAAGATTATCGCTATTCATCATGATCCGTAGCAGAATTTCTCCACCTTACCGGTTTGTGCGAGCCCGCCGTTCCATGGGTAACAGCGTGTGATAAGTGAATTCATGAACGGGGGTCGCGACGTTAACTTCGCGCCCGAAACGCACGATCGCGCCGTTCCAGGCATCGAGTTCGGACGCTTTTCCCGCGAGTATGTCGCGCGTCATTGATGCGGTGGTTTCAGCCGGCAGTCCTTCATAAAAAGCCCACATACGTGCTTTTAGCTCGTTAGGAAGTTTGTAATTCATCGCTTTGCCGACGGCGATGCCCTCGTCGATCGAGTGTTCCACAAGCGCGCATAATTCTGGCTGTGCAAGTAGTTCTCCCATCGGACTCCGTGACAGGGCGCTGAGACCTGCCCAGGAACTCACCAATAGCAGTTTTTCCCACAGTGCAGAGCGGATATCTTCGCTGACGGTCGCCTCCACTCCGGCGTGTTCAAAGATATCCCGCAACGCGTTTGCCCGAGGGGAGGCTGCGCCGGACAGTTCACCGAATTCGATGTAAGCGCTGGGGTTCATGTGCCGAATCACCCCGGGGGCGCTGATTTCACTGAAGACGCGAGATAACCCGCCAAAGACTTTGTCCTCTCCCACCACTTTCGCTAGCTGATCGGCCGCCTCAACACCATTGAGGAAGGGAATGACGATAGTGTTGTCGCGAATCAATGGCGCAATGACAGCAGCGATCTCCGGAATCTGCCAGGTCTTAACCGCAACAATCACTATATCGACAGCGCCGATTTCCGCCGGGTCGCTGGTAGCCAGTGGATTACTCAGATGGATGTCGCCGATTGGGCTGAGTACCTTTAGCCCGTTGGACTGGATTGCAGCGAGATGGCTACCGCGGGCGATAAAACCTACCTCTTCACCTGCATCTGCTAGACGGGCGCCGTAGTAGGCGCCGAGTCCACCCGCGCCGAAGATTGCGAAGCGCATAGAGATCTCTTCTGTGTTTTTGATATTGGGACATTATCACGACCTTCGAATGGTCGATATATTTGTCGTGATGGAAAGGTCGCAGAAGTTGCTCGGTGTTGTCGCATAGCTGTATCGGACGAATGCGATGCGCCGCCGAATCTATCCCCCAAGGTTGTGGCTATCTCTGATACCCGCAGATGGATTGTATGTATGGGTAATATTATCGTGGATAATTAAGATAAGGTCGTGTTTGGATCGTGTGCTTTGCCAACGACTGACCAGGGATGTTTGTCCGAGAGACGAAGGTAAACGGGTCTTGGTTGTTGCATGTTGAAAACTGGAAGGAAAGATGACTGACAGTGCCTGCAGTCATCGTTGGTGATTTTATCGTTGGATAGCGTTTGAAGGAGATCAGGATGACAACAGAATTGCTGGGAAAACTTTACACAGGGGCCGTGGCAGATACATTGGACGACATGGGGTATCACAATCAGTGTTTGCCCTCTGACATTCGCCCGCTCGCGGAGACGATGAAGGTAGCAGGCCCTGCCTATACGGTGCTGGGTCGGCCTCGGTACCATGATGATGGAATTGACCCCAGGTACAAGCAAATGGATATGCTTGATGCAATACCGTCGGGTACCGTGATCCTGGTTGAACCTGGTAAGGAGGGATCAGCGGCTCATTGGGGGGAATTGATGACAAACACGGCATTACAGCGAGGTGCAACCGGGATTGTAATCAACGGTGGCGTGCGCGACAGTTTGCATATTCTCGATGTCGGATTCCCTACCTTCCGAAAATATCATTCACCATTGACTGCGGCATATCGATGGAATATCGACAGTTTTTCTATTCCTATCAGAATTGGTGGGGTTTTGATAGAGCCAGGAGACTTCATCCTAGGTGACATCGATGGCATTTTGGTTATACCGAAAAACCTCGCGACTGAGGTTGTTGAGCGAACATTGGTCGTGACGGGTAAGGAAGATATTGTTCGCGCACGTCTGCAGGAAGGGGGGGACATCAGGGAACTCTTTGAGCAATACAAGGTGTTCTAAGTGCTGAGCGACGGTACAAGTTGTAAAGAGTCTCATCTATGTGAGGCTACCGTCGTCAAGGATGGACTGATGAGTATGTCGTTACTGCCCGTTATGTTTGTTTGAGGGCCTAGTAGTCGATGGCGTTGCTAATCTAACAGAGTCTTCCTCTCGCTATACCTTTGGAAAGGTGATGCATGTGGCAGGTTTTGGTTGATCCTGTGAGTCGTTGTTTAAGCAAATTGTTCCTGTATTGTAACGATTGTTTTATAAAGGCATGCCAGCGGATCGTCTCACGATTAAGTCTTGCTCAGTTCCTGATGGGAGAATAGTCCCAGAAGATCAGCGTTTATTGATTTGCACTTAACTCGATCAGCATATTCCCGTAGTCATCAAGATTGACTGTTGCTTGGGGTGGGATGACGCAGGTTGCATCATATTCTTCCACAATCAGCGGTCCTGCTCGACCCGTTCCTATGTCGGATCGCATTATGACGGGAGTCTCTAGCCAGCCGCGATCCCGTCCGAAGTAAGCCTGCCGGGGCGCTTGCGAAACAGGACTGCTCGCTAGTTTTGTCTGTAGTCGTTCTGGTACTCTCGATTCATTGGGTATGCCCCGACCGACGACATGCAGATTCACAATTTCAACAGGTTCTTCGATGCCTGCTCGGTGGCCATATGTGTGTTCATGTTCTTGGCCGAATGCTTCCTCTAGGTTGCTTATGGCGTTTTCGTTTAATTGACTATCTTGCATAGTTACTCGAAGTTCGAATGTCTGCCCTTGGTAGTGCATGCTTGCGGATTGATAAATCTGAATTTGTTCTGATACAAAGCCGTCCGCGATAAGTTGATTTGTAGCTTGTTCAGTTAGACGATCCCACTCAGTTGTTAGTTCGTTGATATCTATTTCTCGCACAAGTCTCCTGAATGTCTGGGAGTAGTGGTGTTCTACATCCGCATAAAGCAAACCGAACGAGGAAAAAAGACCGGGAGATGGTGGGATAACAATATGTGTCATATGCAGGGCTGCTGCCATACCGGCTGCAAAGACAGGGCCGTTTCCACCAAAGGCAAACAATGCGTAGTCTCTGGGATCACGGCCACGTTCCGTGGAAACGGCTTTGATGGCCCGAATCATGTTTGAGGCGGCTATTTGGTGGGCTCCGTACGCTGCATGTTCAAGTGAGAGGTCCAAAGGGATGGCAACTTTCTCTTCGAAAATTTTTACCGCTTTAGCGGAATTCAGTTTGACTGCGCCACCAACTAAGTGATCCGGATTGATATAGCCCAGTATCAGGTTGGCATCTGTAACGGTCGGGTCTATTCCACCGATGTCATAACATAAAGGGCCTGGTTCAGCGCCCGCGCTTTCAGGGCCCACTTGTATCGAGCCACCGGCGTCAATACTTACAATCGATCCACCACCGGCACCGACTTCGGCGAGATCGATGGCGGGTACTTTCAGCATATAGCCAGCACCGGTTAGCAATCTTGACCCCATCATGATGCCGCCACCTACTTGATATTCGAGAGACCGTGTGACTTCGCCCCTTTCGACCAGGGACGCTTTTGCAGTTGTTCCGCCCATGTCGAATGTAATGATATTTTGCAGTTTCAGGCGCCGTGCAAGGGCCTGGGCCCCTATGACGCCCCCGGCCGGACCTGACTCGATGATATTCATCGGCTTTTTTTGTGCTTCTTCTGCTGTGGTCAGACCCCCATTTGATTGCATCAGCCAGAGCGGCGCCTTCACTTGTTTCCGGTCAAGGTCTTGTCGGAGACTGTCAAGGTATCGAGAAACGATGGGCATGACGTAAGAGTTAATGACAGTAGTTGATGTTCGTTCGTACTCTTTAATTTCCGGCAATACGTCATATGAGATACAGCAGAGCGTCTCTGGTGAACGACGATGGACGATGTCCCGAATAAGAATCTCGTGTTCGGGGTTAGCAAAAGAGTTAAGAAGGCATATAGCGATTGCTTCGACATTTTCTTTTAACAACTGATCGACTGCGCGTTCTGCCTCAGCCGGGTCGAGCGGTTGACGAACAGCTCCACGCACGTTGATGCGTTCGGGCACTACAACCCGTAAATATCGTTCAACGAGAGTTGGCGGTTTAACCCATGCCATGTCGTACAGACGCGGCATTCGGAGATTTCGTATTTCGAGGACATCGCGAAATCCCTTGGTTGTGATTAACCCTGTCCTGGCACCCTTAAGTTCAAGAATTGCGTTAGAGGCCACCGTTGTGCCGTGCAATATTTCTGAAACATCGTCACCGCTGAGTCCTTCTTCTTCGAATATATCACTGAGTCCGTCTGCAATTGCCTTGGCATAGTTAGACACACTGGAGGAAATCTTTTTCGTGTGCAACTCACCGTCGGGGCCCAGGAAGACGATATCGGTAAATGTGCCGCCGATGTCCGCGCCGACTCGAAATTGTGCCATCACTCTTTACTCCAACTCCAATAGGTAAATGTAGAATTGCTCAGCGAATTGCTTGGCGCCATTTGGCTGCAAGTGCTGGCGGATCTTCACGCAGTACGGTTGGCACCTCTGCCCAGCCCCGCAGCTGAGAGATTTCGGCTCGAAGGACTTCGGTCTTTTCAGCATCTACTGTCCAATGATCCATGTCGATGACGACACCGTATTCGTTTTCGGCAGTGGTTGAGCTGATCATCTCATTGCGGACATCGCGAAGAACCGCTGTCGGATCACGATCTAATGGATCGCCCCAACCAGCGGCGCCAGCTAACTCGTGGCGCAAGACGTCTCCACGTTTCATTGTCATAGTCAACTTTGCAGGCACCGGGTCATCATTCTTGCCGGTCGGGTTGATAAAAGTTAATGACGGTTTTCCTGGATAGCCACCGTAGAGTCCGTAAGGTCGGAAATCTCTTCGATCAGATCGGACTTGCAATACCGCTTCTTCTTCCAGGAGTCTGTAATCACGGCGGTAGGGAGTGCCCCCACGATATTTTCCGGCGCCAGCCTTATCCGGGACAAATTCGTAGGAGAGAATTTCGATCGGGTGTTCAGCCTCAGTGATCTCTACCGACGTCGACGCCATGTTAGCTCCCATGTTGGAATTACCATCAAGGCCGTCTGCAAATGGACGCCCGCCCCACGTGCCACAGGTAAAGTCGACGTAAATGAAGGGATTTCTGTCTTTGTCGTAACCACCAATCGAGATACCGGTGTTGCCGCCATCTGATGCGGCAAACACCTTGTCTGGAAGCATCATCGCTAATGCGCCGAAACAACAATCAAGCATTCGAAACCCTGTTAGACCGCGCGCCGCGCACGCACCCGGTAACACCATATTAGCGATAGTGCCGGCTGGCGCTGTTACTTTAATCGCTCGAAAAACCCCTTCATTATTAGGTATGCCTAGTGGCAGTACAGATCGAACGCAACAGTAGACTGCCGCTTTGGTAAAAGAGAGCGTGTTATTGATGGCGCCTTTGACCTGCGGGGAGGTGCCCGTCCAGTCAGCCAACAGACTATCCCCCTTCTTTGTGAGTGTCACGAATAGTCGAATGGGTTTCCCGAAGTCAACGCCGTCATCATCGATCCAATCCTCAAAACTAAATACGCCATCGGGGAGTTCGCTGAGTGCTGCACGGGTCATACGCTCTGCATAGTCAAGAATCTCCTGAAAATAGGGGGCAATCTTGTCAACTCCATAGCGCTCCACAAGTTCGAGAAATTGACGCTCGCCGTTGTGACATGCGGCGAGTTGCGCTCGAAGGTCTCCCATCACTTTGACAGGAAGACGCACATTTTTTTCGATGAAGGCCACAACGGTTTCGTTGCGTTTGCCGGCTTCGTAGAATTTCAGTGGTGGTATGCGCAAGCCTTCCTGGTAAATCTCCGTTGAATCTGACGCATTCGATCCGGCGACTCTGCCTCCGACATCAGTGTGATGGCAGATCGTGGCAGCAAAGGCCAGGCGTTTCCCCTCATGATAGATCGGTTTGAATACAAAAATATCTGGCAAATGCATGCCGCCATCGAATGGGTCATTCAGAATAAATATGTCACCCGGTTTCATGTCATCACGGAAATGGCGCAAGATCGCTTCCAGCGCCGTTGGAATAGAACCTAGATGACCGGGTAAGGTCAGCCCCTGTGCAACCATCTTCCCTTCAGCATCAGCAAATGCTGTGGAAAAATCCATGTTGTCCTTCAGTACGCCAGAGTAGGTGGTTCGCGTAATAGTAACGGCCATCTCATCGGCTATTGAAAAAATACTATTTTTAAATAATTCGAATTCAATCGGGTCTTGAAAGTCGGTCATTGATTGATTCCAGTAAAAGGCAGCGTTGTTGATGTGGTGCGGATATGTGTGGTGTTGGGGTCGATGTAAGAAACTGTGTCCATTATGGTGGCATTGCAATAATTCGGGCCGATAAGAGCGTAGCGAAAGATAATCAATGCCAATTTATAATTCAATTGTCGTTAAAAAGCGGCACGGACATAAGAGTGACTTACATAGATGGTAAGACTTTAAGACAAGAATCTAAAGTAACAGAAGACATAACCACCATAAAATCCGATAAACGTGTTTTCTGTAATGTTAATTAATCTCGAGAAACCCTTCGAATAGGTTGAAAATTAAACCATCTAAGGTTGATTATCTAAGTTTATTGCGTCACATTGTTTGGTGGGGCGATCTCGCCCTATTTGGAGTTCCGGGGGCGTGTTTGCGGACACTGCCCTTGAAACAGTAAATATTGATGGGCTATAGGAGGACATCATGAAAGGACTTTTTCGACACGCTCTTACGGTTACAGGCGCAGCGTTATTAATCATGTCAACTGCGTGGGCAGGGGGTATTCCTGAGACTCAAGTGACAGTTATTGGTACCAATAGCGCCGTTCGGCACGCAGTGATTCCAGAAAAGCGATTCTGGCATGAAACCCTGCCAGGGTTGAGTGGAGGAAAAATTACGGCCAACTACAACAACATGGATCTGATGGGTATTAAGGGCTTCCAGGTTTTACGGCTCCTCAAGGCGGGGGTCACCGATTTTGGCAGTACTGATGTCAGTAAGTTAGCTGGTGATAACGCGGTATTCGAAGGCTGTGATTTAGCTGGACTCGCTCTCGATATTGAGACTGCTTTCAAAATCTGCGATGCCTGGAAACCTGCAATGGATCGGGTCATGCAGAAGAATTTCAACACCAAGCTACTCGGTACGGGAGCAAACCCACCGCAGGTGTTCTGGTGTCGTGACCCTATCAAGCAACTCTCTGATTTGAAGGGGCGAAAGATTCGCGTCTTCAATAAGACTATGGCTGATTTTGTGAATGCTGTGGGTGGTACCACCATCAGTATGGCATTTGCCGAGGTTGTACCTGCCTTGCAAAGAGGTGTTGTCGATTGCGCTGTAACCGGCACGACGAGTGGTAACTCAGCAGGGTGGCCGGAAGTCAGCGATTTCATTTACCCGATGTACTTAGGGTGGAGTGTTAACGTTCAGGGGGTAAATCTGGATTCATGGAAGCGCTTCGGGCCAGACGTACGGGCCGTGATGACCAAGGGGTTTGAGCTGTTTGAAAAAGACTACTGGGCAACGGTAGGCAAATCAGCAGCGCAAGCGGACAACTGTAATACCGGTAAGGATCCATGTGACTTTGGCAAAAAAGCAGATATGACCATCGTTTCGGTTATCGATTCTGACAAGACTTTGCACAAACAGTTGATGGAAGACGTGGTGCTTGTAGAGTGGGGAAAACGTTGCGGAAAGGACTGTGTCGTAGAGTGGAATAATACGATCGGTAAAATTGTCGGTATGCAGATTGCGCTAGATAAGATCTGATTATTTCGATAAAAACGGGTGCCAGTAATTGGCACCCGTTTTTACTATGCTAAGCCCCAGATGGATCATCTGATTGGTCTTGCTCGCCGATTGGCCCGCTACGGTGCCTGGTTTGGTGGGATTCTGATTCTCGGCGCTGCGGTTGTTATCAGTGTTGAAATCATCATTCGTAAGTTTTTCATCATGTCTATCGGCGGCGCGGACGAGTTGTCAACGTTTGCGCTCGCAATTGGCAGTGCGTGGGCTTTCAGTTTCACCATGTTGGAACGGGCTCATGTGCGAATTGAGTCGCTGTATGTTGTGTTGCCGACGCGATTATGTGCATTGATTGATGTAATCGCTCAATTAATTTTTACTATTATCATCGCATTTATGGCCTGGTATGGTTTTCAGGTGTTTTCATCTTCGTGGTCGATGAGTTCCCGAACGTTGTCTCCCCTAGCAACCCCTCTTTCCATTCCACAGTTTCTGTGGGCAGCTGGACTCATATTTTTTCTATTCGTTTCAAGCCTGTTGCTGACACGGGCTGTATTAGCGCTGGTGGTGGGTGATTTGGATACTGTGCAGCGTCTTATCGGACCTCGCAGTGTCAAACAAGAGCTTGACGAAGAACTCGTGGTAGTGGGAAGACATCGAGAGATGTCCGGGGAGAGTAAACAATGATAACGGTAATGATGACGGTGCTGCTGAGTTTGCTCGCCATCAGTATTCCGGTGGCGGCTGTCCTCGCGACGACGGCGCTGGTTCTTGGGAATTGGTTTTCGTTTCTCAACCTGACGCCGGCCATCGGGGAACTTGCGTGGTCTTCGTCCACTTCGTTTATCTTGGTTGCTGTTCCGCTATTTATTCTTCTTGGCGAAATTCTCTTGCGGTCTGGCATCGCTGAGCGTATGTATGGGGCTATGACTCATTGGTTGGCTTGGCTACCCGGCGGCTTGATGCATTCAAATATTGGTACCTGCACGCTGTTCGCTGCAGTATCGGGATCCAGTGTCGCTACTGCGGCCACCATCGGTACGGTGGCAATTGGGGAAATTGATCGCCATCAATACAACGAGCGATTCTTTCTTGGCACCATCGCTGCGGGTGGGACGTTAGGGATTCTTATTCCACCGTCGATCAACATGATTGTCTATGGTGTGCTCACAGAAACTTCGATTCCGCAGCTTTACCTTGCCGGATTTACTCCGGGACTCATTTTGGCGTTGCTGTTTATGGTGACAATTCTAATTGGTTGTTTGTTTCGTCCGCAATGGGGTGGGAAAAAAATTAAAACCGACTGGCAAGCGCGTTGGAAGACATTGCCGGACATGATCCCGCCGTTGATTATCTTTTGTGTTGTGATTGGTACCATTTACCTGGGCTGGGCAACTCCTACTGAATCTGCAGCGCTCGGTGTGATTATTGCGCTTGTTCTAGCAGCTTGGCGACGACGGCTGACGATTCTAATGTTGCGTGATGCGATAGAAGGTACGATGCGGACTACCGGTATGGTGATGATGATCCTCGTAGCGGCATTTTTCCTTAATTTTGTTATTACCTCGATCGGGCTCACTGCTAAGGTCAATGCATGGGTGTTTGGAATGGGCCTAACACCCATGGAAACGCTGATCGCTGTGGTGTTGTTCTACCTGATTCTTGGCATGTTCATGGAGACGTTGTCCATGATGGTAGCAACGGTGCCGATTATTACTCCGCTGATTATCGCGCTAGGGTTTGATCCGGTCTGGTTTGGGGTTCTTATCATGTTGCTCATAGAGACTGCCATGATTACACCGCCTGTGGGGATTAATTTATTTATCGTTCAAGGGATTCGTAGGCGAGGACAACTGCATGACGTGATGATTGGCGCGTTGCCGTTTGTCGGATCATTGGTTGTTATGATCGTCTTGCTAATCATTTTCCCGGAAATAGCGTTGTGGCTTCCCGAACTGCTCAGGAAATGACGGCCGCTTTGTTGCGAGCGTGATTTTGGACCCTGTTCAATGTGTTAGTGCACTTGACCATCTTCGAGCACTCCACCAGCTTTGAGAACGTTCCAGAATGAATAGTCGGCGAAGTGGACGATGGTGTTTTCAAGACTACGCTTGAGAAATTGCCCTTCTCCTGAGTGCGCTCCGGCGCAATGAGCGACTTCCTCAGGCAGTCCAACGCGTAAGCACAGGTAGACACCGTAAGCCGGATGTCTAATTGACGGCAAACCTGCAGATTTAGGTGAACTTTTCCAACGTTTCTGGTTCTCTGGATCAAATTCCCAGGGCTTGCCGACATCGTGACATAGAGCGCCTGCGATAAGGTGATCTCTATGTACGGTCAGTAAGTCAAACAGATCACTGAGCTCATCTGCCATGCGCATGGCAATTCGCGTAACGCCACGCAGATGATCTGCCTGGGTGCCTTGTTTTAGGGGTGGGGTGTCAGGATTGCCGGAGGCCTTGATTTCGCTAATGGCATTAAAGCTGCTTTCTGCGATTGCGAGTGCCCACACCTCAATCACTTTTTCCCGAAGGTCTGGGTCTTGTATTTCACTGACTTCAGGAAGTTCGCGACGCACCATGGCTCTCAATTCGGTTGTTACATTAGTTGTATCGTTCATATCCGATCTCCATTTGTAGATTTGTTAGCACTGTCCTGTCTGTTTTCTGTAGCGATCAGCTCTAGTTGATGAACGACAATTTTTCTAACAATGTTTATTGATAAGGTTATTAGGGGTTCATCACGCGCAAAGCTCAGTGATCGCAATGCTAACAGCGCCTGCGGCTATCACCAGGTCTTCGAGCAGTACACGCTCATCAGGTGACGGCCATTCGTCGTAGAGGCGGATGTCGCCGGGGCCGTATTGGATTGATGGTATGCCTGCAGCGTGGAGAATGTTCCCATCTCCGACATTACCAATGCGGAGCACTCCACCAATAGCTGGTTCGGTGCCGGCTGCCAGTGTATGGCCGTTCGCCAGAGCCTTAACAAGTGGGTCATCTGGTCGCAGGTCAACAGGATCTTGAAGCCAACCGTCAGTATCGAAGACTGGCATTGTTAGCTCCGACTGGAATGCCGGATATTGTTCATGAATCCCAGCAAGAAGGCGTTCCACATCGGTACGGGCGGACTCGAGTGTCATGCCGGGTACCGTTCGAATTTGGAAGTACAACTCGCATTCCCGAGTTGTGAGGTCCGATCGGCTGGCATAGTAATAGTGGTCCTTGACAATGGCATCAAACATGATTTTTGGAAAGCCAGGTAAGTCGACATGTGGCTGGAAGGATAGCCAACCGCCGGGTTCTATTGCGTCAAGGCTGGGCCCCATTCTTTGCATGATCAACGCTTGCTGTTCGATCGGATTGAAGTAATTCGATTTTGCTTCGTCGCTGTAGCGAAAGAAGAGGTCTCCGGAGGTCGTCTTGATTTTTCCACGGATCATTCCCACTGCCACACTAGCGATTGTATTTGCCGAGTGTTCCAGATTAATACATAGGTCTGCAGTGACACCGTGCGCTAACAATGCTCTGGTTCCGGCCCCACCTAACTTATGTGCGACTACAGGACACACGAGCACATCACCAGTCAGTTCGATACCGGATTTAATCACCGCCTCGACTGCCCCTAGGGCGACGGCAATGCCGCCTTTGTCGTCATGGGAACCCATGCCCCATACCCAACCATCCTCATACAGCCCAGCGTAAGGGTCTACACTCCACCCGGTCATTTCAACACCCGGGTCCATGTGGGCGTTGAGCATGAGGCACTGCCCGCCACCCTTGCCAGTGAGTCTACCAATGGGCTGGCGCGAATCTGGAATCGAGGAATCGTATGGATGGGGGACCGTCATCATTTCAACATCGAGCCCGAGTTCTGACATGTAATCTGCCAGATAGTCAGCGATGGCCTGTTCTTGGAAGTGCGAACTGGGTATGCGAATAAGTGACTGCTCGAGAGCTAAGATACGATCCGAGTCGATCAATGCCAGTAGCTGTTCCGCAGTGGATTTGATTGCCATTGTGTTTTACCTTTTAAAGTTCGGCGTGTGCCAAAAGATGATGGATAGAGTGTCGACAATACGTTGCTGTTACGCGGGTAGTCTCGTCTGTGGTCAAACGATCAACGCAGATTGTGCGTAACCGCCGTCGACAAGGAGCGTTTCGCCTGTGACAAAAGCGGATGCGCCGCTAGCAAGGAATACGGCCGGTCCCGCAAAGTCGGCCGGTGTGCCCCAGCGACCTGCTGGGCAGCGATGTTCGACGTGGTGATCCAGGCCTGGGAATGTCTTTCGCGAACCTTGGGTGAGTGGTGTATCGATCCATCCGGGGAGAATCGCATTAACCTGGATTTGATCAGGCGCCCAAGCGACCGCTAAGCTTCGTGTGAGCTGCACAATACCGCCTTTGCTAGATGCATACGCGGCGGTTTTTGCAGAGCCAAAAATTGATGTTATAGAGCCTACATTGATAATTTTTCCACCATGCTTGCACATTTCTGCATAAACTGACTGGCAACAGAGAAATGCACCTTTTAGATTGACGTCCATTACTTCATCCCACTCCGCGGAGCTAAAATCCTGCGGGGGTTTTCTGATGTTAACGCCGGCATTATTGACGAGTATATCGATGCGGCTGAATGCTGATAGTGTCTCCTGTGACATTGCCTTTATTGACGACTCATTGCTGACATCGGTCTGAATACCTAAGGTAGGTACGCCGTATTTTTGTTTGATTTCCTCGGTTACACGAGCGGTTTTTTTCTGATCGCGCGCAGCGACCACAACAGCGGCACCGGCCATCGCAAATCCGTGAGCAATACCCTCACCAATGCCGCTGTTACCACCGGTGACGATAGCCACTTTACCGTCTAACCGAAACAAGGTATCCATAGATGGCCTCCGAACGAACTGTGCTAGATGTTATGTGTCGCTTCGATAAATACACTGATAGGAATTGTTCATTTTCCGTCGTTCCCAGGTCCAGTTACGCACGCGAGTGCTCCATGGGGTGGAGCTGCGTTGGCGAAAGGCATCGCTGTCAAATAAATCATCACTGGTAAGGTCGTACAACGCCGCATAATCCGGTGCATAAGGCCCAAGTTTGCTGGGTTCTCCGGATGGAGTTGGCTGGATCATGAAGCGTCGCGCGTTTAGCACGCCGGGTATTTGTAGGTACGATGGAATGTGTTCGGTGTTGTACCAGGCGTGATATTCATCCAGGACCTGTGCAGGGAGGTCGGCGTGCCCCACTGCAAGCAGATAGTCTGAGTCAGCCGGTATGCTGTAGGAATCACTATCGGGAAAAATCTGTCGAAAGATCCCTCGAGAGATGTCGGGTTGCGCACGTGTTCTTGCTTCGAAACTGTCATTGGGTAGCGATGCCTCATGTTGTACTAGAGCCAAATAAGGTTTACTAGACAACACATCTTGAGTCTCGACCTCGTATAAGGCGAGATACTGTGGTCCTGGAATGGTGAAGTCCGCCGGTAGTCCGCTGCTCAACTTAAAACGACGGATGCATAAAAAGCCAGGGATTGCGAGACGTGCGGCAATGTGTTGCGTTTCGTACCAGTTATTCCATTCGGCTTCGTCGGCTCCCGGCGAGTTAGTTCTTACTA
>Ga0066376_10001907_pt1 | contig 19850 bp, 16 predicted proteins | sample Knorr_S15_td_Bot_FD_77009 | JGI IMG/M metagenome (GOLD analysis project Ga0066376, IMG submission 77009) | Marine microbial communities from Southern Atlantic Ocean transect - Knorr_S15_td_Bottom_ad_5009_LV_A | ecosystem: Environmental > Aquatic > Marine > Oceanic | place: Southern Atlantic...
GGAAACCATGTCATGTTAGGGGGTCAGGTGGGAACAGCGGGACACATCACCATCGGAGATCGAGTTGTAGCAACCGCACAGACCGGGGTGGCCCGATCGGTGGAAGCCGGACAAGTGATCTCAGGTTCTCCGGAAATGGAGGCCGCTTTGTGGAAGCGAAACACCGTCTTGCTGCGCAAGCTCCCCGAACTCGTCCGGACGGTCACCCGACTCAAGAAGGAAGTGGCCGAACTGAGGGGGGAGAAGAAAACAAGAAAGAAGAAGAAAAGCTGACAACTGACAGCTGTCAGCGTAGAAAGGGGGCCACGCCCCCTTTCTAATTTCATTCTTCCTCGTGCCACTTGGCCTGAACGATCAGTGCAACACCGTCGGACGTACCTCCGGTGGGAGGCGGGTTAAAGACGGTGATGGCAAGCGATCGATCTCCAAAGATCCCCACGTACTGATCCGGGCCAGGGGAACGAAACCGGTCCGGCTCCGCTCGTTCCAGCATATGGGCAGGGATGACGGCCTTGAGTTCCCGTGGACTCTCAAAGGTCGTCTTCAAGGAAATCCCGTCTGCCTTGACAACTGAATTTCCCACAAATCCTGCACCTTCAATCACCATCTCAAAACTGCCCGTGCCTTCTACAATCTTATGGGGGGAAATCGAACTGATTTCCGGCACTGGAACAGACATGGAAATGTTGGGAGGTCTCTCGAAGGTAAAAAATTCAGGATGGTATCCAAACTCGATGAACTTCCCCCCTTTCATGACACGCTCGATCTTCTTGGTATTGGCGATGTCCTCCAACGGATCGGCCTCGAGAACCAACAGGTCAGCGAAATTGCCCGCCTGGATGGAACCGACCTTCTGGTTTCCCCGGGCTCCCCGGTAACCGGAAAACATGTCAGCTGCCCAGGAAGTACCGGCCTGAAGAGCCTGCATGGGGGTTAAACCCGCTTCCACCAATAGCTCCATTTCGTGATGCATGGCCAGACCGGGGATGGCCACGCTTGCCGCGTCGGTGCCGGCAATGATCTTGCCTCCAAGCTCGACATAGCGGTGAACCAATCGCTGCACATTGCGCTTGGCACCCTGGAACGTCTCCAGGTCCCCATCGGACAGCTTGCCTACGAGAGGCAGGTGTTCGTGACGAGAAGAATAACCCTTGATCTGGCGGTGGCGGAGCAGCAGAACTCCGGCCAGATTCTCGGGAAAGTAGGAGAGATCCGGGTTGGTGAGCAAAAGGTAGCCCTCTTGTTCACGTTCCAGAGCTTTGGGACTCAAGGAACCCCATTCGTAAACCAGGGTTGGATTCAGATAAACCCCTCGCGCGACCGCCTCTCGGATGACCTCATCCAGCTCCCTTCCCGGAACCAGGTAGGAAGCCCAGTGCAAAAACCGGCCTTTCTTGAAATCCTCGAGCTCCTGAGCGGTCATCATGGGGAATGAAAATCCCCAGACGTGCTCCGCCACGTCCATTCCTGCATCAATGGCGGCAGCAGCATCCTGGGTATGACTAAAAACCGCCAAGCCCGCCCGATGAGCTTCCTCAGCACCCCATCGAAAGACTTCCTCGTTGCCCTCTCTCAATTGCAGAAACCAGGCAACATCCGGTTCGTTCTTCAGATAGGCCTCAATGGCCTGCCGAACCTCATGTCGGCTCATGGAAGGCGACAGCCGAGGGCGACCGCCGGTATGAAAGACCCGGGGAGTGCTCAGGCTGGTCTTGGAGTCCAGTCGTTCCTCCCTGGAAACATTGGCCTGGGCCAAAAGCGAGGTCACCCCATGGTTGATGTACATCTCACCCATCCAGTTGCTCCAGTGGACATGAGAGTCAATCAACCCGGGAATCAGGAACCGGCCTGTCAGGTCCAGGACGGTGGCTCCAGCCGGGATATCGGAGCCGCCCCCGGAAACGGAGGTGATTTCATCTCCTTCAATGACCACGACGGCATTTCTGAGAGGAGGATTCCCAAGACCGTCAATGACGGTGGCGCCTCGAAGAACGGTCACGTTGGATGCCTGCTGGCCAGAGCTGGTTCCCGTTTGAAAGGCACTGATCAGCAAACAAATGAGCAAGAAAAGCGGAACGTTGGGTTGCCTAAACACTTTCATGACCGATCCTCCTATGGGTGACATCGTGCGTACACTCTTGACTTCGAGTCCTCACGATCTTAGAAAATACAGGAAAGAATGATAAAATGGTAGGAACAAGAAAGTGAGTCCAAAATGATCTTTGATCCCATGTACTTCCTGTTCTTAGCCCCCGGATTGGCCCTGTCCCTGTGGGCCAGTTGGAGGGTCAAGAGCAACTTCAACAAATATTCCAAGGTCCGTTCCTCAAGGGGAATCACCGGGGCTGAGGCGGCGGCTGAACTCCTGTGCACAGCCAGTATCGATGATGTGAAGATCGTGCGCACTGCCGGTAAGCTTTCGGATCATTACAACCCCATCAACAAGACCCTGGCTCTCTCCGAGAGCGTTTACGACTCCTCTTCGATTGCCGCCATCGGGGTGGCCACTCACGAGGCAGGTCACGCCATCCAACACGCAAAGCACTACGGTCCCCTTTGGGTGCGCTCGATGTTGGTCCCGACCGCCAACATCGGTTCCAGCATCGGCTACTTCGTCATGTTGATTGGCCTGTTTATGGCCTCCACCAATATGGTGCTGGTGGGCGCCGTACTTTTTTCAATGGTACTGCTCTTCCAGATCGTCACGCTACCGGTGGAATTTGACGCTACCCGCCGGGCCAAGGCCCTGGTCGTTGAGCATGGAATCATCCTGCCCCAGGAGCGGGAGGGCGTGGATCGCGTCCTCAATGCAGCGGCTCTCACTTACGTGGCCGCCGCCGTCAGCACATTGCTCACCTTGCTTTACTTCTTGTTGCGCTCGGGACTGCTCGGCGGACGACGCTAAACGGTTCTTTTAGATGTAGGTAGGGGCCGCCCAGCCGTGCGCCCAAAAGCCTCTGTTTATCAATCCCTACAGGGCGTACGGCTGTGCGCCTCTACACAACAATCCCAATCCCAAGCAGAAACAAACTGGGTGTAGTTGGATCTAAAATCATTGACGCATCGTCTCAATTAAGATAGTAATGAGCCCAACATAAGAGGCATCAACGTTATAGGAGGATATTTATGAAGAGATTACTTACCCTGTTCGTCCTGGGACTTCTGATGAATGGATTCGGACTTTCCCAGCAGATTCCCGATGCGGTTGCCCAGCACGGCTATGCCGACACGGTCCTGACCAACGGGAAAATCGTCACCATGGACGATTGGAGTATCGTACCCAACACTCCCGGGCACATCTTTCAGAGTATGGCCATCAAGGGGAACAAAATCATGGCCCTGGGATCCGACGCGGAGATGAGGGAGCTGGCGGGACCCGCCACTCGCTTTATCGACGTACGAGGCAAAACGGTGATTCCTGGCCTGATTCAGACTCACTACCACCTTTTCGGTCCTGCAGCCACCAAGTACGGACCGCAGGTCGGCCTGGCCGACCCGAGCATACAGCTCACCGTGGAAGCAGCAAGTTCCCCGGAGGCGACTTCGAAAAAACTTAGAGAGTCGATTCTCAACGCGATCCGGGTACAAAGCATACCCAAAGGTCAATGGATCTCGGTCCGGCTAACGGAAGGGCCGGAGAACCTACCCGGAACCAATCGGATTTGGCTTTATGGAAGCGAAATCAATCGAAGGACTATTCTGTTGGATCGTTCCGTACCCGACCATCCCGTGGTGATCAATGCCAGGCAGTCGGGAATTTTCAACGAAGCGGCCATCAAACTGATGAAAGAGGTCTACCCCGACTGGGAAGAAAGCACCGATCTAGAAAATCGGCCCGGATCGGCCATGGACGGATACGCAGCTGTTCCCGAACTTCAGGGAATTACCTTTTCCTTCTGGTGGAGGGATGAGCCGGTGGACAAGCTGGCTGAAGCGCTGTACCTGTACGGGCTTGAGCTGCAAAAAGTGGGAATGACCACCGTCTCCACCCGCATTCTCTTTCCCACCGTCGTCAAGGCTTACAACAAGCTCAACAGGGATAATCGTCTACCTCATCGCTTGTCCTATTACCAGGAACCCCAGAGGGGAAATTTCTGGAATCTCAAATCGCTCCGCCAATTCTACAAGGGGGCCGGAGCCCCCTGGACCAACCACGCTGGAGGCGGCGAGATGATGTGGCTGTCGGGAATGTGTAACGAAGTCTGGGATTCCAGTCAGTGGGAAGTGTGTCTGGGAGACGATGTGGATGCCTCAGATGAACTCAAAGCGCGTCAGCGCTGCCCCGGACCTGGAACCCGCCCCTGGGAATCGGTGAAGTCGGCCGTGATGAACGGGTGGCGGCCGGTCGGTGTCCACGGCACCTCCAGCCATGGGGTGAGACTCTACATCCAGATGCTGGAAAGTGCTATGGAAGAAGCCAATTTGTCGGTGGAGCACATCAGAAGCCTTCGCACCACCATGGAGCACAATCAGCTTCTGGGGACTCCTCCGGACGTGATGGCGAAGCTCAAAGAGTACAACATTCTCCTGAATGTCAATATGCCCTATCTGAACGATGCCGCCATGCTGATCGACACTTACGGAGAACACCTGAGACCCTTTGCCATGCCCGTGAAAACGTGGATTAATGAGGGCATAAAGGTGACCTTCGAGGCCCGGGGTATGGACTTCTGGCTACCCATCCACATGCTCGTTACCCGGAAGATCACCAACGCCAGAACCAAAGAAGAGGAAACACTGCTTCCCAGTGAGGCTATCGATCGAGTGACGGCTCTGAAAATGACCACCACCTGGGCCTCTTACTACATTCTTGCCGAGGACACCTTGGGCACTCTGGAGCCGGGCAAGTATGCAGATTTCGCGGTGCTGGAGAACGACTATTTCACCATCCCGGTGGACGAGATTCCCGATATGAAGGTCATCATGACCGGACTGGGAGGCGAAATCGTCTATGATCGCGATCAATTAGGGGCAGGCAACTAGGTAGTCCTGTAGGGGCGCACGGCTGTGCGCCCCTACAGGAAATCTGAATCCGCCACACCCGCGGGCGTGTTGACACCTTACCCGGGATCGGTTTCCGCAGGAATCGCTTCCGGCTCTTCTTCAACGGTGCCTTCTGGCTCTACCTTACGAAAAGCGTCCGGAATCCGATCCAATAGTTCCTTGGGAACAAAATCGTTCAGCTTGATGCGCTTCATGTCCTCTTCCGGGAACCTGGTGGGGATCAGGAAGGGCTCGGGAGGAGCGGGCCGGGTAGCGTCAATTCCCGCCTTGGAGCCCCAATGGTGTTCGATGGACGGATCAACGATGCTGCACATCACGTCTTTAATAATGATCCAGTCCTTATCCGGTTGTGCGCGCGTGGCCACAGCCCAAAACACCATTCGTTCATCGTAGATATCAATGTCATCGTCGACTATGATGACATGCTTGATTCCATAATTGGCGGTCAGGGCGGCGTGAATCGCGGTTTTGGGCTGGCCCTCGGCTGTTTTCTTCATCTGGATAAAACAAAAGCCTAGACCGTCAGATCCTCCCGCATGGGGCAGCAGGTAAACCTTCGTCACCTGGGGAACCACCTGCTTGACCATATCGTAGACCTTGAACTCCCGCGCCAGTCCCTGAAAGGCGTGATTGCGCCCGATAGCGTAATTGGACCACAGTGGATTCTTGCGCTGAGTGATGCAGCTGACCTCCATGTAGGGGCTCCAACGCTGAGCCCCAATGTGACGGGTGTACTCGCTGTAGGGACCCTCCGCCGTGCGCTTCATGGCAAGAATCTCACCCTCGATCACGATCTCCGCATCAGCCGGCACCATGAAATCATCGCCCAGGGTTTCAGAGGCAACCAGTCGCAACGGTTCACCCAACATTCCACCGCAAACCTCGAAATGGCTTTTCGGATAACCCATCTTGGTCTGCGAGGCCATCAGTACGTTCGGATGCAGTCCCACCACCACAGCGCACTTCATGTTCCGATTATGCTCCTGTTCGTGCTTATAAAAGTTCATGGAGTTGTGGTTATCGGGAGAAAACAGGAAGGCGATCTTGTTCTTGCCCTGGATCTCACCTCGATGGATCCCCATATTGTCGACATGGATCTCCGGGTGATAGGTGATCATGGGGGCCAGAGAAACGTAGGGATGGGGCAACATGAGATAGGGTTGATAGGCAGGGTAACGCTGCATATCCACATCATCGCCCTTCAGGATCTCCTCTTTCACCGGTGCCTCGCTTCGATCGACAACGACTGGCTTTATCTTGCTTTCGACGGCCAGGCGACGCCAGTCGTGGGAGACGTTTTCCCAGGTGGATTTCATGGCGTAGGCCAGCTTACTTCGTGAGCCGATCTCATTCATGATCACCTCGTACTCGGAGGGCTCACCGTTGCACAGAATGGGGTTCTTGATGCGAAGCAAGGGAAACTTGCGCTCACGATCCAGGAGATCGACCAGAATTCCGATCTCGTGTTTGAGACTGATGGGCCTTTCAATCGTGATCACATCTTCGGGATGGTCCCGTTCGTACTCTTCCAAAAATTGACGCAAATCCTTCGGCATAACACCTCCTAAATTGCCGGAGAGTGGGGGTACTGCCTCACACCCGCTCTAAAACCTCGGCATACCGGTGTGAGAAAAGCAATCTAACGAATGTCCTAAACTTCTACGCGCTCCGCTTCCTTGGCTGTGAATTCAGCCAGGCACCAGCAACAGCGGCAAAACGGCTTCGTGCCTGTCTGCGGATGAATTTCCTTGAGCATGAGAAGCTCAACATAGAAACGTTTGTGACATTTCGGACAGGTAATCCAAGCAACTTTCATAGCAAAATTCTCAATTCAATTAAGTAACAGCTGTGCATACTATTGAAAGGAGAGACTGCGAGTCAAGAGGCAAGGAGTGGCAGGCTTGATTTTCAGACCCTCCGAAGGGATCATAAGAGCGATGAGATTTTCGAAACCCCTCCTTTACGGTAGTGCCTTACTGGCCCTGATCCTGGGATTGTCCGGATGCAGCAACCCTCCAACCGATCAGGCCTCAGGGGAGCAAACCGAAATTCTGTGGGATACCTGGGGGGTACCCCACATCTTTGCTAACAACAACAGCAGCCTCTTTTATGCGCTGGGCTGGGCTCAAGCCAGAAGTCATGGGAACCTGATTCTGAGACTCTATGGCCAGGCCCGGGGACGGGGAGCCGAGTACTGGGGTGAGGCCTACCTGAGCACAGACCGCTGGACCCGAACCATGGGCATTCCCCAGCGGACCGCCGGTTGGTATGAGGCCCAGTCTGGGGAGTGGAAACAATATCTGGATGCCTTTGCCCAGGGCATTAATAATTTCGCCGGGGAACATCCCGATCAGATTTCGGACGAAGTTCAAGTCGTACTCCCGATAGAGGGCACGGATGTGCTCGCTCACGGTCAGCGGGTGATGCTTTTGTCTTTCATTACCAGTCCAGCGCTTCTTCGAACCATCAACCGGAGGTGGAATCCGGGGCAATCCACACCTCTCCCCAGAACAACTTCGGGTTCGAACGGCTGGGCCATTGGAACCTCTCGATCAGCCAGTGGAAACGCTATGCTCTTGGGCAACCCCCACTTACCCTGGTCCGATCTGTATCTTTTCTACGAAGCCCACCTGAAGACTCGGGAACTGAACAGCTATGGAAGCACCCTCGTCGGCATGCCGGTTCTCACCATCGCCTTTAACGACTACCTGGGCTGGACTCACACCGTCAACGCCCATGATGGCGATGACCTTTACGAGCTCACGCTTGCTGAGGGCGGGTACGTTTGGAACGGCGGAGTGCGGGAGTTTGAGATCTCCCAGGAGATTCTCAAGATCAGGGAAAAGGACGGTACCCTGAGAGAAGAGCAGCTGGCCCTGAAACAATCCATTCACGGTCCGGTGATTGCTGAAAAGAATGGAAAGGCCCTTGCCCTGCGCATTGTCGGGCTCGAACAATCGGGGATGCTTGCCCAGTGGTGGGACATGGGGCAGGCCAGAAATCTCGAGGAGTTTGAAGCCGTGCTGAGAGGTCTGCAAATTCCCACGTTCACCGTCCTGTATGCGGACAGGGATGGCCGCATCCTGCATCTTTTTGGGGGGATCACTCCCGTGCGCCCGGCAGGAGACTGGGACTGGTCAGGGATCGTCCCCGGTGATACTTCAGAAACACTCTGGACCAAAAGTCATGGTTATGACGAACTTCCTAAAGTCGTCGATCCCGCCAGCGGCTGGCTCCAAAATGCCAACGATCCACCCTGGACGACGACCTTCCCGGCAGAGCTGGATGCCAACCAGTTTCCCCGCTACATGGCACCTAGGAGGATGCGCTTGCGGGCCCAGCGTTCGGCGCGCATGTTGATGGAAGATGAAAGCATCACCTTTGAGGAGCTGATCCAGTACAAACATTCAACCCGGATGGAATTAGCCGATCGCCTCCTGGATGACCTGCTTCCGGCTGCCCGAAAGAGCACCCGAGATCGGGTCCGCCGGGCTGCCCAAGTTCTGGGTTCCTGGGACCGCAACGCCGATGCAAAAAGCCAGGGAGCGGTTCTGTTTGAAGCCTTTGTCCGGGAGTGGAACCGCTCTCACTCCGGATCCGAAATCTTTGCCCAAAGCTGGAGCGAAGATTTCCCACTGGAGACGCCCGACGGTCTGGCTGATCCGGCGGCTGCCCTTGAGGCACTGGAAAGTGCGGCCCGTCGAGTGGAAACCGACCATGGAGCACTGGACGTGGAGTGGGGAAAGATCCATCGGCTCCGTATGGGGGACCTTGATTTTCCCGCTAACGGAGGACCGGACAGCTTGGGCATCTTCCGAGCCCTCAACTTCCGCGAGCTGGGCCAGGGCTTGAAACAAGCCTCGTCAGGAGACTCCTTTGTGATGGCCGTGGAGTTCTCCAACCCGGTTCGGGCTCAGGCCTTGCTGAGCTATGGAAATGCCTCACAGCCGGATTCACCCTTTCGTGGAGACCAGCTTCAACTCTTCTCAAGAAAGGAGTTGCGTCCGGTGTGGAGAACCCGTGAGGAGATTGAGGACAACCTGGCATTCAGAGAAGTTTTTTAGCTCGAAGCAAAGCCCGTTGGATCTTGCCTGTGGGCGTCATGGGGAGGCTCTCGATCATCTCCAATCGCTCAGGCCATTTGAACTTTGCCGTCCCATCTTGTTCCAGCAGGGCACACAGTTCCTCGAGCGTCGGGGGCGCTTTTCCCTGGGCCGGAACCACGAAGCATACGGCCCGTTCTCCCAGTCGTTCATCGGGCATGCCCACGATGGCCACCCGAAGCACTCCTGGATGACGGCGGATCACCTCCTCGACGCTTTCAGGCAGGTACTTGGTTCCTCCCCGGTTGATTTCTTCCTTACGGCGTCCCAACATTTGTACATTGCCCGCCGAATCGATTTTGGCCAGATCACCGGTTTGAAACCAACCGTCCGCGGTGAAACTCTCCTGGGTGGCCTGGGGATTTCTGAAATAGCTCTGGATGCCAAAGGGACTCTTAATGACCAGATCCCCCTCTTGATCGGGGGGAAGGGTCGAGCCATTTTCGTCGTGAATAGCGATGGTGCAGCCCCCTGAAACCCGGCCGGCCGTCTTTTCGATCACTTCGGGGGAATCATCAAGACGGGTGTAGAAACCGCCCCCGGTTTCGGTCATGCCCCAAAAGACGACCGGCGTACAACCCTTCAAGGTGTTTCTCAACCTGCGAACCAGATCCGGGGAACAGACACTGCCGGAGAGGGCAAAGAGTCGAAGGCTGGCGAGATCGCCGGGATTCAAGTCGGGAGAGGCTAGAAGATCCACGGCGTGAACAGGAGCCCCAATGACCACGGTTGCCTTTCCTCCAGAGGCCGTGGATAAAAAGGCATCAGGGCGATACCTGGTCAAGAGCACCTGAGGGCAGCCATAAATCACGCTGCTCCAATAGTTCAAAATTGCCCACATGTGGCTGAGAGCCGAACAGCAGAGCATGCGATCACTCTCTCGAAGCTCCATATCCTTTCCGCAAAACCAGGAGTTGCTCATCCGCATATTGTGGGTGTGTAGGGTCGCTTTGGGACTGGCGGTCGTACCTGATGTAAAGAGCATCAAAAAAGGATCCTGAGGTTGAGGATCTTCCTCCTGTGCCCTTGCCGGACTCTGACCCAGTTCTTCAAGAGAAAGGCTACCCGGGGGTTGCTCCTCTCCCAGGGAAACGACGTGGCGAAGAGAAGGGAGGTCTTTCTGAATATCCATGCCCATCTCCGCATAGCTAAAGCCCTTGACCGGAGGTCCTGTCACCAACATGGAGCTTTCGGCAAAGCCCAAAATGTGCTCCATCTCCGAGCTTCGATAGGGCATATGAATAGGATTGAAGATGGCCCTGCGCTTGGATACCGCATGGTGAAGGATGAGAAACTCCGGGATATTGGGGAGCTGACAGGAGACCACGTCGCCACGACCAATCCCCTGTTCGGCTAATCCTGTCGCCAACCGATCGCTTTGGAGATCCAGATCAGCGAAACTGAGAGTGGTATCTCCCCATTCAATGGCGGGTGCATCGGGTGTTCTCTCTACATTCTCCCTGAGGAGATCGGTAAGAGTCTTATCCAACCAGGGAGAGTCCGATGTGGGCATGGGGATAAAGTTGTCTGCGGTCTATTGTCAATTGTCAGCTGTCAGTTGTTTTCCCGCATCGATCAACACAAAGGTAATGTCATCGGTCTGAGCCATTCCCTCAGTGAACTGGTCGAGGGCCTCCAGGATTTTCTCTTTCAGTACCTCTACTCCAGCCGACGCATTCGATTGAATGACTTGCCGAAATCTCTCTTCCTCAAACATCTCGCCCTGAGGGTTCTCTGCATCCGTGACACCATCGGAATAGACGACCAAGACATCTCCAGGATCCAGTTGGAGTGGACGGGAATTGTAGGTAACCGATTCGAAAGCACCCAGGATCAAACCCTCAGAGTGCAGCTCTTCAATCTCATCCGTGGAAGCACGGTACAGGTAGACAGGATTGTGGCCAGCGCCCAAACACTCTCCTTTACCCTGGGCATCGAAGGAGAAGAGAAAGAGGGTGACGAAGGAATAGGAGGCTGACCTCTCGCACATGAGCTGATTGACACGCTCCAGCATCTTCTCGGGAGATACACCGGTGCGGCACTCCATGTCCAGGACTCCCTGCAGCATGGAACTCAACAGAGCTGTCGGGACTCCCTTGCCGGAGACATCGGCCAGGACCCCAATGAGCTTATCCGGGCTCGGTTGGAAAAAATAATAAAAGTCACCTCCTACGTAACGGGTGAGCTCACAGTGGGCGCGAAATCCACAATTTCCAAATTCGGGCAGGGAGTGAGGCAAAAGACTCTTTTGGGTCTCGTAAGCAATGGTCATTTCCTGCTCGAACTTCTTTCTCTCCTCGAAGCTTTTGATCATTTCCAGCTTCTCGAGCACGTTTCCCGCTTCCCCGGCCAGCTTGTTGAGGATCTTTTCATCCAGACCAGACAATGCGTGCATGGTGCTGGTACTGTCCAGATAAAGGATTCCCAAAACTTCCGGAGCATCCGACTCAGCCGATATTCCCTTCAGAGGCAGGCAAGCGATGGCCCTGAGATGCATCTCCAAGATACTCTGCTGTTGTGCGAGCTCACCTTCAATGCCCTCGGTCATAAAAACCGAGACTCCGCTTTCCGCCACCTACGCCACCACCGTTCGGCTGGCTGGACATTTTGACTCAGACAGAACTTGGGTTTGACTATTGAGCCCCAGGGCATATCGAAAAGTCGCGTCGCCCTGCCGCGCAAAAACACAGCCTCTCTCGGCTCCACTGATATTGAGAGCGGATCTCAGGATGTGTGCGAAGGTCTCATCCGAGGAAAATACCTGTCCCGATTGGTACTTGAAATCCAGGATGAAGTTAATCTTCTCCAGATCAGAAAGTCCTGAGTATTCGGCGGAATCCAGCACTGCGCTGAAATGAGCCAGGGACTTATCGAAACCTCCGGCCGTGGTGGAAGTCCTCAGCTCCGAGAGCCGGGTGCCAAAGAGCAATTCCTTTCGTCCCAGACGCACCTGGTCCCCATCTCGAAGCGGATGTTCTTCAACGCGCTGGCCATTGATAAAGGTGCCATGGGTGCTGGTCAGATCAACGAGCTGGTACTTCCCATTCTTCCTGACAATCCTGGCATGGTGTCGGGAAACATAGAGATCATTCAGGACAATGTCCGCGTCGGATCTTCTGCCCACTACGGTCTCATCGGATTCGATCTGGTAGACTTGCTCTTCGTCCTTCTCCGGACCCAGCAATTTGAGATAGGCGACAGGCATTTTTTTGTTCCAAAAGAATTGCGCTGATTGTCTCAGATGCTCTTTCAAAAAGAAACACCGGTTCAGACAATTGTCACTATCTCACTGGTAGTAGTCCAGTCCCAGGTGAGTGATCTGCTCCTCGCCGGCCATATGTCGGAGAGTGTTCTTCAGCTTCATCAGCTGAATGGTGAGATCATGCTCAGGGTATAACTCGGGCAGCGTCATGGGGCTTTTGAAATAAAAGGAGAGCCATTCCTGAATGCCTGCCATTCCGGCCCTTTTGGCCAAATCCAGAAACAGCACCAAATCCAGGACCAGCGGGGCGGCCAGAATACTGTCGCGGCATAGAAAGTTAAGCTTGATCTGCATCGGGTATCCCAGCCATCCGACAATATCGATATTGTCCCATCCCTCTTTGTTGTCTTTTCGAGGGGGATAGTAGTTGATCCGAACCTTGTGATAGAAGTCGCCGTAAAGTTCGGGATAAAGGTCGGGCTGAAGGATGTGCTCCAGGACCGACAATTTGCTCTCTTCCTTGGTCTTGAAGGATTCGGGATCATCCAGCACTTCACCATCTCGATTGCCCAGAATGTTGGTCGAAAACCAACCCGAGAGTCCCAAGAGCCGGGCTTTTAGCCCCGGTGCCAGAATGGTCTTCATGAGGGTCTGTCCCGTTTTGAAGTCCTTGCCGCACACAGGCACTTGATTCGCTTCCGCCAACTGGGCAAAGGCCGGGATATCGACGGTCAAATTGGGGGCTCCATTGGCGAAGGGGATTCCCAGCTGGAGGGCCGCATAAGCATAGATCATGCTGGAAGGGATGTTCTCATCGTTGCTTTTCAACCCAGCCTCCAGCTTCTCTAAAGACTGGTGAACTTCCTTCCGCTCGATAAATATCTCTGTGCTGCCGCACCAAATCATAACCATTCGGTCCAAGTTCTTCTCTTTTTGAAACTGCTGAAACTCATCCACTAACTGCTGGGCCAGATCCCACTTGGTCTTTCCCTCCTTGAGATGGGTACCGTGCAGTCTCTTCACATAACAAGGGTCAAAAACAGCTTTCATGGGCCGGATGGCCTCCAGCTCGGTTTTGATCTCCTGCAACAAATTGGCTTCCAGAACACCCGAGTTGGTGGCAGCGGCGTAGGCATCGTCCTCAAAAATATCCCAGGCGCCAAAAACAAGATCATCCATTCCCGCCAGGGGAATAAAGTCGGCAATCTTGGGAACCCTCTTTTCGGTTCGTTTGCCCAGGCGGACCGTGCCCATCTGGGTGAGGGAGCCAATCGGTTTCCCAAGACCTTTCTTGATGGCTTCGACCCCAGCGATAAAGGTGGTACTCACCGCTCCAAGACCAATGAGCAACACCCCCAGTTTTCCTGTGGGAGCTGCGATTTCGATACTCTTTTCACTCATCCTTGATTCTCCTGTACAATTTCCGAGATGTCCGCAATTTTCAAGAAGAGCTGGGAGATATCATGCAATAAGCGCAAACGATTTTGTCGCAAATTCTCTTCCTCGGTCATCACCAAAACTTTGTCAAAAAACTGATCCACGGTCTTCCGCAACCCCGCTATTTGTTTCAGGGCAGCAACATAATCACCCTTTTCGAGATTATTGTCCACCTTTGGCTTGAGTTCCGAATAGGCACGGAAAAGGGCACGCTCCTCAGGATCGATCAGATTTTCCTGGCTGACCGCCGACAGCTCGATGGATTGCTTGGAGAGAATATTCTTGGTCCTCTTGTAGGCCATGGCCAAAGCTTCAAAATCCTTGTCCTTCCTGATTCCGGATAGAGACTGAGCCCTCTGGTAGGCATCGTATACCCCATGAATTTCCACCGCCAGAACCGCGTTCAAGACGTCGTAGGGGATTCCCTTCTCCTGGAAAATGTAGCGCACGCGCCCCTTCAGGAAATTCAGGACCTGCTCACTCACCTCCTTGTCCTTCGTTTCCGCCGGGAAGTTCTTCTCTGCCAACTCCACCAAATGGCTCAAGGAATAATCCATCTGATGATCCAACAGAACTTTCACCAGACCTTGAGCCTGTCGCCGCAAGGCAAAAGGATCGCTCGAGCCTGTGGGGACGATATCGATGGCAAAGCAACCCACAACGGTATCCAGTTTATCGGCGATCGACAGAAGGGCTCCCAGGCGGGTCGAGGGAGAGGCATCCTCTAGAGACACCGGCTGATAGTGTTCATAAATAGCCTTCCAAACTTCTTCGGGATAGCCTTCCTCACGGGCATACAATCCGCCCATGACTCCCTGAAGCCCGGCGAACTCCCGCACCATGTCACTGCCCAGATCGGTCTTGCACAGCAGGGCCGCCTTATCGAGATGGGGATCTTCTGACAATCCGGTGCAGAAGGTCCGAAGACGCTCCGTTTTAGCCCGGTAGGTCCCCAGTTTTTCCTGAAAGAGGATGAGGTCCAGGTCTTCCACCCTTTCCTCCAGCCCTCTTTTCCGATCGGCCTTCCAAAAGAATGCGGAATCTTCGAGCCGAGCTCTTAGAACCTTCTCATGCCCTTTTCGAATCTTTCCCTCCGGGTCCCCACTGGTGTTCATCACCGTCAAGAAATAGGCTTGAATCTCTTCTTCCTCGTTGACCACAGAGAAATACTTTTGATGGTGGCGCATCACGGTGGTCAGGACTTCCTGGGGAAGCTTCAGAAACTCTTCACTAAAGCTCCCACAGATCAAGGTGGGATACTCGTTGAGGTGAACCACGGTTTCCAGCAAATGAGGGTCCGAAGAAATGTGAAGACCCTTGGGAGTCACCTCTTCAATTTCAGCGGCGATCTTGGCTCTTCTTTCCTCGATGTCGGCCAGGACATAGTTTTGCCGCAACTGGTCCAGGTAATCGTCGACTTGCAGCACCTGAATTTCAGGCTCCCCCAAAAACCGGTGTCCCCGAGTCGTGTTGCCCGCCTTAAGGCCCTCGAACTCAAAAGGAAGAACCTCGTTATTCAAAAGAGCAAGACACCATCGAAGGGGGCGAATGAATCGAAAACGGCTCTCCCGCCAGTACATATTCTTGGGCCAGGAGATCGAGGTCAGGACCTGGGGGAGAACCTCCTGGAGAACTTCGGATAGCGATTTGCCCGGAATGATCTTTCGATAGCCCACATAATTACCTTTGGGGGTTTCCACCACCTCCAGGTCCGCGACCGCCACACCCCCCTTGCGGGCAAAACCTTCCACGGCCCGAGTGGGTTTTTTCTGTTCGTCGTAGGCAACGGACTGGGACGGACCCAAGACCACTTCTTCTCGTTCTGGCTGCTGATCGGGAAGGTCCTCCACCAGAAAAGCCAGGCGGCGAGGAGAGGCGAATGGCCTGATCGATCCATGGTCGATGCAGGCCTCTTTGAGCCGTTTCTCGACGCTTTGACACATCTGCTCCAGAGCCGGGGAGATCATGTCGGCCGGAATCTCCTCCAGACCCAATTCAAACAGAAATTTGTTCTTCTTTTTCTTCTCGCTTTTGGACATACTGCTTGGCGATCTTCAGAGACAGGGAACGCACTCGACCGATGATTCCAACTCGCTGAGTTACACTAATCGCTCCACGACTGTCTAACAGGTTAAAGGTGTGAGAACACTTCAAGCAGTAATCATAGGCGGGAAGGACACAATCCTCTTCCAAACAACGGAGACTTTCCTTCTCGTAAAGATCAAACAGCTCAAAAAGCAATCCTGTGTCAGCAACTTCAAAACTGTATTTCGAAAACTCAAATTCTTCGCGTTTCTTGACTTGACCATAGGTCAGTTCCCGGTTCCAGGGCAGATCAAAAACGCTTTCCTTGTCGGCCAGAAAGGTGGCAATCCGCTCCAGACCATAAGTGAGCTCCGCGGAGATAGGCATGAGATCCAGCCCTCCCGTCTGCTGGAAATAAGTGAACTGGGTGATTTCCATTCCATCCAGGAGAACCTGCCAGCCAATCCCCCAGGCCCCTAGTGTGGGGGCCTCCCAGTTGTCCTCTTCAAAGCGCAGATCGTGCTGCTCCAGAGGAATTCCCAGCTTCCTCAAGCTCTCCAGATAGATGTCCTGAACATCATCAGGAGAAGGCTTTAGGATCACCTGGAGCTGATAGTGACGATAGACCCGATTGGGATTCTCTCCATACCGGCCATCCGTGGGCCGGCGCGAAGGCTGAACGTAGGCGACCTTGTAAGGTTGCGATCCCAAAACCCGAAAGAAGGTCTCTGGATGCATCGTCCCCGCCCCCACCTCAACATCGTAGGGCTGCTGAATGATACATCCGTAGTTCATCCAGTACTCCAGTAAAGTGTGAGTAATCTCCTGAAACGTCTTCATCCTAGGCGGTCCTTACAAGAGCTCCTTGAGCATTTTTTTCGTCTTCAACCGTTTTTCCAGGTGGTATTCTATCAACTGACCGCTCAGACTTTCTAATCTCCGATTTTCCTCGCCTGAAAGCTGAACCGTTTCCAGTTCCGCTGCCGGAATTTTCATCATAGCGTATACCTTCTCGGCCAACGTAGGGGGAAGCTTTGCCTCAAGTGAGGGTAAGACACCTTCCAGTTTCAAAAGCCAGAGTTCAAAATAGCGGGCCACCCGATCGATGGAGATGTTTTGAGTCGCTTCCAGAACGGCCAGGCTCAGACGAAAGAGCAATTCACTCTCTTCCTCTTCTCTTGAGAATTCCACCAGCAGCTCGGCAAAATAGCTGAAGTGGAGGTTCACTTTCAAGCTCAACTGATAGCCTGGAAATACTTGTAAAATCTCACAATTCTTAAGCGATGCCAATTCCTGATTTTCTTTCCGGGAAAAGGTCAATAGCAGGTGGGTCAGGGGCTCCAGAGCACCGCTGAACCGACCTTTGGCCTTTTGAGCTCCATAGGCAACCCCTCGAACCTTCCCAAAGTTCCGGGTGAGGAACACAGCAATCTTATGGGATTCGGCATAGGGATAAGTCCTGAGGGTCAAGGCCTCGGACTGGTACCCACTCATGAGACGGGAAGATACTGGAGGAAATAGGTAGCCAGTCCCAAGAAAGAGAGAAATCCCACCGCATCGGTAAACGTGGTCACGAAAATTCCGGAAGCGATGGCGGGATCGACATTCATCCTTCTTAAGATCAGCGGGACCAGAGTCGCCACCACCCCGGCCAGGGCCATGTTAATGATCATGGCTGCACCCAGGACCATTCCCAGCACATAACTGCCCTTCCAAAGGTAGGCCACAAGACCGGCAAGAATTCCGGTCACAATGCCATTGTTCAGACCCACTACAATCTCTTTCGAGAGGATCGACTTGCCACTTTCCCAACTGATTTCTCCCAAAGCCAGCCCTCTGACAATCACCGTCAAGGTTTGGGTCCCGGAGTTCCCGCCCATACCGGCAACCACGGGCAAAAACACGGCCAGAAAGGAAAACTGGGCGATGGTTGGTTCATAGAAAGCCACAACCGTGGCCGCCAACAGCGCGGTCGCAAGGTTCACCACCAGCCAGGGAAGCCGTCTCCTCACAGAGGTCAAAGGCGGAGTATGGATGTGATCCTGGCCCTCAACACCGGCCAGATAGAAGATATCTTCCGAGGCTTCCTCCTTGATGACGTCGATGACGTCATCAACCGTAACGACCCCCACCAGCTTGTTCTCTTGATCCACCACCGGAATGGCCAACAGATCGTAGAGAGCCACCTCGCGGGCCACCTCTTCCTGATCCGTGTCGGTGGCCACGGAAATGACATCGGTGGTCATGATCTTCTTGAGGGGCGTGCTGGGTGGAGCGATCAGAAGCTCACGCACCGAAACCACGCCGACCAGGTGATTTCGCTCATCGACAACATACAGGTAGAAGATCACCTCCAGATCCTTGGCGGTCTGAATGGTATGGATGGCTTCGCTGACGGAGAGATCCTCAAAGAGAGCAAACACACTGGGCGTCATGATGCGCCCGGCGGTATCCTCTTCATATTGGAGGAGGTGCTGAACTTCCGCGGACTCCTCCACGTCCATTTTCTCCAGAACTTCCTGGGCGTTCTCCTCGGGTAGGGCCGAAACGAAGACGGTGGCTGAATCGGTCTCCAATTCCTGGAGGACCTTGCTGATCTCCTCGCTGGAGATTTGATTCAAAAGATCCAGACCCGGCTCCACGCCGAGGACCTTGAGTGTTTCAGCCGCCAACCTTCGGTCGTGTTGCACCAGAATGGAGAAAACAGAGCTTTGGTCTTTCTCATTGAGTTCCATCATGATTCTGGAAATATCACCCGGACGCAGATTGCCCAGAACATCGACAAGGCGGTGCTCTTCACCCCGTTCGAGCAGCTCTCGAACCGATTTGCTGGTCACATCCACTTGAGTACGCATGATGGCAACTGTAGCAAATAGGGGTGATTTTACCTACGGCTTGATGGGAAGGATGTGGTAGAAGTTGGGGGAGAAGGGAGCGTCGAAGTGAAGGCAGCTTGGTACGAGAAACAGGGACCCGCCAAAGAAGTGATTGTTGCGGGGGAAATGCCTGATCCGGAACCTGAGCGGGGCGAGGTACGCATCCGAATTTCCGCATCTGGCATTAATCCCGGCGACGTCAAGAAACGCCAGGACACCTTGGGCAGTGGGATACCCTTTCCCAGAGTGATACCCCACAGCGACGGCGCGGGGACCATCGATCAGGTGGGTGGGAAGCGTTCCAGGATCGCGTGTCGGTGAGCGGGTATGGTGCTTCGGCGCACAGAGCTACCGGCCGTTCGGGACAGCAGCGGAGTATACCTTAGTCCCCTCTGGGAACGCTGTACCGCTTTCAGCGAAGGTTTCGTTTGAACAAGGCGCGTGCCTCGGCATTCCCGGCATCACCGCCCATCGCGCTGTCCACATAGCGGGGCCCGTCGACGGACGCACGGTCCTGGTACAAGGTGGAGCGGGAGCTGTCGGATTGTGTGCGGTGGGGCTGGCCCGACAGGCTGGAGCACATGTGATCGCGACGGTACGATCGGAGCGCGACGAGTTGGTCGTGAAGCAGGGAGGGGCCCACGAGATCGTCCGCACCGATGGGATCTCCGCCGACCAGGTGGTTGAACGCCTGCGCTCTCTTGCGCCCCAGGGCATAGATCACATCGTGGAGGTGGCCTTTCACGCCAACATCACCACCGACGAGAAGGTCCTTGCCCAGGGTGGTTCCCTCGCTACCTACGCTACGGGAGATCCGGCACCGTCAATTCCCTTCTGGCCGCTTGTCTTCAAGAATATTCGCCTGTTCTTTCTGGGAAGCGACGACTTCCCGGCCGAGGCCAAAGCGAAGGCGGCCGCCGAGTTGAACGAAGCACTGGACGGAGGATGGCCAGGCTTGGAAATCGCTGAGCGGTTTCCGCTGAACTCCATCGCCGAGGCACATGAATTCGTGGAGAGACGTCAGGGAAGTGGGCGAGTGGTGGTGACCACATAGCGAGACCCAGCGCTCTCCGAGGGCACCCCTCGCCAGATTTTCGGACATCAATGTCAGAGGAACAGGATTCTCAATGCTATTTTAGCAGTGCCAAGTGTTGTTGCGATAGCGCTACGTGGCAAAGAGATCCTCGCTTTATTGCCAGGATA
>Ga0066376_10001909_pt1 | contig 19845 bp, 16 predicted proteins | sample Knorr_S15_td_Bot_FD_77009 | JGI IMG/M metagenome (GOLD analysis project Ga0066376, IMG submission 77009) | Marine microbial communities from Southern Atlantic Ocean transect - Knorr_S15_td_Bottom_ad_5009_LV_A | ecosystem: Environmental > Aquatic > Marine > Oceanic | place: Southern Atlantic...
GACCTCATCTCGAGCTTTACGGCGAGCGCGTGCCGCACCCCCCAACGTTCGAGGCCCAACTCGGCCATCAGGCCCCCGGCCGAAGCGAAGTATATGGGGCGCTCGTCGATCGAGGCCTTGATGATCGTCAGCGCGAGCTGGTGTCCCCGGTCGAGTACCATGTCGGCCGGGTATCGCACGACAATGCCCGGAAAAGAAATCGATAGATCTTCTTGAAGGCGCACCGCCGCGACCTGGTCCATCTGATCGTGCGTCAGATCGACGATCGGCTCAGCGGGAACGCCCGGGTCGGAAAAGAGGTCGGGAACGAGGTCGGCATCGAAGACCCGTTGACGGTCCACGCGGGTCAGCGCCTGCAGCTGCTTCGGGTACCAGGTGGTCATCAGGTACTGACCAACGATGACGGTCACGTCCTGGCGGATACCCTCGACCTCTTGCACATACCAAAGCGGGAACGTGTCGTTGTCCCCGTTGGTGAAGAGCACGCCATACGGCTCCACACTCATGAGTAGGTCGTACGCCCAGTCGCGGGCCGCGTAGTCCCCCGAGCGCGACGCCCAGCTCCAGTTGAACACGAGCGGTATCACGGCCAACAGCAGAACCGGCGCCATGCGGGCGTACCTGCGAACCCCACCCCCCATACCGGCGATCGTGTGCCAGACCCAGCCCAAGCCTATGCCGGCAAGCGCACCCCAGAGCAGAAAACTGGCCACGTAGAAGTAGTCCCGTTCGCGTACCTCGTGCAGCAGCCCATCTGTGATCTCGGGATACAAGGAGTACCCGTACTTGAAGTTCAATTGGATGATGAGCCCAACGGAGAGGGTCCCGACCAGCACGAACAGATAAGCGAAGATCGCCCGGTCCGCCTTCCACGCCGAATACAGCCCCAACACCCCCAGCGCGCCGAAAAGCAGCGCAAATGGCACCCGGGCCGTGCCCGGAAGTTCGGAAGCGTCGACCCCCCGCGCCCACTGCCAATCGAAGTACTGCAGGTACATGGCCACCTGCGAGCGGAAAGGGGCCTTCCGCTCCGTGACCGGGGGCGTCTGGTACTGCTTGCGACTCAGGTTGTCGGCCAACATGGGACAACCCGACTTTCCGTTCGTATAGATCGCCTGCGCGGCGCTCGCGATCGATTCACACGTGGGCGCGCCTTCGTTGATCACGGGATCGAGCTCGGCACGCACCGGTAGCACGAAGTTGAAGGAGAGTCCGAGCAGGACGAGCGGCACGACGCGCACCAGGAATCGCGTGCGCAGTAACACGCTGGGCGCGACCATCAGAATGAAGATGCCGAGCGCCGGAGCGGTCAGTATCGACATCAGGTGGTTGGTCGAACCGAGCGCCATCATGAAGATGGCCGCCAACAGGTAGCGTTCGCTGCCTGCCTTCCTCTCTTGATCCGCCCACCGAATCGCGAGCCAGGTCACCGCCGCGATGATGAGCACGCTGATGGTGTAAACCTTCTCGTTCACCGTCGACTGGCCCCACACCGTGTACGCCGTGGCCCCGATCAGCGCGGCAGCACCCGCGCCAGCTAAAGCAAACCGGCGGTCCTCGGAGAAGCTCGAGAGCACACGGTGCGCGACCAGGAACAAGAAACCGGAGGCCGCCGCACTCGTCACGGCGGCGAGCAGGTTGATGCGAACCGCGACCGGCAGACCGAACGGCGCCAGCAACAGGCTCCAGGTCCTGCCCAGAACGACGAACAGCGGATTCCCAGGTGGATGCGGGATTCCCAAAATGTGGGCGGTGGCGATGTATTCGCTGGTGTCCCAGAACGCCGTCGTGGGGGCCAACGTGATGACGTAAAGCGTGAGAATACACAGCGCCGCGATGGCTGCGGCTCCGTACGGCGGCCTGTATTCCGACATCTCGTGCGTCATGACTTCCCTCGGCCTGGCTTTGCTCAGGCTGGAATACCGCTGCGAGCCACCTCGGACAGCAATTCCAGCACACGCTCGATGTCGTCCGGCCCGTTGTATACGTGAGTCGAGAGACGCATCCAGCCGTACTCGTACTCACCGATCACGCGAGTCCTTATGCGAGCGGTTCGCGAAAGGTGACCCTGCAACGCCGACGACTCCACCCCTTCCACACGGAATGAGACCATGGCGGCTCGAATACTTTTGTCTGTGGGGGTTACCGTGGAGACGCCGGGGATCGCGGCGAGACCGTCCTGCAGCCGCGCCTGCAGATATCGGACTCGAGCTTCCACCCGGTCCATCCCGAGCGCGAGGAAGAATTCGGAGGCAGCCAACAGACCGGCCAATCGCGACTCGTCCATCGTGCCCATGTGATTGAAGCGGTGCGCCCCGAGTGACAGATCGTCCCAGCCGCCCGAGGCGAGAGTGGGCCACAAGCGTTCCCGCCACCCTTCGCCGATGTACAGCAAGCCCGTGCCCTGAGGCGCCAAGAGCCACTTGTGCGGCGAACTGGCATAGAAGTCTCCGCCGATCGCCGCCAAATCGAGCTGTATCATGCCCGGCGGATGTGCCCCGTCCACCGCGAGCACGATGCCACGCTCCGCGCAGCGGTTTGCGAGCTGGCGGATCGGCAGGACCGTTCCGGTCGTAAACGTGAGGTGCGAGACGCAGATCACTCGGGTCCGGTCGGTGACCCCCGACCAAACCGCTTCGAGCAACTCGTCCGCCGAATCGGCCGGCACCGGCAACGACGCGACACGCAAGCGCAGACCCTTGCGAGTCGTCACGAGCCTCCACGGCTCGAGGCCGCCGATGTGCTCGTGATCGGTCGTGAGCACCTCGGCATCTGCGTCGAGGTCGAGTCCGTGAGCGACGAAGTTCATCGCTTCGGTCGTGTTGCGAGGAAAGACGAATCCTTTGGGGTCCCCGCCCAACAAAACGGAAAGCGACTGTTTGAGGTCGTCCCATGCCACCCCGGGTGGGCGCGTTTCGGCCACGCGCCGGGTGTGCTCGATCACCGCGTCGACCACCACGCGAGGAGACGGCCCCAGGGTACCGTTGTTGAGATAGATGCGGTCCGGCGGAATCAGGAATTGCCGCCGCACGAGCCCCCAAAAGACCTCGTCGTCCGGGGCGCCACCAGGAGCGAGTTGTCGGGCCAACGCGTCCACCGCCCGGGGCCACGAGAGCGTGGCTCCGCTCAACACAGCGAGAAAAGCTCTGCGGTCCAGCGGCATCGGTCCGGGTCCTATATCAGTGCTTCAGCCGTGCATCACGTCAGTTCTTGACTGCGATGAAGCTGATTTCGATCACCGATCCGGCGACCAGGTCGCTCACTTCCATCGCAACCCGGGAAGGTGCCGCGAAGTCCTGAAAATAAGAACTGTACGCCTCGTTCATCTCGCCGTAATCATCGATGTCTGTGAGATACACGACGGCCCGCACCGTGTTTTGCAGCGTCATCCCGAGCTCCTGCAGCAGCTCCTGGAAGGCGCGCATGATGTTGTGGGTCTCCGCGCCCACCCGCCCCTCGGTCATCGCACGCGTCTCCCCGGACGCTCCGATCTTGCCCGAAAGCCAGTACATATTGCCTACCTGGATGGCAGGGCTGAACGGTCGCCCTTGCTGGTTCTGGTGCGCGATCCGCGGGCCCTCTTGGGCCGCGACCGGTACCGCAACCAGGACCGCCAGAACCGCCAACATCAAGGATGAACGCTTCACGATGCTCCTCCATACTTTCGCCTGAATTGCCTGAGCCGGGATGATGCCGGGCGGGAGCGCTACGAGCAAGCGGTACCTGCCGGAAATACGTAAATGCCGCCCCAGTCTACGTCGCCGGACTCCTAGCGACGCGGGCCGAGTCGCCCGTAGCTTTCGCCATGCCAATCTCCCTCCCCAGGACCCTGCGATACGCCCGTACCTGGCTGACAGGCAGAGACGACCTGGTGGAGGCAGAGGTCATGCTGGATCGCGACGGCACCGCCATTCCCGCGACGCTGCTGAGACCTCGGGCCTCGGTCACGCCCCTGCCCGCCTGGGTTGTCATGCACGGCATCACCCGACCCGGTCGGTCCCACCCTCAGTTGCTTCGCTTCGCGCGCTCGATCGCTTCGACCGGCTCGGCCGTCATCGTTCCGGAGGTGCCCGAATGGCGCGAGCTCGACCTGGCACCTCACTTGACGGTCCCGACGGTCCGTAGCGCCATCGACTTCCTCAGGAACGCCCCGGAAGTACACGAGGGCCCGTATGGCCTCGTGGGATTCTCGTTCGGGGCTCCACACACGGTCGCCGCCGCCGGGGACCCCACGATCCGCGCTCACGTGGCCGGCGCGCTGGGCTTCGGAGGCTACTGTGACCTTGAGCGAACGATCCATTTCATGATGACGGGCCATCACGAACACGACGGTCAAGCACTCTCTCTACGACCCGATCCCTACGGACGCTGGATTGTCGCAGCCAACTACCTGGCGGACATCCCGGGCTATGGGGACGCCAAGGAGGTGGCGTCGGCGCTGCGAAGACTCGCGGCCCTCGCCGGCGATACGGGATCTCCCGCCTGGAGCGCGCAATACGACGAAGCCAAGGTCCAGATGCGAGAGAGACTAGTACCGGACCACCGGGAACTGTTCGATCTGATCGCGCCGCCATCGGACCGAGAGCCCGACGTCAAGCATGGAGCCGAACTCGCGTCGCTGCTCGCGACGGCCGGCAAGCGCACGCAACCCCAGATCGACCCCGTGGGTCCTCTCTCCCGAGTCCACAGTCAAATCCACATCCTGCATGGCCGATTCGACCACTTGATTCCGTTCTCCGAAGGCCTCCGTATCCAACAGGCGTTGGCCTCAGAGGCGGAATCGTACGCGACCGTCACGCGACTCTTTGGGCACTCCGCGCAGGATCCCTGGCCTTCTCCAATGCAGGCGATTCGCGAGGTTCCGCTGCTCTTTGCCGCGTTGGGTCGCGTCTTCGCAACGGTGTAGCCGCGTTGCCGAGGCCTCCTACCGCCGTCCTAGAATCTCGCGAACGGCGCCCTTGACCTCGTCATCCTTGTCCTCGCAGGCCTGATCGACCAGCTGTCGCGCGTGCGGCGTCCCGATATTGAAGAGCGCGCGATATGCTGCGATGCGCACGCCGGCCGGCGGCCGCGAGAAGAACGAGCCGACGGCGTGTTTCTCGATGGTGTTGACGGCTCCCGGATCACCGAGCTGACCCAGCGCATGCAGGATCCCCACCGTCACACCGGCATCGTCTTCGTGCTCGAGCAGTTGTATGAGCGGCTTGAGGGCCCGTTCCACCTTGAGCGCACCCGCCGCCATCGCAGCCGCGAGCCGCGCCTCTGGGTCCGGGTCTTCCAACATGCCGTACACCAGCATACCGGCGTCCTCTCCGCCCACCTTGGCGAGCGCGAGTAACGCCTCTTTGCGCACGCGAGCATCCGTGTGGGCGAGCGAGCTGGTAATGAACTCGACCGCCCGATCGCCACCGACCTCGCCCAGGATGGCGAGGCCGTTTCGCACCACGAACCAGCGGCGATCCTCGATCATCTGTTCGATAACGACCATCCCGGTCGAGCCCATGTTGATCATGGCCTCCATCAGCGTCCGGCGAGCAAAACGATCGGTCGTGTCAGAAAGCGCGTCCGAGATAGCGATGGCCATCTCCAGCCCGATCGATCTGCACACCTGCATCAGCCTCGCCCGTCGATCCTCGTCGCGCTCCAGGCCCAACCAGGCAGCAAACCGACTGGCGACGCCCGCGGTGACCATGAAGTCCGCGAGCGTGAGGCTCGCTTCATCATCGGACGCCTCGAGCACCAACCGCTCTACCGCGTTGGCGAGAGGGTCGAGCGCGTTCGCATCGCGGAGCGCGATCGCCATCTCGCGAATCTCCCTCGCCTGGCCGTCGCGCTCGATGGGGGGCGTCGCCAGGAACCGGTCGAGCGCGGCGGCCAGCGCGTCCGCGTCCGCCTCCAATGCCTCGGTGGGCAGCGGTGCTTCCTCCTGTTCCTGAGCCTTCTCCCACGTTAGGTCGTCCGACGTTTCGGCGGGCTGGGTGGACTCGGCCGGGGCGGCGTCGTCGATGATGACCGGCGGAGGCTCGGCCTCCGGCTCGACGGGCACTCGTAGCGCGGGCTCCGGCTCATCTCGTGAGAAAAGTGCGTCGATCGAGCGGGCGGCGCCGACTAACTCGTCTTTTTCGTCCGATTCGGACATGGGACTCCGGTCGAGAGCGTGTTCGCAATAACCCGCGCTGGCTCCCCCAATCTAGGGCATCTTGGCCCCCGAATGCGAGGGAGAAATCTGCATGCCCCGCCGGATCCGGTCGGTCGTCCCACCCTCGATGTTCCGCACATCCGCGAACCCGTCTGCCTGTAACACACTGGCCCCGATCCCAGACCGGTGCCCTGTGGCACAGTAGAGCAGCACCGGCCGATCCCGCGGGATCTCGTCGGTCCGTCCGGTTAGATAGCCGAGGTGGATGTGGTGTGCCCCAGCCACGTGCCCCTCGCTCCACTCGTTGAGGTTGCGCACGTCGAGCAGGAAGGCGTTCTCGTCGAGCACCGCCTGGTTCGCGGCCGCCCAGTCGATGACCGTCGTCGTCTCGAGCCCGTCGTGCTCTGCGCTCCAAGCGGCGAGCGCGGTTGCGTCGAAATACCCCTCGCAGTCATCGATACCGATGAAGGCCAGATCCCGCGCAGCCTCTCGAGCCTGTTCCTCGCCATCCGCGACGAAGTGGATCTGCCGGTCGTACGGCAGCAGCCAGCCGCACCAATTGGGAAACTGATTGCTCAGCGGCACGTGAATACTGCCCGGCACATGGCCGGCTGCAAAGCTGGCCCTGGCCCGTATGTCGACGACGATGCCGTCGTTCTCGAGCAGCGGAGAGAGAGCAGCGGCCGGCATGAGTCTCGGAGCGGGAAGGCCGTCGAGCAACGCCGGTCCGTCACGATTCATGCGCTTCATCTCAGCGAAATACACCGGAGGCTCCGGCTGGCCCTGCAGCACTTCGGACACCAGGTCGTCTTCCGTCTCACACTGAAACGCCCAATTCGCGATGTGCTCGTACCCCAGCGTGGTCGACGGTACGGACCCGAGGGCCTTGCCGCAGGCGGATCCCGCGCCGTGTCCGGGAAATATCTGTAGGTACGGCGGCATTTCACGGAAGCGACTCAGTGAACGGTACAGCACGCGCGCACTCGCCTCCATCGTATCGGCCACGCCAGCGGCCTTCTCCAACAGGTCCGGACGACCGACATCGCCCACGAAGATGAAGTCCCCCGTGAGGACGCCCATCGGCTCACTGGACGCCGCACCGTCGGTCACCATGAACGAGATGTGTTCCGGCGTGTGACCTGGCGTGTGCAGGATATCGATCGCGACGTTTCCGAGCTCGAGGCGATCGCCCTGGTACACGAGGCGGGCGCCGTCCCGCTCCGCGAAGGAGTACTGCCACACCTCGTCTCCTTCCCCGGAGAGCAGCAATGTGGCTCCGGCCTGCTTGGCGAGCTGGCGCGACCCCGACAGGTAGTCCGCGTGGATATGGGTCTCAGAGACCAAAGTGATCTCCATTCCCTCCCGCTTCGCCGCCTGCAGATACAAGTCTGTATCGCGATGCGGATCGATGATGATCGCCTCGCCCGTCGCCTGACACCCGATCATGTACGAGGCCTGAGCGAGCTTGTCGTCGTAGAAGCGCTTGAGCAGCATGGTCGTCCAGAGTGTGGCGTGGTTGCGGTACGGTGCTATACAGGAGAATCGCCGCGCTGGGCTCAGGATTCTTGCTCACCCACGGCCCCCCCCCGGACATCTTCCTCAACCCTATCCCTGCCGACAAGTCCATCCTGAGAGAAGCCATGCGCTACACTTCGCGATTCCTCGTTGTTCTCGTCGCGGCAGCGCTCGCGACTTCGGCCACGTCCGTGCTCGCGCCCGGCGCGCTCCGCGCACAGATCAGCAGTAGCGATCTGGATGCGCTGTCGCCTCGCAACATCGGGCCCGCGACGATGAGCGGTCGCGTGGTCGACCTCGCGGTGGTCGACATGGATCCGCGCGTGTTCTACCTCGCTTCGGCGACGGGAGGCGTCTGGAAAACCACCGACAACGGCGTGCGTTTCACCCCGGTCTTCCAAAACGAGGCCACGCATTCGGTCGGAGACGTGGTCGTGCATCAGACCGATACCAGCGTAGTGTGGGTCGGCACCGGCGAACGCGCCAGCCGTCAGAGCTCCTCTTGGGGCGACGGCGTCTACAAGTCCACCGATGGGGGCACGACGTGGCGAAACATGGGTCTTCGCGACAGCCATCACATCGGGCGCATCATTCTACATCCCGACGATCCGAACATCGTCTACGTTGCCGCGATGGGGCACCTCTGGGGACCCAACGACGAGCGGGGCCTCTACAAATCGAGTGACGGCGGAGAGAGTTGGGACCGCATCTTGTGAGTCGACGACCTGACCGGCGCGGTCGACATCGCCATGGATCCGAAGGCTCCGGGAGTCCTGTACGCCTCGATGTATCAGCGACAGAGGCGTCCGTGGGGCTTCCACGGTGGTGGTCCCGGAAGCGGGCTCTACAGGAGCATGGACTCGGGCGATACCTGGACGAAGCTGACCAACGCCGGTCTCGAGAACGGGTTGCCGACCGGCGACATCGGCCGCATCGGCATCACGGTGTACGATGCCGACCCGCGCATCCTCTACGCCAGCGTCGAGCAGGGAGAGCGTTTCAATGCCTCGACGGCCTACGAGCAGCGCCTGGCCGGACTCTATCGCTCGGAGGACCACGGGGAGACCTGGACATTCCAGAGCGATTGGAACCCGCGCCCAATGTACGCGAGTCAGCCGCTCGTGGACCCCAACGACGACCAGCGCGTCTACATGCTGAACGCCTACAGCTACTCAGACGACGCCGGCAAGACGTTCACCGAGCCACGCGGACACCGCACCCACGGTGACGACCGCTTCATATGGGTGAACCCACACAATTCGAACCACATCATGAAAGCCGACGATGGCGGGCTCGGCATCAGCTACGACCGCGGGGACCACTTCCTCTACGTCACGAGCCTCCCGCTCAGCCAGTACTACCGGGTCTCCGTGGACCTGGCGCACCCGTACAACGTGTACGGTGGGCTGCAGGACAACGGCTCATGGAAGGGTCCGAGTGCGGTCTACCGTTCTGAGGGGATCCTCAACGGGGACTGGACCAAGTGGGGTGGCGGGGACGGCTTCCTGAGCCTGGTCGACACCACCAACAATCGCATTCTATACGCAGAGAGCCAGTATCTCGGCCTCACTCGGAACGACATGGTCACGGGAGCGAGCCGGAACATTCGGCCGGACCAGCCGGAAGATTTCATCGGTGCGCGGCGCAACTGGACCACCTGGCCCGACCAGGGGAACCCAGGCCAGCGACTCGGAAATGCGATGACCCCTGGAAACTGGGAAGGTCCGTTCATCATCAGTCCCCACGACGCCAATACCCTGTATGCCGGCCTCGACCAGCTCTTCAAAAGCACGGACCGAGGCGACACGTGGCTGGCGCTGGGAGACCTGACCACCGGGACGGACCGACGCACGCTCGCGATCATGGAGCAGAAACCCGACTCGTTCGTCTTGTCTCTCGACGACGGTGCCCCTTACTGGCCGACGTTGACCACGATCGCGGAGTCCGAATTCACGCCGGGCGTACTCTACGTGGGGACGGACGACGGCCAGGTGCAGGTATCGACCGACGACGGGCACTCGTGGGGGAACGTGACCACCGCGCTGCCCGGGGCTCCCGACATGATGTGGGTGAACCACGTCTTCGCCTCGAAAACGGTCGCGGGCCGCGTGTACGTGGCGGCGAACAACTACCGGAACGACGACTTCGCCAACTACCTGTGGCACTCGGAGGACGACGGGAAGACCTGGCGCGTCATTACCGGCGACCTCCCGTCGGATCGCGTGCTTCGTACGCTCCGAGAGGACCCGCGCAATCCCAGCGTGCTCTGGTTGGGAACCGAACTCGGCGTCTGGTGGTCGTGGAACGGCGCCGAGAACTGGGTCGAACTCGAGGGGGGCTTGCCCACGCTGGCGGTGAACGATGTGGTCATCCACCCGCGCGACAACGACCTGGTACTCGCGACCCACGGGCGCGGAATATGGATTCTCGACCAGGTGAACGCCCTGCAGGAAATGACGCCGGCAATCGCGGAGTCGGCCTCCCACCTGTTCACGATTGGGCCGGCCGAACAAATCCGATACCGCGGTGATCGGGCCCACACCGGCAACATGATCTTCGAGGGTGAGAACCCGCCGGCGGGCGCCATCATCGATTACTGGCTCGGTAGCGCCGGCGGCGAGGTATCCATCACGGTGCACGATGCCACCGGCGCGGAAGTCTCGAGCGTTCGCGCAACGAGCAGGCGGGGCATGAACCGCACGGTATGGAATCTGCACCACGCCACGCCAGGGGGTGGCTTCGGGGGAGGCCCGTGGGTCGTGCCGGGCCTCTACACGGTCCGACTGGCCGTGGGTGACGAGGTGCACCGGCAGTCCCTACGCGTCAGCGAGGACCCTCGCATCGACGTGGATCCGCTCGTGCGACGTCAGTGGACCGAGATGCTTCTCGACTTGGGTGAGGCGGTTTCCGAGGCGCGGGGCCTCTCGCGAGAGATCGCGCAGGTCGCGCGCCGGCTCGATGCGGAGAACGACCCGCTCGTGCTCGGTGCGCAGCTCGAGGCGAAGGTGCGGGACCTGGAGCGTGAGGCTCAGGAGTTGGGTGGGCGTCTCGCGAGACTCTCAGGCTCCGCGCAAGGCTGGATCGGGCCACTCTCTGCCGATCAGACCTCTCAGCGCGCGTTTTTGACGGAGATGTTGCAGACGCTGCGAACAGAGTGGAGCGCAGCATCGCAACGGCTTCCCGGATGACGACACCACTGTCGGAGCTGAGCTGAAAATGCCGGTCTTCACGAGCATGCGAGACGGCGTTCTGGTCGTGTCCGTGGACGGCGACTTCACGGCCGGCGAACTGAGCCGCGCCGGTGATCGAGGGCTCCAGTCGGATGGCGTGCCGACCCCGGTCACGGTCCTGCTCGATCTCAGCGGGGCGGCCGGCGTCGCGAAGAAGTCTCCGGACGAGCTCGGGCGAACCGGTGAATTCTTCGAGAGTCGAAGGGAATCGATAAGACGCGTAGCCGTGCTGGTTCCGTCCGAGCAGGCGTACCGGCTCATGAGCATCGACGGTGACTTCGCCACCTCGGCCGGCATCCCCAGTCGACCGTTTCGCGATCGCGGGACGGCGATGGAGTGGCTCGGGGACTGGGCCTAGCTCGAGCCGGCCATGAACTGAGCGAGAACCAGGCGTCGATCGCGCATGTGTTCCCGGAGGCGGCTCATTCCGTTCTGATACGATCCGGGACTCGAGAGATGGGTGAAGCCTGGTAGCTCGCCATCCACGCCCGACACCCAAGGGCTGATGAGTGCTTCGAACTCGTCGATCAAGGCGTCGGTAGTCGCTTGGTTGAACACCCCCTCGATGAACGCCGCCAGATGCGTGCGATAGCGCGCTCGATAAACAGGATCGTCGATGATGTAGCGGATCAGCGGCCAGTCGTCGTCCCTGGGCAGCTCACTCGGCTCTAGGGACGGCTCCGTCGATCGGCGTAGCCATCGCTTGCAACACATCCTCATGGTGGGGGAGGTCTCGCTCGCGCTGGTCGCGGTATTCGCAGCTGGCCTGCTCAGCCAGAGCGTCCGAGAGCTCGCGCAAGTCGACCCCGGGCTTCCAGCCCGCCGGCGTGCTCACGCTGCGCCTGACCGCGCCGGCCAGCCTCTACCCCTCCGACGGCGCCGTGGGACCGGCGCTCTATATTCCCCACCACGACTGGGCCTGGCGAACCATGCACATGGTCATTCGTACAGGGCTGCCGCCGTCCTCGCTCGCCCAGTCCGCCAAAGAAGCGATTTGGGCAATCGCTCCGTCGATTCCGGTCACGCGCGTCCGCCCCATGGTCGACATCGTGGAGGGATCGATCTCGGGCACGTGTGTCACCAGCACCCTCTTCGCGGTGTTCGGAGCCTTGTCGCTCCTGCTCGGATGCATTGGCGTGTATGGCGTGGTGGCCCATGCGCTCGGGCAACGCCGACGAGAGTTCGGTGTGAGAATCGCTCTCGGGGCGTCCAGCTCGAGCGTCGCGAGAGGCGCGCTACGTGGTGCCGGGGTCACCGTGGTTCTCGGGCTGCTGGCCGGCGTCACGGCCACCCCCTTCGTTGGCTCCGTATTGGCCGCGTCCGTCCAGGGCGCGCATTCCCGGGCACCAGGAGTCCTCGTGACCGCCTCAGTAGTGCTCGCGGCCGTGGCCCTTACGGCGGCCTGGTACCCGCGCGGCGCGCCGCCGCGGTCGACCCCGTGGAGTCCCTGCGCGCGGACTAGTTCGCCCCCCACCACGCCCAGTCCCACCCTACCGTGCCACTATTGTGCAGCGCGCGAACGCTCACGCGCCCACCCTCGATCAAGCCCTCGAGTTGCGCTGAGGCCTCCGTGACGCGCGCCAGTCCCGAACCGCCCGCGCTCTGCCAGCGAACTTGGTAGCCGGAGACACCGGACTCGGGCGAGGGCGCCCAACGGGCGACACCGTCCGTGACCACGAGATCGTTGATGCGCGAGGGGCTCGAGGCGAGCAGCATGAGCGTCGCGACCGTGGTCTTCGAGACCTCTGCGACCAGTTGTTGGTTGATGGTCTCGAGGCGGTCGTGCGACTGGTGATAGTGTGGGTTGCCCAGCACGGGATACGACCCGATTCCGCCCACGATATCCCCATACGCCTCGTAGTAGGCCGCGGCATCGGTGCTCTTGTAGTAGAGCGCGTCGTACGTGATCAGGTCGGAAAACTGGATTGCCGCCGCGTGTTGTATGTCGCGAATCCCCGGGTTGGAGTACCGAATGGTGTTGTCCAGTCGGTGGTCGTTCGTCCACCCGACCATGTCGTTGTTCAGCGCGCCCACGATGTGCTTCCCGCTCTCGATCGCGAGGCGGACATACTCGCGACTACCGAGCAGCCCGGCTTCTTCGCCCGTGAAAAAAGCCAACTCGATGGTGGCGGGCATTGGGTGATGCTTGAGCACCCTCGCGGCCTCGAGCAGGGCCGTGGCACCCGACGAGTTGTCGTCGGCACCAGGGCCGCGCACGACGGAGTCGAAGTGGCTGCTCGCAACATAGACGAGGTCCGGGTCGCTCGTGCCCGGGATCGTCACGATGACGTTCGCCGTGCGAACGCCGCGAGCCTCGAACCACTGCAACTCTGGCTCGTACCCAAATCCGCGCAGAACTTCTGCGTAGTACTCGATTGCCAGCGCGTTGCCTGGCTGCGAGATGTGCTTGGAGCCGAACGCATACACATCGCGGGCATACTCGTAGATGCGCCCGACCGAGACCGCATCCGCGACGGGCGCCACCTGCGCCGCGATGGGCGCGAACGCCGCCTCCCCGCGTTCGCGCAGGCTCAACTCCACAGCGAGACTCTGCTCGAGACGAGCGCGAACGTCAGGGACCGTGACCTTCGAACCCCGATCGACCAGATAGACGCCCCGCTCCGGGGAGACCGTATCGCCGTCTCGCTCCGAAACGAGCAGTACCTTGGACCCGTCGGGGCTCGCCGCCCATTCATATTCGGGTGCGATGGTGCGGATCGTGTTGTTGTGAAAGAGCTTGAGTGGAGGGCCTCCCTCGACGTCGTGCACGAAGGACCGCATGTGCCGGCCTTCGCCCTTCGCCGAAAGAACGTGGCTCGCGTCGAGCCACTGGGGGTTTCGATCGTGCTGAATCTCGTTCGAGATCGCCCATGCGGGCTCGCTCCCGTCCGTTGGCGCGACGTAGATCTCCCAGTCCTCGAACGGCTGTAATTGGTAGGCGACGTGTCTGCCGTCGGGGGATACGACCGCGTTCGAAATGGGCCGCGCAGTCTGCACAACGACCCTTTCAGCCGACTCCGAGAGCTCCGGTGTCAGTGGAACCGCCACGATCTCCACTTGCTCGCCCTGCCGCATGAAGGTGAGCATCGAGCCATCCGCTGAAACGCTCGCCGAAGCGGCGCCGTCGAAGTTCGAGAGTCCGCCCTCCAGTACGTCCCGGACTATGAGCCCCGCGCGCGTTTGAAAGACGACATGCCGACCCCCGGCCGCGACGATCAACCCAGCCTTCGGTCCGGCTGAAGTATCGAGAGCATCGGCCCCGCCGCCCGCTCGGACGCGGTAGACGCCGAGGTTCTCGGGCCCATCCTGCTGGCCCGCGATCATGTACAGAACGTCCGCATCCGGCGCGAACTGCAGCTCTACGGGGACCAATCCCTCCAGATCGACCTCCCCCGTTCGACCGTGGGATCGTACGATCAGCGTCGCGGTCTTGGCCTCCTCCCAGGCTGTCACAGCCCGGGCTCGGGCGCGCTCATCGCGGCTCGATGCCCGAGCCTGCTGGTCCCGCGCCGCCCGAACCGCCTCAGTGTTCCGGACGCGCAAACGGGCGAGCGAGCGCCCCACGCCCAACACGACCTGAGTTTCAGAGAAGGTCTCCAGGATCGAACCGGTAGAGAGCTCGAGGACCTTGCTCACCGCGACCCCGTCTTCCACTACCTGAAACAGGCCGAGCGAACCGTCCGGGGCGATGGCAACCCGGGAGCCGTCGACAGCGACCTCGGTTACCCGATACAGCTCGCCAGTGAGCAGCGCGATCTCTTCGAGGTGCTCTGCGGCATCCGGACCATTCAAGACGTCGAGGTATGCGCGTAGAGCCGCGGGATAGTCGCCCCTGTCCCAGGCGAGAAACCCCTCGCGCAGGGTCGGTTGCTCGGGCATCGGAGGCTCCTGGGCGAGCACGATCGGCGTCGAAGTCGCGAGCAGCGCCAGGAGCGCCAGCAGTGGTCTGGTCATTGCGTGCCTGATGTGGAGAGCGGTAGTGCTAGCCGGATGAGGCCCGGGGGCCGAAGTTATGCGCGCCGCAACAACCGGCACAGACGCGCTGAGGGTCGGCGCCGTGCGGACAACACAACCAGAGCAGAGTTCGAGATGAGGACACGTAATCACCATGTGCTGCTGGCGGTCATCGCGCTCGCAAGCTGTGGGGGCGCGAGCGTCGCCGCGCCGGGCACAATCGCGTTCACCGGCGTTAACGTCCTGCCGATGGACCGGGAAACGGTGCTGGCGAACCACACTGTGGTGGTGGTCGACGGTGTGATCACGGAAGTCGGTCCTTCGGAGGACATCCGAGTCGGAAGCGGGGCCACCGTTATCGATGGCACAGGTCGGTATCTCACCCCGGGGCTCTCCGAAATGCACGCGCACGTGCCTCCCGGGAACGACCCACCTCGACAGGACGTGGAGGACCTCCTCTTCCTCTACATCGCCAACGGCGTCACCACCATCCGAGGCATGCTCGGATCGGCCTACCAGATTCCACTGGCGGACGAACTGGAACGCAGCGACGTGCTCGGCCCGAACCTGTATGTGGCGGCGCCGTCCCTGAGCGGGAGGTCTGCGCCCGACGCAGCGACCGCGGAGCGGCTCCTACGTGCCCACAAGGATCAGGGGTACGATCTGCAGAAGATCCATCCGGGAGTCTCGCTCGCGACCTGGGACCACATGGTCGGCATCGCTCAGGAAGTCGAGCTGACCTTTGGCGGGCACGTACCCGCCGACGTCGGACTGGTGCACGCGATCGAGACCGGTATGTCGACGGTGGACCATCTCGACGGATACGTGCAGGCGATCGCGTCCGACGGCGTCGTCTCACAAGTGAACGCGGGTCAAACGAGCCTCGGCGGGCTCGTGAGCGGCGTCGATGAAGAGAAGCTCGATCAGATCGTTCAGCTCTCCCTCGACCACGATGTGTACGTCGTGCCAACGATGTATCTGTGGGAGAACCTCTACGGGGCGCCGGACGTCGAGGCCGTGCTGGCACAGCCCGAGATGCAGTATGTATCGCAGAGGCAGCGGGACGGTTGGCGCGGTCAGGCCGCACCTGGGCCCCGCGGTACATCAGCGGAGCTCGAAGCCTTTTTCGCGCTGCGCAAGCGCATTCTCAAGCGGCTCTCCGACGCGGGCGTCGGCATCCTCATGGGTACAGATTCGCCCCAGATGTTCAACGTGCCGGGCTTCGCGCTCCACCGCGAGCTGAGGGTCGTCGCGGAATCGGGGATTTCGAATTACGAAATCCTCAGGAGCGGCACGGCGGCGGTCGGCTCCTACGTGGCCGACCACTTGGGGCTGGATGGGGACTTCGGCACCGTCGCCGTCGGCCAACGCGCGGACCTCGTGCTTCTCGGATCGAACCCGCTCGACGACCTCGACAACCTCACGGATCGCGTGGGCGTGATGGTGCGCGGGCACTGGGTGAGCCGCGCGGACATCGACGCGGGACTCGCGGTTCTGGCGGCAAAGCATGCCGGACAACAACCCTGAGCCGCCGCGCCACATTCCGAGGCCGCCACCTGGCGACCCGACCCCCGATTGCCGGCCTACCTGGTCGGTGGACTGGGCGCGCTGATCGTCGCAATCGCAACCGGACAGCACGAGCTGGCCTCTCTCGGGGCCCCCTTCATCGCACTGGCTGTAATCGGCCTATTGAATCGTGAGCCCGCGATTCCAAGCGGCGAGGTGAGACTGCATCGTGACCATGCGATCGAAGGCGACCAGGTCGGGGGTGTGGCTTACATAGATCGGGACGGAGAGGCCGAGGTGGACGTGATGTTGGCCGACTGCCGTGGGGTTACGCCCGTGGACCCCACGCCGGTGGTCGGATGGTCTTTGCCCGTAGGGCGGGGCCCGGTGACCCTCCCGTTCGAGCTTCTCGCCCGCTCCTGGGGGGTTCATGATCTCGGGACACTCTGGGTTCGCATGCGTCGACCCGGCAGCTTCGCGGTGTGGGAGCACAGTCTGGCCTCGGCTCCGACCCTGCGGGTATTACCGACCGCGCTTCGGCTGAGCCGTCTATTGAAGCCCGCCGAGCCCAGAGCCATCGCCGGCGTGCACCTCTCCCGCTTTCGTGACCAAGGCACCGACTTCGCCGAGCTGCGACCGTATCTTGCGCGACGTCTCCTGGGGAACCTCCGCGCGACTCGGGCAGCCCTGGGTGACGGTCCGCCACCCCGAACGTACGGGCACTGTGTTACTCATCCTCGATGCGTTGCTCGGCAATGAGCAGAGGAGCACGGAGGCGCTCGCCCGAGCAGCGCGGGCGGCATGGGCCGTGGCCTCGGCCCACTTACGCGCACAGGATCGCGTGGGACTGCTCGCGCAGGGGCGGAGCACGGCATGGCTGCCACCACGAGGGGGGCGCCGGGCCCGCTGGATGCTGCTCGACGAGCTCTTGACCGTCGGGCGAGCGGCGGAAGATCATTCGCGACGACGGCGTCGGCGGGGCCGCATCTCCGTGCCGACCGACGCCCTGATCGTCGGGGTGACGAGCTTGCGCTCCCAAGTATTCGTGCCGGACCTCCTGCGCTACCGGCGCGCCGGCCATGCGACCGTGGCCCTAGTGATCGACACGTCGGATCTGTTACCGGACGTGGAAGGTCGGACGCACCACGCGGCTCGGCGCATCTGGCTCGCGCAGCGGGATGTCGAGCGACACACGCTGGAACGACGCGGAGTCCCGACCGCGCTCGTCACCGCGACCGAGGTAGGACCCGCGCGTCTTTCCGACTAACGTCGAGCTGCTTGGCCGCGCGCCATGACTCCTTGCCTCCCTCGGTCCCGCCACCGACAATCCCGCCATGCACCTCGGATCCGTCACCATCGACCCTCGTTATCAAGGCCCCCCCGCGACCGGCAACGGCGGCTACGTCTGCGGGCGGCTCGCACACTTCGTCGACCATCCCATCGCCGTGCGACTGCTCGTGCCTCCGCAGCTCGACGTGTCCCTCGAGGCTCGGCGAACCGACGAAGGCATGGTCCTCGTTCACGACGATGTCGAGGTGGCTCGAGCCTGGAGGGAAGTCCCCCGCCTCACGGTCCCTGTCCCGCCGAGCGCAGCGCAGGCCAAAGCGGCCGCCAAGAACTTCGTCGGCCTGCACTCCCATCCCTTTCCGGGCTGTTTCGTATGCGGGCCCGACCGCGAGGCGGGTGACGGTCTTCGCATCTTCCCGGGCGCCGTCGATGGGCGGGACCTGGTCGCGAGCGGTTGGACACCAGGCACCAACGTCGCCGGCGAGGAGGGACGGGTCGCTCCAGAGTTTCTGTGGGCTGCCCTCGATTGTCCAGGAGGCTACGCGTTTCCCCACACTCGCGAGCGGCCCGCTGTGCTCGGCGAGATGTGCGTGGAGCTCCGAGGAGCGCCTAGCATCGGCGAAGAGTGCGTGCTGATCGGGTGGCAGACCTCGGCCGAGGGTCGCCGACACTTCACCGGGAGCGCGATTTTCGGCGAGTCCGGTACCTGCCTCGGCGTCGGCAGAGCGACCTGGTTCGAGGTGAGCGCTTAGGGTCTGCCCTAGTTCCCACCTTCCCGTTCTTGTGCTCGCGCCCCGCTCAGAACGGCCGAGAGCGCGTAGTTCCCCTCGTGGCACGAGTACTCGTAGACGAGGTCGGGCAGCGCCCTGAACGGCACCTCGCCACTGAATGGACGAGTGAACGTCCCGGGGTCATCGACCGTGAACTCGTAGTTGATCGTATAGGGGTCGACCCGCGTGAGACGCTCGGTCACCTTGGCACGTGCGGATGGGCTGAACGTCGCACCGCCACCTACGATTCTCTGATCGGGATGGATGTTGGTGGTCTCTACGACGAGCGTCTCACCTTCCCAGTGTCCCCACGAATCGCCCATCCAGGGACGCACGTGGTCCGGAAGCGGCTGGGGCGTTCCCAAGCGGATGATCCGCGTGTCGTGAACCATCTCGGTCATGATCAGAACGTGGTCGGCGTTCTGCACGATCGTATAGTTGTTGTTGTAGAAGTAGTTGGGCATCATCGGCGGCCCCGCGTTCGAGCCGAACGACATGATGCAGCGTTCGGCCAGCGGCCGGTTCTCCGGGTTGTCGTATTGCCCGAATTGCCCCAGGAACGCACGACTCGCACCCAGACGTTCCTGGGCCTCTTCCGTGTACGCCGGTCTGCGGCCGTCGGGCGGGTCCACGATCAACGAACTTCGAGCCTCCCCGTCGTAGATCGCGATGTTGTCGCCACCGTCGATGTAGAACTGGTTGTAGCCTCCCACGGCACCAGCGCCGGCATCCCAACGGGCGTCTCCCGTGAGCGAGCCCCCCACAGGTGGCGCGCCACGGTTTGGATCACTATCGACGAGATCCGCTTCGATGAAGCTCGCCCGGCCGCCCTCGAGCTCGCGGACCTGCTCCGGAGTCAGCACCGGCCCGACTCCCGCAGGGCGCACGACCGGCGTCAGGGTCGCGTTCGACCAGTTGCCCTGCAGGTCGGGATGGCCATGCGTGGTTCGGGGAGCCACCCACTGGCCCGTCGCCTGTTGGGCTCCGATATCGGGGGCCGACCCCGCGGCGAGAACGCTCGCAATCAGGACGAAGATGCAGGCTCGGGGGTGCGGTCTCATTGCGCTGGGCCGATCGGCGACAAACGGGAACAGTGCGAAGCTCGCCATGAGGACTCCTCCAGTAAGGTGACGCTCGCACGATAATGCCCCGTTTGCTCCCTGCACTCAAGGACCGCTAGCCGTCACCGTCCTCCGCTTCCACGAAGCGGTACGTCGCATGTGTATCGTAGTCGATGCCGTGCCGCTCTTTCAGCTCCTGAATACGCTCCAGGTCCCCCTTGGTGTGGGGAGACGCCACACCACCGTCCGGCATCGCCTCGAAGGTATGTAGCAACGTCTCCTCGATCAGCTCGCTCATGTTCATGCCTTTGTGCTCGGCGAGGTCCCGCAACACGGCTACGATGCGCGTCTCCACCCGGACCTGCAGCGGCTCGCGGGCGATC
>Ga0066376_10001911_pt1 | contig 19834 bp, 23 predicted proteins | sample Knorr_S15_td_Bot_FD_77009 | JGI IMG/M metagenome (GOLD analysis project Ga0066376, IMG submission 77009) | Marine microbial communities from Southern Atlantic Ocean transect - Knorr_S15_td_Bottom_ad_5009_LV_A | ecosystem: Environmental > Aquatic > Marine > Oceanic | place: Southern Atlantic...
ATGATCGTACTGGCTGCCCCAACGCTCACAAAAGTCGGTTAAGTTGCCTACTTTACGGTGTTTGTTGTCTTCGCGGCGACGATAAAAAGTATGCGCTGCTAAATCACCTAAACGCTTAGTAAGAGCATTCCATGCTTTAAGTTCATTACGAGCAATTTCAGGGTCTTGCGTATCACTTAGCAAGTAAAAGTCGTAATGTGGCATTTGCCCTGTTTTTGCCAGCGAGCGAAGGCTAACCTCAAAACCGGCAATTACACGCTCGGTATCCTCGTTATAGATAGGCATAACAATGGCTGTTTTAGTTTGGCTTAAGGCATGCTGATCAATCTCGATTGGTTTTTGACGTTTTAAGGTCAACGGGTCAATACGAAATAATTGCAGGATAAAGCCCATACAGCCACTACAAAAGGCTGTAACAATCCACGCGAAGGTGACTGTAAATAATGCTAGTAAAGCGTACTCAAGCGGTGTCATGCCGTTAGAATTTAAAATATCGAACATGATCCACACGCCATAGGCGGTAATGGTGAGCGCTAGGCTCGAAAAAAGCCAAGCGCGGGTTTTCTTAAAAGGCATTGCTGTTGCTTCTAATGCTTTACTATTGGACGTCGTTTGGATACCAGACATAGCTCCATACCTCGCTGATTTCTTTATCACGTAGTTTTAACGATAAGCGCATATCAACTGGCTTATCTCCCTCTGGCGCCACTTTAAAGGCTACGCGCCATCCTTGATTGTTTGGTAACTGCTGTACCGTTTTATCGCTTACTTGACCTGAAGACAGGGTTAAATCGGCCATCATGGCAAAATTAGCGGATAGTTGATTAATGGTTTCACCACTAAAATCTACGGTAAATTGACGATGACTTTTCGGTGGCGGATTCTTCTCACCCGGAAGTGCAGCACTACCAATTCGGGTTCTTAACACACTCGCTTTATCTTGAGTTGCAAGCGTGGCATTGAAAGTTGAAAGCTTGTAACTAAAGCTTAAGTTGTCACCGGCTTTCATTGGCTGCTCTGGCACCCAATAGCTAACAATATTGTCGTTGGTTTCTGTATCTGTTGGGATCTCAACTAACTCAACGCGTCCTTTACCCCAGTTACCCAGTGGCTCAATCCACATGCTTGGACGATTGTGATAATGGGCCTCAGTATCAAGGTAGTTATTAAAATCACGGTCTCGCTGTGCAAGACCAAAGCCTTTCGGGTTCTCGTAGCTAAATGAAGTGACACTTAGCTTCTTCGGGTTATTCAGTGCGCGCCAAACCCATTTACCTTGCTCTGATTGCATTAAAAGGCCGTCAGAGTCATGTACTTCAGGGCGGTAATCATCAAAAAACTTAGTACTATTTTCACCGTGATAGAACATACTTGTTAGCGGGGCAATGCCGAGCTTTTTGATGTCTTTGCGGGCAAAAATTTGCATTTGAGTTTTCACTTCAGTGTTAGTCGAAGGTGTTAATTCAAAACGATAGGCTCCCGACACTGATGGGCTATCTAATAATGCATAGAGCACGATAGTGGTATCTTCGGGTGCCGGTTTTACTAACCAGAACTCTTTGAACACGGGGAATTCTTCACCTGAACTGAGTGCTGTATCAACCGCAAGACCACGCGCTGACAGACCATATACTTGGTGCGGGCCAACTAAACGAAAATATGAAGCACCTTGAAACACAGCCACTTCATCTTTGTACTGGTTGTTGTTCAGTGGAAAGTGTAAACGAAAACCAGCATGGCCAAGTTGTGTATTAGCAATAGCGGTGCTGATCTCTTGCTCTAACGGAGCAGCGGTTGCATCGTAACGATAGTAATCTGTTTTAAAAGGTAAACTTTTTACTTCAGCATTTTGTTCAAGGGTATTAATCGCCACCGGTGAACGATATAAAAAGCCAGGGTGGAATAACTGCACTTCATACAGGCTTTGATCTTTCCAAATTGCTTGCTCAGTACGAAAACGGATTGCACGGTAGTCCTGATAACCAATGCTAGTTAATGCTTCAAGCTCTAATTCTTTAGGCGCTACATACGGCTCAGAGGCTAATTTTTTCGCACGTGCAGTGATAACTTCAAATAGCTTTTCTTGCGGAATAGTGATCATTGCAGGCTTAAGCTCAGCAGCATTTTCCTTTACTTGCTGTTTTTCATTTTCGGTTGCTTGAACCTTGACGGCTGTTTGTTCTGTTTCAGTCGCTTTTGGCTGGTCTGGATCTTCAACTGCGTAACTATGACCTGCACTCATGGCTAATAATACGCCCAAGAAGGTCTTCTTTTTAACAGCGCTGAAGAGCTTAGTTCGGGTTTCTGGTCTCATTCAATTTTCCTTTAGCCGTAAATCACATTAATTCATTCATATCTCTTAGCAATTACTGAACCCAAAATAAAAACTAATAATCTCAATGGCTTTGAGTTGGTACAGCGAAATACGAAGAGTAAAATTTTGAAATTAGTGAGAAACAATTACACGGTAGTCGTTGTTTATTCGTCACCAATATGGAGAAGTTTAATGAACGAAAGCTTGCCCTAATATGAATAGCTTAAAGGATAAACAAAAATATGAACAAAATTACCAGAGGCTTAATTTTGCAAGCGAAATTGTAATCGAGGAGGGGAGTGTAGGCACCGAACAGGTTTTCAGTGCCCTAGAAAAGCAAGCCGTGTTATTTAACTTCACCTAACTTTTCTGCATTGGCTTTACATTGGTTGTAAGCTTCAATGCATTTGTTGCTACAGACTTTATGAACTAAACCATCAGCGGTGCTTTGCTGTTCACAGCTCGCTTCACATTGATAGTTTTGCTGAGCACATTGCTGCATTTCTGGGTTTTCAATTTTGTTTGAGCAGGCAGACAGTAATGTCATTGCAAATAATGTTGCTGCAATTGCTGGTAATTTTTTCATGCTTATCCCTAGTTTATGTCTTTTCTTTGCAATCCATCTTACCCAGATTGTTGCTATTTAATCCAGCTCAACTTGTAAATTGTCAATTAAACGTACTGAGCCTAAATAAGCAGCAGCTAAAATAACAAGTTGTTTGTCAGCTGTTGTTGCAGGCTTTAATGTTGAGCGCTCTGCAATTGCGTAGTAGTCAGGCTTAAGACCTGCATCTTCAAGCTGTGCTTTTGCATCAGCCTCAAGTGCTGCAATGTCTTTGCTGCCTTGCTTAAGTGCTGTTGCTGTATTATTGAGTGTGGCAAACAGTACTTTTGCGGTGTCTTTTTGCTCATCAGATAAATAGCCATTACGAGAGCTCATTGCTAAACCTGAGATTTCGCGGCAAGTAGGTACGCCAACAATTTCAACTGGGATAGATAAATCGCGCGTCATGGTTTTAATAACTTGCAGCTGCTGAAAATCTTTTTCACCAAAACAAGCAAAGTCAGGTTGTACTAAATTAAATAGCTTAGTAACAACGGTTGCAACGCCTTTAAAGTGACCAGGACGCGAGCCTCCACAGTAACCCGTAGAAACACCCGGTACATCGACAAAGCTTTGCTCGCCTAAACCATTTGGGTAAATTGTTTCAACCGAGGGAGTAAACACGATATCAGTACCAAGTTCAGCCAAACCTTGCTTATCTTCGTTTAGTGTACGCGGATAACTATCAAGGTCTTCATTGGCACCGAATTGCATCGGGTTTACAAAGATACTCACAACAACCTTATCAGCAAGCGTCTTGGCTTTTTCAACAAGTGAAAAGTGACCTTGGTGTAAATTGCCCATGGTAGGTACTAGCGCAATGCTCAGGCCAGCTTGACGCCAAGCTTTGATTTGACTGCGTAACGATTTAATTTCAGTGATTGATTGCATTTATTTAAACTCGTGTTCGGCACTTGGGAAAGCACCACTTTTTACATCTTCACAATACTTTTGCACTGCTGCTGGCATATTGCCGGTTTCTAATAAAAAGTTCTTTGAGAACTTAGGAATATAACCTGCAGAAATACCAACTAGGTCGTGCATTACTAAGATTTGACCATCGGTTTGATTACCCGCACCAATACCAATGGTAGGAATATTCAATTCATCAGTAATACGTTTAGCAAGCTCACTTGGAATACATTCTAAAACAAGTAACTGTGCACCTGCCGCCTCAAGTGCTTTTGCATCACTGACCATTTTATCGGCTTGAGATTGCTCACGACCTTGAATTTTAAAACCGCCAAATACATGCACTGACTGAGGTGTTAAGCCTAGGTGACCACATACAGGAATACCTTGCTGGGTCATTGCACGAATGCTGTCGTGCAGCCATTCGCCGCCTTCAAGCTTGATCATGTTTGCCCCAGCACGCATCAGCTCTGCTGCATTTTTACAGGCATCAGTTGGATTTGCATAGGTCATGAAGGGTAAGTCAGCAATAACAAATAGCTCTCGGCTACCTGCACGTACGCAGCGTGTATGATAAGCAATCTCACTGTTGGTCACCGCTAATGTGTCATCACCACCTTGCAATACCATACCTAGTGAGTCACCGACTAAAATCACCTCGACGCCATTATCATGAAACAATTTAGCAAAGCTGGCGTCATAAGCCGTTAATGCGGTGATTTTTTGTTGTTCTTGTTTCATTTTATTGAGAGTTGAAACGGTGATTTTAGACATAATTTCCTCTAAGGCTTAGCCTTGGTTGATTACTGCTGAGGGAGTTGTTGTAAATCGTTTAAAGGCAACGTTTTTGTTATATCAGCAAGTGATTGATTATTCGGTAGTACAAGCGTTGGTGCTATCTCAAATAATGGATAAACAACAAATTCTCGCTCTGTTAAGCCATAATGAGGCACAGTTAAGCGAGGGGTGTCTATCACGTCATTACCGAACAATAAAATATCTATATCAAGGGTACGAGGACCCCAGCGTTCTTCTTTTCTAACACGGCCATGTTCAAGTTCAATGGCTTGAGTTAAATCAAGCAATTGTTCAGGCTCAAGTGCAGTTTTAACACACGCGACCGCATTTACATAATCTGGTTGATCCTGCGGTCCCATGGGTTTGCTTGCGTAATCATGAGATACACAAACAAACTCAACATCTTTTAATGCTTTTAGGGCAGCGACAGCGGCATGTATCTGTTTGCGTGGTGCATTTAAGTTAGCACCTAAACCTAAATAAACAGTCTGCATACTTAGTCTACTTTTTTCTTACGAGGGCGACGACGGCGTTTTGGGCCACCTTGGTGCCCTAAATTTTTAACCATCTCTTTTTGGCCATTGATGTCTTGGCTCAAGTAAGCTGTCCACCAATCTGCAAGTTCTTTATGTTGCTCTTCACCGGCTTGTACACGTAGTAATAAAAAGTCATAGGCAGCTTTGAAGCGAGGCTGTTGAGTGAGCCTGTAAGCGCGCTGACCGCCTCGTTTATCAAGACGCTGCTGAATATGCCAAATATCGCGAGCACCCAAAGTGAAGCGTTTTGGAACCGCGACATGTTGTGCACTTTCACTAAGCACTTTATTCATTGCTTGTGCAAATGCATCGTACTCTGAAAGTTGATCGCGTTGTTGTAATTTCTTAGCAATACTGAGTAATGGGAACCACAATAAGGCTGCAAAAATAAAGGCCGGCGTGACTTTTTTATCTGCATTGATACGCTTATCGGTGTTTTTAAACATTTGCAGGATAAACGCATGCTCAAGGCCATCAGGATTGGCATCTAAGATTTTATCAAGCGCTGGGAATAATGCTTTGAATAAGCCATATTGGCGTAGCATTAGGTAGTTTTCTTCAGCTTTACCGTTTAAGAACAATTTAAGTGATTCTTCAAATAAACGAGCAGGTGGAATATGGTCAAGTAAATTAGCAAGGCCTTTAATTGGTTTTTCGGTGCCAGGCGCAATGCTCATTCCCAGTTTGGTAGCAAAACGCACTGCACGTAACATACGCACAGGGTCTTCACGGTAACGTGTTTCTGGGTCGCCAATCAATTCAATTTGTTTTGCTTTTATTGCGCTAATACCATTGGCATAGTCATAAATACAAAAATCGTTTATTGAGTAATACAGTGCGTTAATTGAAAAGTCGCGGCGTTCGGCATCTTCTTCGATACTGCCGTAGACATTATCGCGCAGGAGTTGGCCGTGTTCACTTGATTGACTAATTTGATTTTTACTTTCGTCAGCTTCGTGATGACCACGCATGGTCGCTACTTCAATAATTTCTCGACCAAATACAATATGCGCTAAACGAAAACGACGACCAATTAGGCGACAGTTACGAAATAGCTTTTTGATTTGCTCAGGCGTTGCGTTTGTTACAACGTCGAAGTCTTTTGGCTGTTGGCCTAACAATATATCTCGAATACAACCACCAACTAGGTAGGCATCAAAACCACCTTCTTTTAGGCGGTACAATACTTTGATTGCATTTGGGCTAAATTGTTTGCGTGAAATACCGTGTTCACTGCGCTCGATCACCAAAGGTAACTCGCTCGTTGGTAAAGCATCACTCGATGTCGTGGCATTTGGGCCAATAATCTGCCGACAAAATTGAAAAAGCTTGGAAATAATAATCTGTCTCCTACGACGCGGACTTTGCGACTCATCAAGTATAGCGTTTGTTTGTTACTTCGCCGATGTGAGACTGACGTGTAATCAGTGTGTTTTACTTGGCTCTAAAATAAGCTGTTGATGATTCGCACACTTTGGGTCGCTATCATATACCAGCAGGGCAGAAAAATTAAGTTACTCGGCCTTTAAAATTGGCAATTTATTTTTCAATAGTAACAAAGTCACAAAAAGGAGAGTTTGGATTTTCGCTGACCTGTATTTCTTGCACCTTTGGGATGTGTTCAAGACGATAAGTTTCCACTGCCCAAGCTAACATTTGTTCGGCATTTAACGATAATAGAGCGCTTTCTGGCTTTAGTCCTAAAAAGCGAAAAGCATCGAACAAAGCGGGCTTAGGATCTGATTTTGCTATTGCGGGGGCGTAATTTTGCTTTGATAACTTAAAACCCGGCTTAGCAACCGCTAAAGGTAGATGAGCGTAATCAGGCGCAGGTTTATTAAGCTGCTTAAATAAACTAAGTTGTCGTGCGGTTGGCTCTAGTAAATCAGCGCCGCGAACAACATGTGTTATACCTTGTGCAATATCGTCAACCACTACAACGAGTTGGTAGGCAAATAAACCATCGCTACGCTTTATTAAGTAATCTTCTTTGGCAAGTTGGCTATCAATACGCACCTCACCTTGAATTAAATCATGGTAGTGGCTGGTCGCAAATTGCTGGGTTAAACGCAGTGCTGAGTCAGAAAGCCCATGACTTTTATCTCGGCAATGGCCTTGGTAAATGCCCCCGATAGCTTTGATTTCTTTACGAGTGCAGTGACATGCATAAACTAGGTTTTGTGAGATTAGTTCATTAACAATAGCTTGATATTGCTCATGACGCTGGGTTTGGTAAATGACGGATTCGTCCCAATGTAGGCCGTAAGCTTCTAAGGTGTGTAATATATCGTCGCTAGCACCACTGACAACACGCGTTGTGTCGATATCTTCAATGCGTACTAACCATTTTCCTTGATTGGCTTTAGCATCAAGGAAACTACCCACAGCCGCTATAAGTGAACCAAAATGTAATGGCCCAGAAGGTGATGGCGCAAAACGGCCACGATATTCACGCGTTGGCGTGTTAACGGCTGTGGTAGACATGGGCTAATTAAAGGATATTAACCGCGTCCAGATTGTTTTTCTTTAATTTCCGCAAGCGTTTTACAGTCCACACATAAATCAGCTGTAGGACGCGCTTCTAGGCGGCGGATACCAATTTCGATACCACAAGATTCACAATAACCAAAATCGTCTTCTTTGATTAATTGAATCGTTTTCTCAATTTTCTTGATCAGTTTACGCTCACGGTCACGAGTACGAAGTTCTAATGAGAATTCTTCTTCTTGTGCTGCACGGTCTACTGGATCTGGAAAGTTAGCTGCTTCGTCTTGCATATGCGATTTAGTACGGTCTACTTCGTTACGTAAATCGTTACGCCAAGCTTCTAAAATTGTTTTAAAATGAGCACGTTGTGCATCATTCATATACTCTTCACCTGGCTGTTCTTGATATGGTTCCAACCCGGCCTGAGCCAATAACCCTAGTTTTTTTTGGTCTGGCATAACTTTCTCCTAAATCCTTAATATTTTGCCCAGCGTTAGCCGGCGGCTATAAATAGCAGAATCATTAGACTGAGGCAAATTTATTTTTAATTAATCCTTTTAACCTCGGACTAATGTTTGCTCAAATAATTATGGGCGGCTTTGTAAGCCCTTAACTATCCGTAAATTTTTAAATTTGCTAGGTTATATGGGCAAAAAAAAATAATACAACTTAAATCGTGCTTTTATTGTCGTTTTTGTAAAAGAGTAGCTTAGGCGATGAATGGGCATTTTTCCTGTATTTTTATCTCATCAATAGAAATTTTTGCTTTGTAAGCAATAACTTCAACGCCTTTTTCAATTGCATCAGTTAAAAGTTGTGTGTATTTAGGGTCAATATGAGTTGCCGCACTTACTTGGTTAATGCCTTCATGTAAAACAGCAAATAAAAGGACCGCGCGATGTCCTTGTTGTACCATTTCTACAAGCTCTCGAAGGTGCTTTTGGCCACGCTCAGTTTTTGCATCGGGAAAATACCCTTGCCCAGACTGCGGCTCTGTTTGCGACAGTAAGGTCACTGACTTGACTTCAACATAACAATGAGGCTTTTGATCATCTGTTAATAAAAAGTCGATGCGGCTGTTTTCTTGGCCGTATTTTACTTCTGCAGCAATAGTTTGGTAGTTAGCAAGTTCAGCAATCGTGCCTGCTTCGAGCGCTTCTTGCACAACATTATTTGCTATAGCCGTATTTACACATATCAATTGGTTAAATTGGTTCTGGGTTAATTGCAGTGAATGAGGATATTTGCGTTTAGCATTATCGCTAGTTGAATAAAAAGCGTTAAAGCCAGGTTCTGCACAGCCTGTCATTTTGCCGGTATTAGCGCAGTGAGCTGTAAACTCTTCGCCGTCAGCCGTTTTTAAATCAGCTAAAAAGCGCTTGTAACGTTTAATTAAGGTGGCTGATTGTAATGCAGGAGTAAATTTCATAACTGTAAATAATTCGTTTTTCTTTATTGTATGTGATTCAAGACAAGGATAGAACCAAACAGCATAATGCTATTTATCGCAAGCTGTTGGGAACTGACGAAGGCTGTAGTAAACTCAAACAACATTTTTAGCGCAAAGAGTATTCTAACATGTCAGAAAAATTTCTAGTTCAACTTAGCGAGCAGGGCGCTGCCGCACATTGGGGCGAAAAAGCCGCTCTTTCTTTTACTGAACAAGGCGCAACTGTTCATCTAACTGAGCAAGATACACTTAAAAACGTACAAAAAGCAGCACGTACGTTAGCTAATCAAGGCTTAAAAAATATTGCGTTAGTAGGCGATGTTTGGTGCACTGAATCTCAATGGGCTTTCTATCAAGGCTTTGTTTCACCTAAGAATTTAGATGCGATTGAATTTGTTGAAAATGCAAAAACAGACAGCAAAGAATTAGCTTCTTTAAAGCAAGCAGCGACGTGGGCTCGTCAAATGATCAATGGCACAGCTGATGATATTTTCCCAGAAAGCCTAGCCGGTAAAGCGGCGGAGTTTATTCAGTCATTAGCGCCTGAGCACGTAAGCTACCAAATCATTAAAGGTGATGCTTTATTGGAGCAACAGTGGATTGGTATTCACGCGGTAGGTCGTGGTAGTGAGCGTCCACCGGTATTATTAGCATTAGATTACAACCCAACGGGTGACGAGAACGCACCTGTTGCGGCTGCTTTAGTTGGTAAAGGCATTACGTTTGACTCAGGCGGTTATTCTATCAAGCCAAGTGAAGGCATGTTAGGTATGAAGTGCGATATGGGTGGTGCTGCTACAGTAACTGCGGGCTTAGCGCTTGCTATCAGCCGTGGTATCAACAAACGCATTAAACTATTCTTATGTTGTGCAGAAAATCTTATTTCAGGTCATGCCTATAAACTTGGCGATATCCTTACTTATAAGAATGGTACAACGGTTGAAATCGTTAACACTGATGCAGAAGGCCGTTTAGTGCTAGCTGATGGCTTAATGGCTGCAGGTGAGTCTGGTGCGCCATTAATCATTGATGCAGCAACACTAACAGGCGCTGCGCTTGTTGCTGTTGGTCAAGAGTACAATGCATTGTTTGGTCTTGATAAAGAGCTTGTACGTGACGTACAAGACTTTGCAGAGCAAGAAATGGAAGCCGCTTGGCCATTACCTCTTGAAAAATGGCACCAACAAAACTGCCCATCGCCATATGCAGATACCGCAAATAGCCGTCCTCAAAAAGGTGGTGGCTACGGTGGTGCTTCTAATGCGGCTGGCTTCTTATCACGCTTTGTGCCAAATGAAGGCAAAGGTTGGGTGCATATTGACCTTGCGGCTGCATTTAACATGGGCAGCACAAGCGAGTGGGCTGCTGGCGCGACAACACAAGGTATGCGTACCGTTGCAAGAACATTACTAGAAAAAGCATAAGCAAATATCTATAGGGCGTGTTGACCTTTTATGATTAACTTTGCAGCAGTGTGTTTGGTATTTAGGCAAGGCAGAGCCTATGTAGTGTGGTTGTTCCACATAAATAGGCGATAACGCAGCATTAATGCCAAACACGTGCTGCCCTTCGGGTTCTTCCTAGGGGCGATTAACTCTTTGTTGCTCGATTTTTACTTAGCCCACTAGGTTACAAATCTCGCGCCGTGATTAAATCGCCCCTAGAGTGAACAAATTTAATCCACAAAGGTCAACACGCCCTTATTAAGCCCCTTAATTTTATCTAAGTTAAGGGGCTTTTTTGATCTAACAGGTAATTTTACAAACTGATACAAGCTTTTTTGAGTAAATTAGTATAAAATCCCGCCCCACATTTTCTCATCCTGTGGTTAGTTTTTATTAAATTAGCTACACTTGAATGATCATTCACACTGGGGTCTCTATTTATGTCAGATAAGTGCTATATCACTGCGCAGCAGCTTCTTGAAGATTCATTTCGTGTTGCGGCACAAGTTTATGAAGATGGTTTCCGTCCTGATTTCATCATTGGTATTTGGCGTGGTGGTGCTCCAATTGGTATCGCAGTTCAAGAATATTACGATTACAAAGGTATCGAAACTGACCATATCGCAGTGCGTACTTCTTCGTATTACGGTATTAACCAGCAATCTAAAGAGATCAAAGTTCACGGTTTGCATTACATCATTGAAAATGCCAATGCAGATAACTCATTACTAATCGTTGATGACGTATTCGATTCTGGTCGTAGTATTGTTGCATTAAAAGAAAAGCTTTCTGAACTAATGCGTTTGAACCTACCACGTGATATCCGCGTTGCATGCCCATACTACAAGCCGAAAAACTCAAAAGTAGACATGGTGCCAGATTATTACATTCATGAGTCTGAAGAGTGGCTTGTGTTCCCTCATGAGCTTTCAGGCCTAACGCCAGACGAAATTATCGAAGGTAAGTCTGATTTAGCGAATATTCATGATATCCTTTTAGAAAAGTAAGTTTGAATATTCTTGCAGTTATGAGTGTGTTCTACACTTATAACTGCGCAAAACTTTCGACGTAGTCGCTAAGCTTGTCGATATCTACTACTTGTAAGCCTTGATTACTACGCTGCACTAAGCCTTTTTCAACCAATTCTGTAACGACGCGTCTATATGCTCTTTCGGTGGTGGCAAAGCGCTCAGCTTCAGCATTTACGGTAGGGTAGGCACGCAGTAACGTTGGGTTACTGTTTTCAGCTCTTAATAAGCAATCTTTAGCTATGTTGTAGCTAAGTGGTAATAGCAGCTTATCTAAATTTATTTTTTGGTTTTCTTGGAATTTAGCGGCAATTGTTTGCGCTGTGTACAAGCTTAACTCTGGCTTTTCTAAGAGTAGTGCGCGCCAATGTTTAAGCTCAATTAGGTTATAACTTACATCGCTAAAGCACGTAACTGTGTAGATACACGGGTAGTTATTCAGTGCTTCAATTTCACCAATCAGAGTGTTGTTACAATCAAGCTGGCCCAAAAGAAGGCGTCGGCCATTACCCACGTCATAGCTGAACGACACTGTGCCACTTCTCACTAATACGAGTTTTGACAAAGGTTGATCTTGGTGGATCAGCACTTCTTTTTTAGCTTGTTGAAAACTACTGCCAGCAAATGTCAGTAATTGGTCAACAAGATAGCTTGAAAAATGATATTGAAACATTAACGCCGCTCTTCGGACAATTGTCCTATTTATTACATCTTAATGACGTTAGCATTAAGATTCTAAGAATTTACGCTAACTTGCTAGTAAGGTGATTCACGTTACTGATACCTTCATTTCCCGTGTAATGATTTTAAAGCCAAGATTATTCTTAAGCTTTACAAGGTTTTTAGTAAGTTAGCTTTTTTATTTTATTGTCAAACTAGCACAGAGTGCGTCAAAAAAAATGACAAGCTCCAATGCTAACCTAAAGCCTAGGAGAGAACAATTGAGTTGGGAATATTTAGGCTATTTAGCGTCAGCACTGTTGGTTGCTTCTTTGACAATGAGCGATGTAGTAAAACTACGCTGGCTCAACCTAGCAGGGTGTATTGCATTTACCTTCTACGGACTGGCAATAGATGCCGTCCCGGTGGCCTTCACCAATGGTTTACTGGCGTTTGTGAATATTTTCCACATCATTAAATTAAAGCGTCAGCAAAAAGCTGACGCCGAGTAATATTATTCCTCTTTTTTATATTTTAACTCGCCCGCAATCCAAGTTTGTGTCACGTTTATATCGTGGATCTCAGAAACTGGGGCTTTGTAATAGTCTTTATCAATCAAAATAAAGTCAGCCCACTTTCCTTGCTCTAAACTACCTATCTTAAACTCTTGATGTGCAGCATAAGCACCACCTAAAGTAAACGCACGCAAAGCTTCATCACGCGATAGCAGCTCTTGTGGTCGCCAGCCACCTTCAGGAAGTTGATTATGATCCATTCGTGTAATGGCTGAATATAAGCCATCAAACGGATCAGCAAGCTCTACAGGAAAGTCAGAACCTGCTGCAATTACAGAGCCTTGCGCTAAAAAGGTTTTCCAAGCATACGCCCCTTCAAGTTGTTTTTCAGTCAGGCGCTGCTCTGCCATATGCATATCAGAGGTTGCATGAACAGGCTGCATTGAAGGAATAATTTTTAACGTTTTAAAACGAGGGATATCTTCAGGAGTCACAATTTGTGCGTGTTCAATTCGGTTACGAAGTAAAATGCCACCGGTTTTTTTAAACACATTTTCATAAGCATCGAGCACCACGTGATTGGCTTTATCACCAATTGCATGGGTGTTCGCACTAAAGCCATGAGCAAAGCTTAAGTTGAATAGCTGTTCAAGCTTTTCTTGGGTTTCAAGCATTAAGCCGTGGTGATTTTTACGATCTGCGTATTCCTCGATGAGGGCTGCGCCTCGACTGCCTAAAGCACCATCTGCATACACTTTGACACTTCGAATCGACAGCATGTCATTCATGTCTTTATATTTGCCTGCTTTGAGCATGGTTTCTAGTTGAGGATCGGCAGCACTTAGCATGGCTACGATTCTGACAGGAAGGGTATTTTGCTCAGAGCGCTGCTTGTACACTTGCCACGTGTCGTAATCGATACCGGCATCATGGGTTGATGTAATACCCAAACTTAGTAGATGTTTACCTGCATTATCTAATGCCGTATTAATGCTGGCATGGCTTGCTTTTGGTACATGTTGGGTAACAAGCGTTTCGGCTTTATCAATGAATACCCCAGAAGGTAACCCTGAATCCAGCTTTAAAATTTCACCGCCGGCAGGAGAGGGAGTTTGTTTATCAATACCTGCAAGTTCCATGGCTTTTGAGTTAACCCATACAGCATGGCCATCAACGCGAGAAAGCACTACAGGTTTGTCTTTTACATATTTGTCTAAATCAGCTGCAGTTGGAAACTCACCGCCAGGCCATTGCTCTTGATTCCAACCGCGACCAATGATCCAACCTTGTTTATCTTTGGCAAACTCAGCCAGCATTTTGCCAACCTCATCTGCCGAGTGCGTATTTCTGACATCAAGTTGTGAAAGGTTATTACCTAAACCAATTACATGGCCGTGAGCATCGACTAAGCCAGGTAACAATGTGGCTTGCTTGCCATCAATTGCGGTGGCGTCAGGGAAGCTATTTTTAATTGAGTCATTGCCTGTTTTTACGACTTTACCGTCTTTAAAAACCAGTGCAGAAAAATGTTGGGTTTCGCCTTTGTAGGTAGGCGTGTAGCCATTTACATTATAAATAACAGTGGTGTTGGCAAAGCAGCTAAGTGAAGCTGTTGCTAGTAAGCTGATGATGAGTTTCATAATCTTCTAATAGTTTTTATTGATTTATGAAAACAGTATCAGAGTTGCAGTAAACTGCAACTCAGCAGTAAGTAAATAATTAACCGTAACGCTTTATTTGCTTGCGTAGACCTTAAATTCACTAAGCGATAATTTATTATCTTTATCGCTGTCGTAGTTTTTGAAACGTGACCACAGAGCAGGGTCTCTCGCAGACTCTGAGCGAGTCAGGTAACCATCGTCATTACGATCAAGTTGTTTAAATTTTTCACCAATACTATCTGCAGCAAAACTCACTGTGCTAGTTACACAACATAAAATTAGGCTGGCAAAGGTTAATTTTGACATTACTTTAACTCTTGTTTGTTAAATAGTGTTTAAATTCAAGGAGCGAGATTTGTTGATCTTTATCTGTATCCCACTGCGCCATGCGTTTTTGCAAGTGCGGTTGCGATGACAGTTCCTGCACAGATAAAAAGCCATTTTTATCTTTATCAAGGTGATCAAATCTTTGTTTTACATCCAATGCTAAGCTATTGAAGCTTATAGTAATTAAGGTACATGAAGCAAGCCAGAAAATTCTCATAATTACACCCCTTTATAAATAAAAGTGCTTGCCATAATTTAACTCCCAAAATTTAAATCCGTTTACACATTCCCTCTGGGATTATGGCAAGCACTTTAAGCCGTTAAGGTTTGAATTTTTCAAACTCTTGTTCAGACAGAACCTGATCGCCGTTTTCATCCAGATCGGCAAATTGCTTAAGTAGGTTATCGTGTTTGGTTGCTTCAGTTAATGAAATCTCGCCGTCGGCGTTAATATCAAACTTAGCAAATCGAACATCCATTTGTGATGCTAAAACGGTGGCGCTGATAACTAAAAACATCAGCGAGAATGCAGCTAATAGTTTTTTCATTACAATCTCCTATTGAATAAACGACTGAAACTCAGAAAATGAAATTTGGCCATCTTGGTTACTATCAATTTGCGTAAAGTTGCCATGTAATAATGCATCTTCAGATGCTTCTGCTTCACTCAAAAAACCATTACTGTCTTTATCGAGTTCGTTAAACGTTGTTTGCAAATCAAGTGCATAACTACTTAACGAGATGAGACTTATAAGCAGGGTGGCTGCCAAGGCCGTTACTTTCATTTTGTGTCCTAAATTACTAATTTGCTTAGTACTAATCAAAATCAGTGCCAATTTTAAAAGTACCTAATTATCAATTGGTTATGGGTTTTATGTGGTTTTGAATGCGAAATAGTTACAGGGTGTTGTGTCTTTTTTGCAACGATTTTCAGGTGTTAAAAGTTTATCCATTTTATTTCAATGAGTTAGTTTGTTGCTAAATAGCAACTTTGTATCGGTTTTTGGGTGAAAATCAGTCCTTTTTAAGGTCGGATTCAGCGAGTGTCTAAGTTTGTTCACTAATAATCAGCATCTGCAATTATGTTGAGAGTGAATATGCAAAATAAAGTAGCGATAAAAATAAAACAGTTACTAAATTGGCGACCTAGTCTTATTGGCCAGTTCGTCTGTAGCATTTTGCTGTCTTTGCTGCCGTTATCCTTGGTGGTGATTTTATTTTTAAATGCGCTCAATAAGCAGCTTGCAGTGACTCAAGAAATCGTCGGTGACAATTACGAAATTACCAAAGCATTTAACAACCTCAAACAAGACTTAAATAGCCTTGAACGAGCAACTCGACAAAACTGGGTGCTTAAAAGTGAATCCCTCGATAGCTTAATTGCCAACAAGTGGCAATCGTCACTGCAAAGTGTCGATGAGCTCATTTTCTTAAGCCCAACCGCTGATTATGTCTCGCAGTGGCGGCAATTGGCTGAGGTATTACAATTTGCGCATCAACATTTATTAATAGAACAAAAGCAAGATGGTGAGCTGTTTGCACCCGCTAGTAAGCTTATCAGTGAGCAAACAAATTGGCTCAAAGAGCAAAATGAATTACGCATCACAAAAAATCAGCAGCAATTAAAAGCACTTCAAGCTTCATTTATTAATTGGTTAGTTGCGTTAATTCCACTCACGTTATTGGTCGGGGGCGGGTTTCTTTGGCGGATCAGCGGACGGCTCAGGGAGCTCACACATGTTATTGATAAACTTGGACAAGGCCATTGGCAGCAAAAAATTCAAGTTCGTGGCTCGTCAGAGTTAGTTGAATTAGGTAATAAATTAGAGTGGGTTCAAGCACAGCTACATATGCTTGAGCAGCAAAAAGATACGTTTTTACGCCATGTGACACATGAGTTAAAAACCCCCCTAGCTTCGATGGTTGAAGGCACAGATTTACTTGCAGATGAAATTGTTGGCCCAATCAATAGCGAGCAACAAGCTGTCCTTGAGTTAATAACACAAAGTATGGTGCGACTCAGAGCCATGATTGAAAGCTTATTGAGTTACAACGCGATTCGAACGAGTAAGCAAAGCCTAAGCGAGCTTAACTTTAACTTGATGATGAATAAAATTGAGCGTCATTTTGAGCACCGATTATCAGCGCGTGATTTATCCATTACTTGGGTTAACGAGTTACCAAATAAAGCCTTGTTTATCTCAATTGAGCTACTTGAAATGGTGCTTATTCAGCTTACCTCAAATGCGCTGAAGTTTTCGCCGGAACACGAGTCAGTGACAATAAAAGCAAGCTTAAAACAGGGGCAGTTAATTTTGAGTGTCAGCGACTTAGGAGTGGGGATAGAGGATACTGAAAAAGCCGCTGTGTTTGGGGCTTTTTACCAAGGCAAGAATGCAAAACAACATACTGAAATGGGCAGCGGACTTGGTTTAACCATAGTTAAAGAAACTGTTGAACAATTAAACGGTAAGCTCTCTATTACAGATAATGAGCCGCAAGGGTGTGTATTTACAGCCATTTTACCAATTCAATTAACCCAAGGAGTTAACTGATATGGGCTTAGCGAATAAAGCCAGTTTTATGCTTGTTATAGGCACACTTTTTATAACAGGGTGCACGATCACGCAAAAGCATGTTGAGCCAGAGCAAGTAGAGCCGACAACAGGTGTGAAACCTCAAGGGCAACCTAATCCAAAGCCTCGGCCGAAAAGTGAGCCGTTATACCCGCCTACAAGTACAGTCATTGCTTGGCATGCTGCTAAGTGTGGTGGCTTTAAAGCAAGCTCTGATAAAGCAAATTATGTTGGTGAAAATGAGCTAAAGCGTCTGTTTGAGTCAATTTGTTTACTCGGTGCTTCAAAGCCAGAAAAAGCTCTTAGTCAGCTTGAAAAAAGTGACCATGCTTTTTATTGGCCAGATGATATTAAGCAGTATCTTTGGTTACAAAAGCAATATTTACAACAGAATTTAGCGGCAAAACAAGCTAAGCAGGCGCTAAGTGATGAAATGGAAAAAACCTTATCGTCGCTTGCGACTATCGAACAACAACTTCTGCTACGTGAAGAAACCAAGGAGCAGTAACCATGAATGAAGTAACAAAACCACGGGTTTTATTAGTAGATGACGATGCGAGTTTATTAAAGTTACTGGCGATTAGAATTGAGTCTAAAGGCTATTTGGTAAGCACAGTCGAAAGTGGCATTGAGGCATTACAAACGTTAAAAAACCAAACTTATGATGCGGTGATCACTGACTTAAGAATGGATGAAATGGACGGCATGGCTCTACATCGCCAGTTACAAAGTCGTTACCCTTCAATGCCGGTGATTATGATGACAGCACATGGTTCGATACCTGATGCAGTAGAGGCGACGAAGCAAGGTATATTTGCATTTATTACCAAACCGGTTGATAAAGATGAGCTGTTCGACAGCCTTGCTAAAGCTATCGAGATCCATGGTGTACACGGTGATGAAACAACAACACAAACCAATATTGTAACCCGTAGCGGCGCGATGTTGCATTTACTTGAGCAAGTTAAATTGCTTGGTCCAACGCAAGTGAATGTGTTGATCTCCGGTGCCAGCGGCACAGGTAAAGAGCTGCTTGCACAAGCGATACATCAACACAGCCATGTTAGTGATGGGCCATTTGTGGCAATTAACTGCGGAGCTGTGCCGGGAGAGCTTTTAGAGTCTGAATTGTTTGGGCATAAAAAAGGCGCATTTACAGGTGCAGTCAAAGACCATCAAGGTTTGTTTCAACAAGCACAAGGTGGTACCCTTTTTCTAGACGAAATTGGTGATATGCCGCTAAATTTACAGGTAAAACTACTGAGGGTTTTACAAGAGAAAACCATTCGCCCTGTGGGCTTTCAAGAAGAGATCCCAATTGATGTGCGGGTGGTGTCGGCGACTCATAAGAACCTCCCTGAGGCAATCAATAATCAGCAGTTCCGTGAAGATTTATATTACCGATTAAACGTGGTGAACTTAAAATTGCCTCCGCTTTGTGAACGCCGAGAAGATATCAGTTTGCTAGCACAGCATTTTGCAGGTCTAATTGCTAAACGTATGGGGCAAGAGCAAAAGCAGTTTGCCAATGATGCGATGCATGCGCTGGTTCGCTATGACTGGCCGGGTAATATCCGTCAATTACAAAATGTGATAGAGCAGGTAGTAGCCCTTACACCTGGTAAAGTGATTGCCGCTCAGCTAGTAGAGAGTGCATTAAACAGTAATGTTAGTATTGCTGAGCCACTTTCGTTAAATGATGCAAAAAAAGAATTTGAGCGAGACTATTTAATTAATACGCTGAAAATGTCAGCGGGTAATGTTGCCGAAGCCGCAAAGCTTGCGAAACGTAATCGCTCAGATTTTTATAAATTAATTAAAAAGCACAACATTAATGTTGAAAGCTTAATATAAGGAAAAACATGGCGCTTTTTTTAGTCTATCTGGGCGGTCGTATTCAAGGTTGCCACATTGAAATGCACGACGTTCGATTTGTTGTAGGCGATAACATTGAGCAAACCTATTCAAAATTAAAAGCACAGTGGGTGGGTGATAAAAGCAATGTGCACATGGATAGTTACATGCAAATTCAGCACATCGATGGCTATCAGGTCGAAGTGGTTGATACTGCGCATCACCAAGCCGAAAAACTGTATTTTGTAAATTTAGGTGCCTATCGAGCTGATAGTCTTGCGGAGCAACATGATTTTGCATTGTACGTTGCCCGTAGCAGTGAAGAAGCAAAGCAACGCGCTAAAGAGTCTTTATTGGCGGGAATGACTCATCTTCATAAAGATGACTTACACGATGTAGACGATTGTTTTGCTATTGACTTGCTCGATAGTAACTTATCAATCAAATTAACGCCAAGCGGGCAAGCTCAAGCAATGAAGCCCGATTGGTTTGGCTATCACGTTCTGTAATACCAATCCGCAATAATACTTAATCATTTTGAGGGATTAAACCTGTCGCTAGCTGCGTTAAAAATTTCTGATTTACGACTGCATGGATGCAGAAGGTAGAGCAATGCAGGAGCAATTGCCGAGCACAACTAAATAACGAAATTTTTGCCTTGCTATCA
>Ga0066376_10001912_pt1 | contig 19829 bp, 16 predicted proteins | sample Knorr_S15_td_Bot_FD_77009 | JGI IMG/M metagenome (GOLD analysis project Ga0066376, IMG submission 77009) | Marine microbial communities from Southern Atlantic Ocean transect - Knorr_S15_td_Bottom_ad_5009_LV_A | ecosystem: Environmental > Aquatic > Marine > Oceanic | place: Southern Atlantic...
CTCGACACCTACATGCGGCTGCTCAAGAAGACGGTCGATCGCATTCTCAAGGGCGAGCGGCAACCGGAATGGCCGGATCCCGACGTCTCATTGGTGGGACCCGCGTACTTGCCGGAAGGGTACGTTTCGGACCCTGGTCAGAAGCTGCATCTTTACCGGAGGCTCTCGCGGGTGCAGGGTCGAGTCGAAGTGGAGTCGTTGAGGCTGGAGTTGGTGGACCGCTTCGGGCCGCTGCCTGCGGAGGTCGAGCGGCTTCTCGACGCGGCGGTGCTCCGGGTCCTTGGAAGGAGTCTCGGGGTCGAGCGTATCTTAGTGCGGAAGGACGAGGCGCGCGTGACTTTCAGAAAGGAGTTCGTTCCGCGGATGGCTGTGCTCGAGGGGCCGCTTCGGCAGAGGCACGCCGAGGTCGAGATCCGCCGCCTGGAGCCACTTTCGATCGTGCTGCATCAAGTGGGAATGGATCCCATCCTGGAAACGCTTATGGTGGCGCTCGACGCCCTGCGGTCGGTCCACGCGGAGGCCGCTTAGGCGACCCAACAAGGACGAAATATGCACGTCAGAAGAATCGATTCGATGAACATGCGCTGGGCGCTTCCCATTGTGGCCCTTCTCGTGTCGGGCATCGCCGGATGCACCGATTCTGGCTCGAATGAAGGCGTGGTCGCACGCGTCGGAGAGTACCAGCTCACCGTCGAGGACGTGGCCGAGCTGCTGGTCAACGAGGAACGGCTTCCCGCCCAGGTCGGCGTGATCGAGCAAGTCGCGGATCTGTGGATCCAGTACGCACTGCTCGGGGCCGCCTTCGCCGAGGACACGACGTTCAGTGATATCGAGTTCGAGCCGCTGGTGCGGCAGCAGTTGGACCAGTTCATAATCTTCCAGCTACGCGATTCGGTCGTCCAGATCGACACACTCATCCTGGATGACGAACTCCAGGCCATGTACGCCGCCGACGACATCCCGCTGGAGATACGCTCGCGTCACATCCTGTTGCAGTACCCCCCCAATGCTTCCGCGGCGGAGCGTGGCGGAGTTCGCGCGCAACTCCAGGCCATCCGCGACCGCATCGTGGCCGGTGAGACCTTCGAGTCGCTCGCCGCGCAGTTCAGCCACGACCGTGGATCGGCCGTGGCCGGCGGAGATCTCGGCTTCTTCGGCCGCGGTGACATGCTGGCCCCGTTCGAGCAGGCGGTGCTGGCCCTGGAGCCGGGCGAATTGAGCGATCTGGTCGAGACCTCGGCCGGCCTCCACTTGATCCGGCTCGAAGAGAAGCGGATCCAGGGGTTCGACGAGATCGCCGAGGGGCTGCGTCAGAACGTGCTGAACGAGCGATACGCGCTGGCCGAATCCACGTACATCGCCGGCGTCGAAGCCCGCGCCAACGCTACACCGACGGAGAGTGCCTCCGAGGTTGTGCGCGAGCTCGCCCGCAACCCCGGCGCGCGCCTGAGCGGCCGCGCTCGAAATCGAGCCGTTTTCGAATATGGCGGCGGCGAGATTACCGTGCGCGAGGTCCAGTTCGTGCTCCAGAGCCAGCCCGCCGAGTTCCGGGACCGCCTGATCGAGGACGATGAGGAGCAAATCGACCGCTTTCTGCGCCAACTGGTCCAGCGTGAACTGCTCGCCGGAGAGGCCGTCGCGATGGGCTTTGAGACCCCGGTCGAACGCGTCGACTCCGCCATCGCCGCCGCACGAGCGCAACTCGGCGGTGCCGCGGCATTGTTGGGGCTCGCCTCGATCGACCGAGCCCCCGGAGAAGATCTCGAACCGGCGGTCGCGCGCGCGGTTCTGGAGGCCGTCGGCAAGGTGCTGACGGGCGCGACGGAGATGGTCCAGCTCGGGGGTATCGAGTACCAACTCCAGGAAGGCTCCCCGTCGGCGGTCTACGACCGAGGTGTAGGCGAGGCGATTCTCCGCATCGGGCAACTACGCGCGAATCGCAGCGCATCCATACTGGAGGAGGCCAGCGGGACGGCGGACCCGGCAGATGACACTATTTCAGACGGCCGCTGACGAAACCCTGACACCTCATCGGTTTACGACGTAACATGCTGAGAATATCGGTCCCATTCGTTATGGCGTTGGCTCTGCTTCCTGCGGCCGCCAACGCCCAGATCACGACGGACGACGACATCGTCGACAGGGTCGTAGCCATCGTGGGCGACTCCGTGGTTCTCCAGTCCCAGGTGATGGAGTCGGTCCAGCGCATCGTCCTGACCCAGAACATCCCATTGCCGGAGCCTGGACCCGAGCTCGATGCGCTGATGAGCGAGATGCTCGAGCAACTCGTGAGCACCGTGCTGATCTCGCAGGAGGCGGCCCGCGACACCCTCATCCAGGTGGATGCCGTCCTCATCGAGGAACGCGTCACGCAGGAGATCGACCAGGTCACGCAACAGGTCGGAGGTCAGGCGGCGCTCCAGCAGGCGCTCGCCGGCCAAGGCCTGACGCTCGCCGAGTACCGGGACATGCGCCGCAACGACATCCGTCTGGAGCAGGTGCAGCAGATGTTCATCCAGACGCGGCTTCGGGACGCCCCACCCGTGGTACTTACAGAGGACGAGCTGCTTGCCGCCTTCCAGGCGGCACGAGGCCAGCTTGAGCAACGCTCGAAGATGGTGAGCTTCGTGCAAGTCGTGATGATCCCCGTGCCCTCCGCAGCCTCACGTGACAGCGCGCGCACACGGCTCGAGGCCTTGCTCGTCCAGGTGCGCGAGGGGGCAGACTTCGCCGAGTTGGCAACCGAGCACTCCGACGACCCGGGTACCGCGGCGAATGGCGGCGATCTCGGGTGGTTCCGCCGCGGCGGCATGGTCAAAGAGTTCGAGGACGCCGCATTCGCCCTCTTCGACGGGCAGGTGAGCGAAGTCGTCGAAACCCAGTACGGGTTCCACGTCATCAAGGTCGAGCGCTTCCGAGCCGGTGAGCGAAGGGCGCGCCACATTCTGCTCATACCGGCAGTGACGGAGGTCGACCTCCAGCGCACGCGAGACATCGCGGCCGACGTGATCGTCCAGGTGAGGGACGGAGCCGACATCGCCCCGCTGGTCGAACTGTACGCCGATCCAGAGGCACCGGACTCGGTGACCGTCGACTTCGAGCAGATCTCTTCGTTGCCGCCCGGCTACGAAGCGATCTCCGCTGCTGCGGTCGGCGACGTCATCGGCCCCATCGAATACGATACGGGTCAGGGGTCCATTCGGATTTCCGTGATCAGAGTGACCGAGGTGAGGGAAGCCGGGGCTTATACGTTCGAGGACCTCAGGGAGCAACTCTCGGACCGACTGCGGCAGCAGAAGCAGATCGCTAAGATCCTCGAAGACGTTCGCGCGAAGACGCACATCGAGATCCGACAGTAACCGACCCGTGCGAATCCGTATCGCGGTCACGCTGGGAGATCCGCGCGGCATCGGGTCGGAGGTAGCGTTCCGGGCCATTGAGCAGCACGCGCACGCCGGCACGGATGTGACGTTCTTCGGAAACGAGGAGGCGCGCCCGCAGATCCCCGAAGGTTGCGGCTTCGAGTCCGTAGGGAGCTTCGACGGCAGCGAAGAGGGCGCGGGGATCGTTTCGGCGGTCGCGATCGAACGAGCGGTAGAGGGTGCACTGGCTGGAGAGTATCGGGCCGTCGTCACGGCCCCGGTTTCCAAGCCCGCCCTGCACGCGGTGGGACGGAAGGTGCCGGGGCAAACCGAGATGCTTCAGCAGCTCGCGGGGTGCGGGGGCGTCGGTATGCTCATGGCTTCCGAGACTACGCGCCTGGGCGGCCCACTGCGGGTCCTGCTCGCCACGACCCACCACGCCTTGCGGGACGTACCGCGGCTGCTCACCGAGGCGCTGCTCACCGAGCAGGCATCTCTGCTCGATGAGGCGCTCCGTCGCGACTGGGGGATCGCTCGACCGCGGATCGCGCTCTGCGGGCTCAATCCCCACGCCTCGGACGGGGGGCTGTTCGGATCAGAGGAGGCGCTGATTTTCGAGCCTGCCGTGCGACACTCGGTCAAGGCGGGCATAGACATCGAGGGCCCCCTCCCGGCCGACACCGTGTTTCAGCGAGCGCTCGCAGGACGGTTCGACGCCGTGATCGCCCCTTATCACGACGTGGGAATGGCGTCCTTCAAGACCGTGGCGTTCGGCAGTGGCGTCAACGTGACGATCGGGTTGCCGTTCGTCCGCACGTCCCCGGACCACGGCACCGCGTTCGACATCGCCGGCACGGGGTGCGCAGACGCCTCGTCCATGTGCGAGGCGCTACGCCTCGCGCGCCGACTCGCGACCGCGCGCTTTGACACGGATTCTCCTCATGTCTAACCTTTCGTCCCGGAACACCGCCGCCTCTCCCTTTCTCCGAGAAGCCCTGCTCCGGTGATCAAGCTCACGAACGTCTCCAAGGAATACCCGAATCGCGGTTATGCGCTGCGCGACATCTCGCTGCACGTGAAGAAGGGCGAGTTCGCTTTTCTGACCGGGCATTCCGGATCCGGGAAATCCACTGCAATGAGGCTGGTGCACATGTCCGATCGCCCCACAGGGGGCGAAGTACGTGTCACCGGATACTCGTCGGACCGCGTGTCCGACCGAGAGCTCTGGAAGATCCGACGCCGGGTCGGCTTCGTCTTCCAGGACTTCCGCCTCCTACCGGGGCGCACGGCGCTCGAGAACATCTCGTTCGTGCTCGAATGTACGGGAACGCCGCGCCAGGACATCGTGCCCCGCACCCAGCGGCTCTTGGCCCAGGTCGGCCTCTCCACAAAGGCGGGCGCCCTGGTGCACGAGCTCTCCGGGGGAGAACAGCAACGGGTCGCGATCGCGCGCTCTTTGGCCAACAGTCCCTACGTGTTGCTTGCGGATGAGCCGACGGGAAACCTGGACGACCGGGCGACACGAGGCGTGATGGACCTCTTCTGGGACATCAACGCCCAAGGCATGGCCATGCTCATGGCGACGCACGACCTCGAGCTGGTGCGTCGCTACCCGCACGCGCGTGTATTCGAGTTGGACAACGGTCGGCTGGTGTACGACTCGGCCGTAGCGTAGGGGCGCCGCATGCACGCCCTTCGGGAAGCTCTCGCGGCGTTCCGACGCGCGCCCGTGCTCACGGGCCTCGCCTCGGCCATGGTCGGCCTGGCGCTCTTCGTGATCGGTCTCTTTGGGCTGGCTACGCACAACCTGCAACTCGCGCTGAGCGAATTCGAGGACCGTGTCGAGATCGCGGTCTATTTGCGGGACGACGCCAGACAGAGCGAAATCGACCTCGCCCAAATGGAGCTGGGCGACATCCCCGAGGTGCAGTCGGTGCGCTACATCTCGAAGGCTGAGGCTCTCGAGCGCGCCCAGGCGCAGCTCCCGGATTTCTCTGAACTCTTCGACAATCTGGATGTGAACCCGCTGCCTCAGTCATTGGAGGTGAAGCTGCGACCGGGCGAGCGGACCCAGGTTGTGGTGGAGGCGGTCTCCGCGGCGGCCTTACGCTATGCCTTCGTGGAGGACGCCCAGTACGGGCGCGAGTGGGTAGACCGACTCTTCGCACTCCGCCGCATCGGCGCCGCGACGACAGTCGCGATGGGCTCTGCCTTGGCGCTGGTTGCCGCGCTGATCATCGGTACCGCGTTACGGATCGCGATTTTCGCTCGCCGGGAGGAGATCTATATCATGCGCCTGGTGGGCGCGACCAACGGGTTCATCCGCCGGCCGTTCTTGTTGGAGGGCGCCATTGCCGGCCTCATCGGCGGCGGCCTGGCGTGGTTGATGACCTGGGGCACGTATCGTGGCGTGTACGCTTTTCTGTTCGAGCTCGCTTGGATTCCCCCGCTGTGGATCGTGGGCGGATTGGCGTCCGGGGCGGCCTTCGGCGCGATCGCGAGCATATTCGCGATCGGGCGGCACCTCAGGGAGCTATGAGCATGCGCCGCGACCGCGCCGTCGGGGGCGCCTGCCTCTTCGGGATGGCCACCCTCACCGCAATGGCCTTGCTGGCCGTCCCCGTTTCCGGCCAAACCGACCTGCGCCGACAGATCCTCGAGAGCCAGCGCCGGCTCGAGCAGATTCGCTCGGAGCGCACGCGGCTCGAGGGCGAGATCGGGAACGTGCGCGTCAGGGTGCGGGATGCGGCCGAGGAGTTGGCCAATGTGGAACGCAGGCTTTCCGCCTCGCGCTCGGTGGTCGCGGAACTCCAGCTGCAGTCCGACGCGACCACGCAGTCGATCCAGGAGACTACTCGCGACCTCGTACAGACAAGCGAGCAACTGTCCGAGAGAGCGGCGGTCCTGAACCGGCGCTTGCGAGACATATACAAGCTGGGGCCGCTGCACACCGCGGGCGTGCTGTTGGGCGCGTCCTCGTTCGCCGACCTGCTCAATCGTTACGAATATCTGCAGCGAATCGCCGCGTTCGACCGCTCGCTCGTCGAGAGAATCGCCACACTCGAGAACGAGTTGGTGGAACGCAACGCCGACCTCCGGCAGCGCATGGCCCAACTAGGGAGTCTGCGACAAAACCGCGTGTCCGAGGTCGCTCAGTTGCGCGCCGTAGAGTCTGAGCGTCAAAGAGCGCTGACCGAGTTCCGCGCCAGAGAGGAACGCACCGCGAGCCGGCTCGACCGGTTGGACGCCGATGAGGGGCGCATGACGTCGCTGATCGGCGATCTCGAGACCCGTCGCCGTGAGGAAGCGGCGCGGGCTACGACCACGCGGGCCGGGCCCGGGTCACTCTCAGCGGGCGACGCGGGTTCACTGGACTGGCCGCTCGCCGGGGAGTTGATCTACCGCTTCGGACGCGAGCGCCGCCCGAACGGGACCGTTCTGCGGTGGAACGGCATCGGAATCTCGGCCCCACCGGGCAGTCCCGTTACCGCGGTGAGAGACGGACGGGTCGTCCTGGCGGGTCCCTTCGAGGGATACGGGCTGACGGTGGTACTGGACCACGGGCAGGGCTTCTACACGCTGTATCTCTACTTGGAGGAGATCGGAGTGGTGGAAGGGAGGGACGTCGCGCTCGGCCAGGTCGTCGGCACGGTCGGCGGAAGCGATACGCCGGAAGGTCCACACATCGAGTTCCAGATCCGAGCCCCCGTGAGCGGCGGTTCTCCGCAGGCGCAGGACCCGTTGCAGTGGCTGAAGGCCGGAGGAGAGCAATGAAGCTCCATCCGGTCGTCGGCCACCAGGCCGTACTGAAGGCGATCGCTCACGCCCGCATCGCGGATTCCCTCCCGGCCTCGATACTGCTGCACGGGCCCAAGGGCGTCGGCAAGCAGCGGATCGCGCTTTGGATGGCTCAGCTCCTGGTCTGCGAAGAACCCACCGCGGAGGGCCCTTGTCAGGCCTGCAGAAGCTGCCGCATGGCACTCGGAGTCGAACACCCGGACCTCCACTGGTACTTCCCACTCCCCCACCCCAAGGGCGCGAGCGGTGATCGTCTCGTAAGCGCACTGGAAGACGCCCGCGTGAGGGCGCTGGCGGAGCGCCGAGCCGAGCCCGTTCGAGCGAGCCACGACGACGAGTTGCGCGGGCTCTACCTGGGCGTCGTGAAGAACATCCGCGCCCGCGCGTTGTTGCGACCGACCATGGCGAAGGGCCAGATATTCATCGTCGGTGATGCCGAATTGCTCGTCCCACAGGAGTCGAGCCCTGAGGCCGCCAACGCTCTGTTGAAACTTCTCGAAGAGCCGCCAGGCGCGTCCCGTTTCATCCTGACGTCGAGCGAGCCCGGCAGGCTCCTGGCCACGATCCGCTCCCGCACGGTTGCGCTCCATGTCCCGCCGCTCGCGACGGACCAAGTCGAGACCTTCCTCATGGATGCCGCATCCGTGGAGCCGGGCGAGGCGAGGTGGGCCGCACAGCTCTCCCAAGGGTCGATCGGGCGAGCGCTCGGCTTTCTGCCCGACGGGGACAAGAAAGGGCCGCTCGAGGCTCTGAGACGCCGCGCGTACACGCTGGTGGAGGCCGCCCTCTCAGAAGGATCCGCCGCAGGCTACTCGGCCGCCGCCTCGTACCCTCCCGCGCAGGCCCGAAAGCTCATCGATCTCTTCGCATTCGTTGAGGCCTGGTTGCGTGACCTCGCCGCGGTCGCTTCCGGAGCCGGCGAGCACGTGCTCAACCGGGACGCGTCAGCGAGCCTGGAGCAGATGGTGAAGCGCAGGGGCATCGCCGCGGCCGACTTGACCCTGGCTCTGTCGGCCGTCGAAGACGCCAGAGAACTCGCCCGCGGCAATGTGAACCCTCAATTGGTGATGAGCGGGCTGATCCGGACCATCCAACGCCGAGTCCCACCGCGTGCACACTTGGAGCGGGTCCGGTGAGCGGAGCGACGGGCGACGAACGAAGCGAGGGGCTCACCCACCTGGACGAGTCTGGCCGAGCGCGCATGGTGGACGTGTCGCAGAAGGAGGCCACGGGCCGCCGGGCGTCGGCGACCGGGATCATCAGGATGGACGCACACACGCTGGAGTTGATCGTGGCGGGCGACGCGCCCAAAGGCAGCGTCGTGCAGGTCGCTGAGCTCGCCGGAGTGCTCGCCGGAAAGAAGACCGCGGACCTGATCCCGCTCTGTCACCAATTGCCGGGGGCGAGCATCACGGTCCGGCTCGAGCCCGACCAAGAACTGCCTGGGCTCGTGGCGCATGCAGAAGCGACCGTTGCGGGCCAGACAGGCGTGGAGATGGAGGCCCTGACGGCCGTCAGCGTCGCCTTGTTGACCGTGTACGACATGGTGAAGGCGGTGGACCGTGGCATGCGTATCGAGGGAATCCGCCTCTTGAAGAAAGAAGGCGGCGCTTCCGGCACCTGGTCCGCGGAGTCAGTCGGAGGGTGACGAGCCTCTGCGAGCGCTCGGCGATATCGGTACGGTGACAAGCCTGCCGATACGCAGGGCCCGCGGACGGACCAGCGGGTTCGCAGCCTGGAGATCCGAGAGCGGGATCCCGTAGCGCCGGGCGATGTGGCTCAGCGTTTCTCCCGCGACGACCTTGTGCTCGAGGAAGGACACCCGCTCACTGCTCGGGATGCGGGCATAGTTCAGCCGGAAGCTGCCCCCCTTGCCGCGTGGCACTCGAACTATCACGTGACGGCCTGGAGGTGTCATCCCGCGCACGTATTCGGGGTTCAGTCGAGCGATCTCGCTCTCGTCACTCTCCGCGGCTCGAGCGACGACATCGAGCGTGGTCGCGTCCGGAATCGTCACTTCATCGAACTCGAAGCCGCCGGTCACGACGCTCTCGTACCCGTAGGAGGTGGGTGAACCGGCGACCACGATCGCGCCCAGCAGCTTCGGCACGAAGTCTTGTGTCTCCCTGGGCAGATAGTGGCGGAGCTCCCAGTAGAGGCGGTCCGAACGGGGAGCCAGCGGGGCGTATCGGTCGAGCATGCGCTGGACCCGCCCCGGGCCCGCGTTGTATGCAGCCAGCGCGAGAAACCAGGAGCCGAAGTCGTCTCGCAGGTGCGAAAGAAACCTCACTGCTGCCTCGGTAGATTTGAGCGGGTTACGCCGTTCATCGACGAGCGGCGTGATCTCGAGCCCGAAGCCGCGCGCCGTGGGCGCCATGAACTGCCAGAGGCCTACCGCGCTCGCGACGCTCACCGCATCGGGGCTGTAGCCACTCTCGATCACGGGCAAGTACCGAAGCGACGGAGGCAGCTCCCGCGCGGCGAGCGTGGAATCAACAGTCGCCTCGAACCACCCCATGCGCTCGAGGTAGTCCGGAAACCACCGGGAGGCCCGGGTCTGCCAGAATTCGACCCACTCGTCCACCTCAGCTCGGAATTCCGGGTCCCTCAGCATCGGAGAACTCAGGATCTCGTCGTCGAGTCCCTTCAGGTCCGGCGAGACGAGGAAGTCGCCGACGGGCTGAGCGCGCACCACGGGTGACTCGAGCCGGATGAACGGCTCGTCGATGAGCGTGGGAGCCAGGCGAGATGCCCCCCCCACGCAACTCCCCGCGATACCTCCCACCACACAGGAGAGCAGCCCGACGCCGAACCTGCCGTTCCGTTTCATCGCAGTAAGCTACCCGACGGGCGGGCGGTCAGGCCAGACGGGCCCTACATGTGGTAATTGGGAGCTTCGCGGGTGATGGTCACGTCGTGCGGGTGGGACTCCCGTAAGCCTCCCGTGGTGACGCGGTTGAAGCGTGCGCTACGCAGTTCGAGCAAGGAGCCGGCGCCGCAGTATCCCATGCCGCTGCGCAGGCCGCCGATGAGTTGATAGATCGTATCGGATACGGATCCCTTGTAGGGCACGCGCGCTTCAATGCCCTCGGGCACGAGCTTGCGCACGTTGGATTCCCCTTCCTGGAAGTACCGGTCGGCGGACCCCTCCTCCATGGCGGACAACGAGCCCATCCCGCGCACGGTCTTGAAGCGACGTCCCTCGAGCAAGAAGCTCTCGCCCGGCGCCTCGTCCGTCCCGGCGAACATCGAGCCCATCATGACCGACTGCGCGCCGGCCGCCAACGCCTTGACGATGTCGCCCGAGTAGCGGATGCCACCGTCCGCGATGATCGGAACGGAGCCGTCGACCCCATCCACGGCATCCATGATCGCGGTGAGCTGTGGCAGACCGACACCGGTCACGACGCGGGTGGTGCAGATGGAGCCGGGGCCCACACCCACCTTCACCGCGTCGACGCCGCGTTCGACCAGCGCCTGTGCGCCCTCCACGGTCCCCACGTTGCCTCCGACGAGCTGAGCGTCCGGAAAGCGCTCCCGAACGCGAGCCACGGCCTCCAGCACGCCCCCGGAGTGCCCATGGGCGGTATCGACCACGAGGATATCGACGCCCGCGTCGACCAGCAGGGCGGCCCGCTCCAGATCGGCTCTCGATGCGCCGATCGCCGCGCCCACCCTCAGTCGTCCGTGCTCGTCCTTGCAGGCATCCGGGTACTGTCGGCGCTTGAAGATGTCCTTAACGGTGATGAGGCCCTTCAGATCTCCTGCCGCGTCCACCACCGGTAGTTTCTCAATGCGGTGTTTGTGTAGCAGCGCCTGGGCTTCGTCGAGGGTCGTGCCCACCGGGACGGTGACCAGATTCTCCGAGGTCATCACCTGCTCGATCGACTTGCCCAAGTCGGTCTCGAACTGCAGGTCGCGGTTGGTGATGATCCCGACCAGCCGCCCCCCGTTCTCCACGATTGGAACGCCGCTGATCGAAAAGCGGGTCATGAGGTCGTGCGCGTCCTGGAGGCTCGCTTCGCGCGTGAGCGTGATCGGATCCAAGATCATTCCGCTCTCGGACCGCTTCACCCGGTCGACCTCCGCCGCCTGCTGCTCCGCCCCCAGGTTCTTGTGGATGATCCCGATGCCACCCTCCCGCGCCATCTGGATGGCCATCATCGACTCGGTGACCGTATCCATGGCCGCAGACAAGAGCGGAATCTTGATGCTGACGTTTCTGGTGACCAGCGAGGACACGTCGGTGTCCTTGGGGTGCACGATGGAGTGCCCAGGAATCAGGAGCACGTCGTCGAAGGTCAGCGCTTCTTTGACGATTTGACCTCGGCGGCCCGACCCGTCGGATGTCACTTTTGAACCTCTCTCCAAAGACGAGCGCCCGCCCCTCGAGGCGCCGTCGAGCGCGCGTCGGAGGGCGGGCGCGAACCCACTCCGCAGAGTGTAACTCTTTCCATAGGAGAGGATATCCGGTGCGCCTGTGGGCGTCAACGGCCCTAGGGAACCCGGGTTCACCCCTTGTTCTGATCGGCCTCGATGCGTTCAGCGTTATCCGCGGGGTCGTCCCCGTTGTCATCGTCGGGCGAAGGCTCGAGAACCTGGCCGAGCTCCGAGAGTACGCGCTTGCCCGCCGACGAAACCCCGGAAATCACGCGATCGGCCGCCGAAATGAACTGGAACGCTTCGCGGTAGGTGCTCGGACTGACCGCCTTCTTCCTGAGCTTGTCCTCGAGCCCTTCGGCGAACTTTTGCAGGCCCGACGCCTCGACCGCCTCGGCCTCGGCATACTTCGCCTCGAGAAACTCGATATAGTCGAGGACCTGGTAGATCTGCGTGTCCGGCAGAGATTCGATCGTGCGCATGAGGCGCTGGCGCAAAACGTCGTTCATGGCTCATAAGTTACACGCCCGCCGCCATCGAGCCCACCTCGCCTTGCTTCCATTTCGATTCCGGATAACGTTTTGCATGCCTTTTCTTCCCCTACGCCCGGTGCCCGTCGCCGACGGGGCGCACGCTCTCTATCAAGAGTGGCTGAGTTGGCTTTCCGAACAGCTCGCGGACGCCGATTGTGACCGGGATGCGCTCGTGCGAACGGTGCTCTCCGACATCTATTTTCCCGAACTGGTTGGCCGAGATCCGACGAGTCTCAGCCGGACGGCGCAGGTGGCGATCGCGCAGATGGATCCGAGGAATGTCACTTTGGAGCCGGAGTACTATCAGGAGACCGACCTTGAGAAGTACGCGCCGCGCAAGCCGCTCTTGTGGCTGTGGGAGATGTTCGATCGCAGCCCGCTCGGAGAAAACGTCGAGTTGGGCATCCACTTCCGCCGGATGCTCGCTCCCCACGTGTTCGCGAGCTGCGGGAAGAACTTCAAGGCCTTCACGCACGTGCGGGTTTCGTTTGGTTACAACCTGAGCGTCGGAGACAACGTGGTGATCCACCGCCACGTTCTACTCGACGACCGGGGCGGCATCGAGATCGGCAACGGCTCGTCCGTGTCGGACTTCGCAAACGTGTACTCGCACTCGCACGACATCGTCGACGGCCGCATCGTTCGTCTGCGCAAGACGGTCATCGGCACCGGAGTGCGCATCACGTACCACGCCACGATCCTGGCCGGCACGCACATCGCCGACGACTCCATGGTCGGCGCCGGCTCGATGCTCACGCGAAGCACGGAGCCGCACTGGGTGTACGTGGGCGTACCCGCCCGCAAGGTGAAGGAAAAGTCCGCGGACGAGCGCGCACAGAAGCCCCCGCGATCTCCCGATCCCATGGCCGACCCCGAATAGCAGCAGGCGGGGCCGCGAACCACGCCGCTAGGGGCGGCGCGCGCTACTCTTCGTCTTCTTCGTGCATTTCCTGGAGTCGAGCCACTACGGCGGGGTCTGCGAGCGTCGTCGTATCCCCGACCGTTCGTCCCTCCGCGATGTCGCGAAGGAGTCGACGCATGATCTTTCCCGACCTCGTCTTCGGCAGATCGGCGGTGAAGACGACGATCTCGGGCTTTGCGATGGCGCCGATCTTCTGCCCGACGTGCTCTCGAACCTCGCTCAGCAGCTCGTCCGTCCCGTCGTACCCGTGCTTGAGCGTCACGAACGCAGCAATCGACTGTCCTTTGACCTCGTGACTCTTGCCCACCACAGCCGACTCGGCGACCGCGGGGTGGTCGACCAGTGCGCTCTCGACCTCCATGGTCCCGATACGATGCCCGGCAACGTTCAGGACGTCGTCGACGCGCCCCAAGATCCATAGGTATCCGTCTTCGTCCCGCTTCGCTCCGTCGCCCGGGAAGTAGATCCCGTCCCACTTCGACCAATAGGTGTCCTGGTAGCGCTGGTCGTCGCCCCAGATGGTACGCAACATCGACGGCCACGGGGACGTGATCGCGAGGTAGCCGGCGGAAATCTCCTCTCCGGCGTCACTCCTGATCGCCACGTCAATCCCCGGAAACGCACGCGTGGCGCTTCCTGGTCGGGTCACGGTCACGCCCGGCAGCGGCGTGATCATGATCGAGCCGGTCTCCGTCTGCCACCAGGTATCGACGATCGGGCACGACTCCCCTCCGATGACCTCATGGTACCACATCCACGCTTCGGGGTTGATCGGCTCACCCACGGTCCCGAGTAGGCGTAGCTTGGAGAGGTCGTACTTCCCGGGCCACTCGTCGCCCCACTTCATGAAAGCGCGGATCGCCGTCGGCGCGGTGTAGAACACGGTGACGCCGTACTTCTCACAAATCTGCCAGAATCGCCCCCAGTCGGGCGTATCGGGTGACCCCTCGTACATCATCACCTGAGCACCGTTGGCGAGTGGGCCGTAGACGATATAGCTGTGTCCCGTGACCCATCCGACGTCAGCCGTGCACCAATAGACGTCGTCGTCTTGAAGGTCGAAGACGACCTTTGTGGTGGCGGCGACCTGGGTCAAATACCCGCCGGTCGTGTGCACGACGCCCTTGGGTTTTCCCGTGGTGCCAGAGGTGTAGAGGATGAAGAGGATGTCTTCGGCGTCCATCGGCTCGGCCGGGCAATCGGCCGAGGCCGCTGCGACCAGATCGTGATACCAGTGGTCGCGACCCGGCTTCATCGCAGCGTCCACCTGCTCACTGAGTGAACCCCCTCGTCGCACGACCACTACGTTCTCGACCGTCGGCGAAGATTGGAGGGCGGCGTCGACGTTCGCCTTCAGCCCGAGGATCGCACCTCGCCGCCAGCCACCGTCCGCGGTGATGAGCAGCTTCGCTTTGGCGTCGTTGTTGCGGTCGGACACGGATTCGGGACTGAATCCACCGAACACGACAGAGTGAATCGCCCCGATTCGGGCGCAGGCGAGCATCGCGACCGCGGCCTCGGGGATCATCGGCAGGTAGATCGTAACCCGGTCTCCCTTGCCGACCCCGAGCCCCTTCAGCGAATTAGCGAATCTACACACCTGCTCGTGCAACTCTCCGTAGGTGAAGGTGCGTGTATCGCCCGGTTCCCCCTCCCATATGAGCGCGACCTGCTCCGCCCGCGGGCCGTCCAGGTGCCGGTCCAGGCAGTTGTGAGCCACATTCAACCGCCCCCCCAGAAACCACTTCGCGTGCGGCGGCGTCCACTCGAGCACCGTATGCCACGGCTCGAACCAGTCGAGCTGCTTGGCCCACTCCGCCCAGTAGGCCTCCCGGTCGGCAGACGCTTCTTCGTAGATCTCAGCACCCCGCACCACCGCCCTCTCGACGAAGTCGGCCGGCGGAGCAAACCGTCGTGTTTCGGAAAGAAGGGCGTCGAGCGCGCCAGAATCGTTGCTCATTGAAGTCCTCGTGGTCGTGGTTCCCGAGCATCCCACCTGAGACCCCAGAAGCGGCGTCCCGCATAGGCGGCTGATCAATCTGCATGCTTGAAACCGCGTTGCAAGCCACCTGTTTCGCGGACTTCCGTCCGCACCGCCTGGAGCATACCTTATCAAGAACCATTCTTGATAAGGTATGGCATGGGTAGTTGCTGCAATCCGTACGAGGACAAGCACGAGGAACGCTGGCGGAGCGGGGCGTTGTCCACGTCAGCGTGTGGTGTGCTGGCGCTCGCGGGTTGGGCGGCGGCCCTACTCGGTATGCCACAGGTGTCTCTCGCCCTGCTGCTCGCCGCATATGCGGCTGGCGGTTGGGAGGCGGCCGGACGGGCCTTCTCCGCCCTAAGAAAGGCCCAGCTCGACGTCGATCTCCTCATGCTGCTGGCGGCCGGAGGGGCCGGCGTGGTGGGCCACTGGTTGGAAGGCGCCGCGCTGTTATTTCTGTTCTCCCTCGGCAACACACTGGAGAACTTCGCCTTCGGCCGTACGAGACGCTCGATTCGAGCGCTCATGGAGTTGCGGCCCGACGAAGCCGCGCGTGTCGAGGGCGGGGAGGTGCGCACTGTGCCGTTGCACGCTCTCAGCCCCGGCAACATCGTTCGCGTTCGCCCGGGTGAGCGCATCGCCGTCGACGGCGAGGTGATCGACGGCCGGTCGCACGTGGACGAATCCACGTTGACCGGTGAAGCGATGCCGGTCGCCAAAGAACTGGGTTCTCCCGTATATGCCGGCGCCCTCAACGGTTCGGGTTCCCTGGACGTACGCATGACGAGCGCGGCCGACGACACCACGCTGGCGCGGGTCATCCGGCTCGTGGAGAACGCCCGCGAAGCCCGTGCTCCTACCCAGAGCTGGATCGAAGCGGTCGAGAGCCGCTACGCGGGGGGCGTCATCATCGCCTCGGTGGTGGCAGTGCTGCTGCCCTGGCTGGCGCTCGGGTGGACCTTCGATGACGCATTCTATCGTGCGATGACGTTGCTCGTCGTCGCTTCCCCATGCGCCCTGGTCATCTCGATACCGGTGTCGATCGTCTCTGCCGTGTCGAATGGAGCCCGACACGGGGTCCTATTCAAAGGGGGCGCTTCACTAGACGCTCTATCCGACGTTCGCGTAATCGCGTTCGACAAAACCGGGACACTCACCGTGGGCCGACCGGAACTGGTCGGCATTCTGACGCTGGCCAGTGCCGCCCACGCCCCCGCCGCAGCACCAGCTGGACAGGCGCCCACCACGACCTGGAACGCCGAACGGGCATTGCTGAGAATGGTCGCGGCCGCCGAGTCACGCTCCGAGCACCCGCTCGCCGGGGCGCTCGTGCGCGCCGCACAGGAGCGGGAGATCTCGGTGCCGGAGCCCGAGGCATTCGAGTCCATGCCAGGGCTCGGGGTCGAGGCCGTGGTCGAGGGGACGCGCGTTCGGGTGGGGCGACGCTCATGGGTCGATGGCGCCAACGGCGACAACGGTTTTCGTGCGGCGAGTCATAAGGGTCGCTCCCGGGGCTCGACGCCGGTGTACGTGAGCCTCGACGGACGCCTGGCGGCGGAACTCGAGATCGCCGACGCGCCCCGGCGCGGGCTCGACCATGCACTGACCCACCTGAGAAAACTGGGCGTGCGACATTTCGCGATGCTGACGGGTGACGACCGCGGCACGGCCGAAGCCATCGCGGCGGAACTCGATATCGATGCCGTGCACGCGGAGTTGCTCCCTGACGGGAAGGCCGAAGTGCTGGACCGGCTACGAGAGCAGTACGGCCCGGTCGCGATGGTCGGGGACGGTGTGAACGACGCGCCCGCGCTGGCAGTCGCGGATGTCGGGATCGCCCTAGGGGCCGTCGGTACGGACGTCGCCCTCGAAACCGCCGACGTCGTAGTCATGGGAGAGGACCTGGACCGGATCGGGCACGCCGTGCAGCTGAGTCACAGGGCTCGCCGCATCGTACGCCAGAATCTGGTCTTCTCGGTCGGCGTGATGGCGACTCTGGTCGTCCTCGCACTCGTGGGCCAAATCGGTCTCACCGTCGGCGTCCTCGGACACGAGGGCAGCACGATCGTCGTCGTCTTCAACGGCCTGCGACTGCTCGCAGACAGGCGCGCAGGATGACACTACTCGTCAGCAGATATCATCCCTCGAAGAGCGTCAGCCGCGAGCACACGTTCGAACGCTCGCACCCTCTGGTGGGCCAGTCCCGAGACTGCGGCGTGGCCCGCATGGATGGTCGCGCGTGGGATTCGCAGTTTGAACCGAACCTGGGCCTCCGCCCCCGCTGGGTCTTGTCCCGCGTCCGGAAAACGCAGGCGGAACGACAGAGGCGTACAGTGTCCCTTAGGCAGGGACGCCGCGCTCAGCCCACCAAGGACGCCCAGGCAGTCCTCGACTCGGCCCAACTCCGAGAGATCGACCAGGTCGACCACGACCGCCATGTTCCCCATGAGTCCACGGCTCGTCTCGTCGAGATAGACGTCGATACTCGCGTGCGTGCTGGCATGCTCGAGGTGGAAGAAGAGGTACGCGCTCCGCGTCGACTCTCCGTCCCACCGACCCTCGAACTGATGGCTGGTGGTCTTCTGCAGACCGGACAACTCCCACCCGGCTGCCTCGACCCCTTGCTGCACGGACTCGATGAACGGCCCGAGCGTGAGTATCGCCTCTGGTGGAAAATCCGTCACGACCGGTTGACACCCTTTCCAATGGCTAGGTAACGTACTGCCCATGCGCAGTGAGTCGAGCGAACTACGTTTACGAGAGGCCCTCGAGGCCAGTGGTCTGAGGTTCACCGAGCAGCGCGCCGCCGTCTACCGGTTTGTTGCTGGTACCGACGTGCATCCCACCGCTGATGAGGTCTTCCTCGCAGTGCGACAAGACCTGGCCGGAATCTCGTTGGCCACCGTGTACAAGAGCCTCGAAACGCTCGTCGGCTGCGGGCTGGCGGTCAAGCTGACCTACAGTGACGGCTCCGCCCGGTACGACGGCCGGACCGAACCCCATCATCACGCGCGCTGTCTCGCGTGCGGGAGCGTCGTCGACATCCAGGGCAAGATCGCCGACTCGGAAGTCGACGTGCTGCAAACGCGAGCACCCGGCTTCACGGTGACGGGCTTTCGTCTCGAGCTCTCTGGATACTGCGCTACCTGCGTACCCGAGGGCGGGCCGGGCCCCCTACCGGCTTGAGCGCCTTCGTTCCGGGGTGAGGTCGCCCCTCCGCAAGCTGCTGACCTCGAGTTCGTCCTGCTTGAACTCCTCGCCTTGCGCACTGCTGTCTCCTCGCCTGTTCAAAGGGGCCTTGCTCGTCGCCGCTCTCGCGGCTGCCCAGCCTGCCTCGGCCCAGGAGATCAACCAGCTCCGGTCGGACCTCACCCAGGCGCTGGAAACGTACAACTGGCGGGATGCCCAATGGGGAGTGCTCGTGGTCTCACTGGACCAGGGTGACACCCTCTTCGCGTTCGGGGCCGATGCCCCGCTGGCGCCCGCGTCCAACATGAAGCTGCTCACGACCGCGGCGGCGCTGCGGCGCCTGGGGCCCGACTTCCGCTTTCAGACGTATCTCTTGTCGGAAGGAACGGTCAGCAACGGAGTGCTGCACGGCGACCTCGTGCTTTACGGTACCGGGGACCCAGGCATCTCCGACCGCTTCTTCTCCTCGAAGGACGAGGTCCTTCGTCTACTGGTCGATCAACTCGAACAGCTCGGCATCACTGAGGTCAGCGGGCAATTGGTCGCGGATGCGTCGCATCTGCCGGGGCCGTTGCGACCGACGGGCTGGGACCCCGCTGACCTGAACGACCACTTCGCCGGCGCCGTATCTGCGCTCTCCTACAACGAGAACGTGGTGTCTTTCCGCGTGGTCGCGGGGGAGCGGATTGGTGTGCGACCCGAGATTCACACGGTGCCCGACGACGCGGGGCTCGACATCGTGAACAACGCGTTGACGGTCTCGGGGCGTGCGCGGCCACGGCTGGCGATCCTGCGGGAAGACCCCCTCGACCCCATTCGGATCGAGGGTCGGATCACCCGCGGATCCCGAGACGTGTGGCGCCAGATGACCGTGCCCTCCCCGCCCCACTTCGCCGCGTCCGCCCTGCGGGCCATTCTCGCCGAACGGGGCATTCGCGTGAGCGGTGGAATCCGCGTCGTGGAGACGCCGGCCACCTCCATTGTTCGGCGTGTCACGGCGCCGAGCATTCAAACCCGAGATCGCACGCGCATCCTCGCGAAACACGTGTCCGCACCCCTCAGCGACTACCTCGCGGTGGTCAACAAGCGCAGCAACAACCTGTACGCGGAGCTCGTCTTCCGTACCGTCGGCCGCACGGCAGGGGGCATCGGTAATCCCCAAGCGAGCGCACAGGCCGTGCTCGAGGCGGTGGCCGACATGGGCGTCCCTGTCGCCGACCTGGTCATGCTCGACGGATCGGGGCTCTCAGCAGGCAATCGCGTGACGGCCGCCGCTTTCGTCGCACTCATCGCCGGCATGGCCAAAACCGAACAGTGGTCCGCGTACTGGGCTTCACTTCCGGTGGCGGGCCGACGAAGGGAGCTCGGGCGCATGTACCGAACGGCCGCCGCCGGCAACCTGCGCGCCAAGACCGGCACCATCGAGGGTGTTTCGGCACTGAGCGGACTGGTACGCTCTCGAGACCAGGAGCGTTTGGCCTTCTCGATCATGCTGAACGGCACCCCGTCCACCTCGCGCGCGAAACGCGTAGAGAATCTGATCGGCGCTCGCCTCGCCCAGTTCGCGCGCGGCCCGGGGGGGGCCCCCGCCTCGGACGGTCCCGGGGATCGGGCCGGACCCCGCGGAAGCCCGCCGGTTCCGGGGGCGTTCCGGGGAAACC
>Ga0066376_10001914_pt1 | contig 19810 bp, 12 predicted proteins | sample Knorr_S15_td_Bot_FD_77009 | JGI IMG/M metagenome (GOLD analysis project Ga0066376, IMG submission 77009) | Marine microbial communities from Southern Atlantic Ocean transect - Knorr_S15_td_Bottom_ad_5009_LV_A | ecosystem: Environmental > Aquatic > Marine > Oceanic | place: Southern Atlantic...
CAAGTACTCTTCTTTTAAATTACGTATCTGGAATGAAGTGGCAACCATTATTCTATTTGCCATTGTGTTTTTAGTAACGCTAAAAAGTGCTATCAATTGGATTTGGGGCGTTGTTGGAATTGTCTTATTCGGAATCTTATTAATGCTCGGAATAAAACTGTACAAGCGCATTAGAAAGAACAATGAGGGAATGAGTTAATGTGGGAATGAGTTAATGAATTAATGAAACAACGGGAACTGATAATTGACAAAAGACTATCCCTTTATAGATTGTTCAAACGGAATTCGGTTTAAAATACTTCTCCCTAAGGTTATTTCATCGGCATATTCTAATTCGTCGCCCACTGAAATTCCGCGTGCAATCGTGGAGATGATCACCTCGTATTTTTCGATTTGTTTGTAGATGTAAAAATTGGTCGTATCTCCTTCCATGGTAGAACTTAGTGCGAAAATCAATTCTTTTACTTTGCCTTGTTTTACTTTTTCCACCAACGAATCTATTTGTAAATTATGAGGACCAATGCCTTCAATCGGAGAGATTTTTCCTCCCAACACATGATACAATCCTCTGTATTGCGCAGTGCTTTCAATGGCCATTACATCTCTAATGTCTTCTACCACACAAATAATGTCTGAATTTCTTTTTGGGTTGTTACAAATTTCACACAACGTGGTATCAGAAATATTGTGACATTTTTCGCAAGACTTTATATCGTTTCTGAAATGCAACAAGGCTTCTGCCAAATATCCTGTATGTTCAGTAGGTTGTTTTAACAAATGCAAAACCAAACGCAAGGCCGTTCGCTTTCCTATTCCAGGCAATCGAGAGACTTCATTTACAGCATTTTCTAATAATTTTGACGAAAAATCCATAGTTGCAAATGTAAGTTTTTTGACGGTAATACAAATGTCACTTCGAGTGAAATTTAGAAGTAGTATAAATCCAACTATTAAACTTATATTCGTAACTCATAATTCGTAATTCATAATCAACAATGCAGCCGTTACACATCCTTCTCTTAATCTCTGGATATTTTACAATCTTATTTTTAATCTCATACCTCACTGGAAAAGATGATAGCAACGAAACCTTTTTTAGAGCCAAAAAACAATCCCCTTGGTTTATTGTGGCTTTCGGTATGATTGGAGCAACACTTTCTGGAGTCACTTTTATTTCTGTCCCAGGAACAGTAGCTGTTCAAAAATTCGGGTACATGCAAATGGTTTTTGGTTATGTTGTAGGGACATTAATTATTGCCTATGTGTTATTACCTATTTACTACAAACATAATGTAACCTCAATCTATCAATATTTACATACTCGATTAGGTCCAAAATCTCATAAAATTGGTGCTTTTTTCTTTTTACTTTCAAGAACTATCGGCGCTGCTTTTAGAATCTTTTTAGTTGCACTAGCTATGCAATATCTAATTTTCGACGAATGGAATGTTCCTTTTATTATTACTGTACTCTTCTCCATTCTTTTAATTTGGGTATATACGCATCGAGGAGGAATTAAAACCATTGTCTGGACAGACACCTTGCAAACCTTCTTTATGTTATCAGCTGTGGTCTTAGCAATTTATTTTATCAACCAAAAAATAGGCTGGAGCTTTTCTGAGTTTTATACCTCGGATGAATTAAAAGATTTTAATCAAATCTTGTTTACTGATAACTTTAACAACAAAGCCTTCTTTTTAAAGTCTTTTTTAGGCGGAATCTTTATTACAATTGCAATGACAGGTGTTGACCAAGATATGATGCAAAAAAACTTGACTTGTAGAAACTTAAAAGACGCACAAAAAAACATGATCTCAATGATAGGTCTATTGGTAATCGTCAACTTTGTGTTTTTACTACTAGGCGCTTTGTTATATATCTATGCAAACAAATTTGGCTTGGAAGTGCCTATTATTGATAATATCGAAAGAACCGATTTATTATTTCCTATGATTGCTGTAAAAAGCGGCTTAGGTTCACCATTGGCGATGGTTTTTATTTTAGGAATCATTGCTGCTGCCTATTCAAGTGCCGATTCAGCCCTAACATCGTTAACAACTTCTTATTGTGTGGATTTTTTAGATATTGAAAACAAAGAAAAATCTATCCAAAAAAGACTACGAAAAAAAGTGCATATAGTAGTTTCTGTAATTTTAGTTATTGTCGTTGTATTATTTAATAGTGTATTGGAAAGAGATGTTATTACAGGGCTGTTTACTATTGCTTCCTATACCTACGGACCACTATTAGGATTGTTTTTCTTTGGCATTTACACAAAACACAACGTAAAAGAAAACTATGTCTTACTAGTTTGTGTCCTTTCGGTAGCTATCAGTTATTTTTTGAATAAACATTCGGTAACTCTTTTAAATGGCTATCAATTCAGTTTTGAATTACTTGGCTTAAACGGATTGATGACTTTTTTAGGCTTGTGGTTGATACGAAAAAAGAAAACCAGTTCACAATAGTTAAAAAAAATGAAAAAAATAAGTATACAAGGAATCAAATTTGACGAAAAATCGTCGTATCAAAAAGGCCCAAAACTTGCTCCTCCATTAATTAGAGAAGCATTGCATTGTGGTTCGCTAAATTTGTTTGCAGAAAATGGAATCTCTATAGAAAACTCAATGATTGAAGATAAAGGAGACTTTGAAATTTCAGAATATTTTGATATTGAAGAGATCACAAAAAAGCACCTTGACCTTAACCATAAAATTTTTACACTTGGAGGAGATCACTCAATAACCTTTCCTATTATCAAGGCCCATCATAAAAAATATCCTATAATAGACATTCTTCATATCGACGCCCATTCTGACTTATATGATACTTTTGAAGGAGATAAATACTCTCATGCCTGTCCATTTGCAAGAATTATGGAAAATGGTTTTGCGGCTAGATTGGTTCAAGTAGGTATCAGAACGCTGAATACACATCAAGCAGAACAGGCTAAAAAATTTAATGTAGAAATTCATCAGATGAAAGAGTTAGACCTCACTAAAATTCCAGTTTTTAAAAACCCGCTATACATTTCTCTTGATATGGACGGATTTGACCCTGCTTTTGCTCCAGGAGTTTCACATCACGAACCTGGAGGGTTATCTTCAAGACAAGTCATTGAATTAATTCAGAATATACATACAGAAGTAATAGGCGCAGATATTGTTGAGTACAATCCAAATCGCGATTTTCAAAATATGACCGCATTTTTAGCGGCTAAAATGATGAAAGAGATTTTAGTGAAAATGCTGTAAAACAATCGCTATTTTTAATAAAACAAAGCGGTCCACACACAAGCCATTGTGAATTATAAAAAATCAAGAGACTCTTAAAAAAGCGCTAAAACAATATCCAGCATAGAATAAAACGGAATAGAAAATTGCGCACGTAAACAAAATTAATTTTAACAATTTCAGCCCTTAAAAAACAGGTATTTAGAAAGCTTTATTCAACCTTTTATCCGTAAATTTGTAAACTTTTATACGACACCTATTACTGATGAAAAAAATCTTAGATATCCTCTATTCAACACGCCTAACAGCAATTTTGTTTTTCTTATTTGCAACCGCAATGGGAATTGCTACTTTTATAGAAAACGACTACGGAACACAAACGTCAAAAGCATTGGTGTATAACACCTGGTGGTTTGAAGGAATCATGCTCTTTTTTGTGATTAATTTTTTTGGTAACATCTTCCGATACCACTTGTATAAAAAAGAAAAATGGGCCGTATTATTATTTCACACGTCTTTTATATTGATCTTAATTGGCGCTGGAGTTACCCGTTATATTGGCTATGAAGGCATTATGGTGATCCAAGAAGGAGAGTCTACCAATAAATTTTTAACAGAAACGGTCTATGTAAATGCCGTTATCGATGACAGCAAAGAACAAAAATCGTATCGTAAAAAAATACTCCTCTCTGCTTGGGGAAAAAATAATTGGAGTTTTTCTACAGAATTTAAAGGGCAAGCTATTGATTTTAAGCTTGTAGACTACATTCCGTGGGCAGAAAAAAAATTGATTGCAGATGAAAATGGAGAAGAATATTTATTCTTTGTAGAATCTAGTAGTGGATCAAGACATGAGCACTATATCAAGAAAGGAACGGTACAAAATATTCACAATGTGTTGGTTGGATTTGACACACCCAACAAAGCAACCATCAACTTTACCAATGTAGATGGAAGCCTTAAAATGGTAACTAGTTCTGATGGAGATTGGTTTCGAATGGCAGATCAACAACGTGGAAACATTGTAAAAGATTCGGTTCAAAATTTTCAATACTTAACCTTACACAACATTTCTGACTTGCAATTTGTAATTCCGAAACCTGCAGAAAAAGGGGTTTTAAAAATGATTCGTGGACCTAAAAATGATAAAATTCTAGACCTCATCATTGTAGACATTACCACGCAAGGAAAAACAGCACGTGTAGAATTGGTTGGTGGAAAATACAACTCCTTAAATTCTGAAGCAACCAAGATTGGTCATTTGAATTTCAGGTTATTATACGGTTCACAAACCTTAGAAACACCTTTCCACATCAAGCTCAAAGATTTTCAATTAGAAAAATATCCTGGATCAGAAAGTGCCGCTTCTTACGCAAGTGAAGTGGTGGTGATTTCTCCAGAAGAAACCTTCGACTTCAAGATTTACATGAATCATATTTTAGAATACAAAGGCTATAAGTTTTTTCAATCTAGTTATGATATTTCAAAAGGTTATGAAGAAACGCACTTATCTGTAAACCATGATTATTGGGGGACTTTTATCACCTATGTTGGGTATTTCTTGTTGTTCTTCGGATTGATTTGCATTCTCTTTGTAAAAAATACTCGTTTTGATTCTTTGAAAAAATCATTAGACAAAGTTCGTAAAAAAAGAGCAGCCTTGTCTTTAATGGTATTGCTGTTTGCATCGATTACTGTTTCTGCACAACATCAAGAGCATTCGATCAGCAACCAACAAGTAGATTCAATTTTAAAAGCCAATATCGTTAACTTAGAGCATGCCGAAGCATTTAGCAGGTTGGTCATTCAAGATGCTGGAGGAAGAATGAAACCAGCACATACATTTGCTTCTCAATTGGTTCGGAAAGTAAGTCGCCAAGAAACGTTTAATGGCATGACGCCAAGTCAGGTACTAATTTCTATTATTGAAAATCCACGATTTTGGTACGAAGTACCCATGATTTACTTAGAAAGAGGAAATACTGAAATTAGAAACCTTATAAATGTTCCTGTTACTGCAACACATGCGAGATTGTCAGATTTTTTAACAAATAAAGGAGCTTACAAAATCGAAGAAAAAGTTGCGGAAGCTCAGAAAAAAAACATCAAAAATAAGTTTGAAAAAGACCTCATCAAAATTGATCAAAGAGTAGGGTTGCTTTACAATGCTATTTATGGTACTATTTTTAAAATTTTTCCAATACCAAATGATCCAAATAACAAATGGGTTTCGCAACCTGAAACCTTAATGGCTGGTTTTAAAGGAACCGACTCTGTATTTGTTCGTCAAGTATTGCCTGTGTACACTCAAATGCTTCAAAAAGCAAAAGAATCAAACGACTACACACAAGTTGACAAAGTATTGAAAGGAATTAAAAACTATCAAAATAAATTTGGCGCAACTGTAATTCCAACTGAAAATAAGATCAACGCAGAAATCATCTATAACAAAGTCCAGATCTTCAAACAATTGGCCAAATACTTGGGCTATGCGAGTTTCTTAATGCTCATATTTGTAATGATTCAGATCTTTACAAACCGAAAATGGGTACACTACGTCGTAAAAGGATTGATTGCTTTTATTGTCGTTCTTTTTGCGCTGCACACACTAGGCTTAGGTGCTCGATGGTTTATCAGCGGAAATGCTCCTTGGAGCAACGCCTACGAGTCTATTATTTTTGTGGCTTGGGCAACCATGTTATTTGGATTGATCTTTGGAAGAAAATCGTCGTTAACCATTACTGCAACTACATTTTTAACGGCAATCATTTTAGCATTTGCACATCAAAGTTGGCTAGATCCAGAAATTGCCAATTTACAACCCGTACTAAACTCATGGTGGCTAATGGTACACGTATCCATCATTGTAGCGAGCTATGGACCGTTTTCTTTAGGAATGATTCTAGGACTCTTCTCTTTGACTTTAATGGTGTTTACCACACAAAAAAATAAAAAGAGACTCAACTTAATTATCAAAGAATTAACCATCATTAATGAAATGGCGGTGACCGTTGGATTGATTATGTTGACTATTGGAAACTTTCTTGGCGGCATGTGGGCAAATGAAAGTTGGGGGCGTTATTGGGGTTGGGACCCAAAAGAAACATGGGCCTTAATTTCTATTATGGTGTATGCATTTGTATTGCACATGCGTTTGATTCCAGGATTAAAAAGTAGGGTGACATTTAATTTCGCCTCTGCTTTTGCATATCTGTCTATTATGATGACCTATTTCGGAGTAAATTTCTACTTATCTGGTTTGCACTCATATGCAAGTGGCGATCAAAGTGTGACTCCAAAAGAAGCCTATATCTATATCGGATTCTTAGTGGTTCTTACATTTTTCGCTTGGCAAAAACACAAAAAATATTATAAAAAATAAAAGACAAATTCGTATAAAAACGTACTTTTACTCATCAATTAAAATTTAAACAACATCTATGTTTCATAAAAATATCAAATTAGTATTGGCAGCAATGATCACTGCTTGGTCTGTATACGAATTTTCTCAAGTTCACATTATGAATGGTATTTCCATTTTGTTTTTGGCGGGAATATTTATACTTCTTTATTTTAAAAACGAATTCATCTTATTGGCCTTTTTACAATTGCGTAAACAAAATTTTGAAGGTGCTAAAAAATGGCTCACCTATATTAAAAACCCAAGTGCTGCACTGACGAAGAAACAAGAGGGATATTATAATTTTTTACACGGAATTATGCTGTCTCAAACCAACATGACTCAAGCAGAAAAGTTCTTAAAAAAAGCCATAAAATTAGGCTTGTCTATGAATCATGATTTGGCCATGGCAAAATTGCAGCTAGCAGGAATCTCGATGACCAAAAGACGTAAACGTGAAGCGACACTACTGCTAAACGAAGCGAAAAAACTAGACAAACAAGGCATGTTGAATGATCAGATAAAAATGATGAAACAACAAATGAAGAAAATTTAATTTCTTTATTTGTCTATATAAAAAAAGGCTTCTGATTTTCAGAAGCCTTTTTTTATATTGTATTGCTTAACATTATTTCAATCTTGTCAAGATCAAATCTGAATTGTATTCCAATAAGAACAATCCGTTATTTTCTGTAATACTGAATAGCCTTTTTTGAAAATCGAATTTACTTTCCAATCGATAAGAAATCCCTTCTTTATACGTGTCATACAAGTTCTTTCCTGAAGCCAATCGTACAATAACATCATACATCACATCAAAACCTCTCGTTGCATAATACGATGGCAATGCTTTGTTCTTTCTAAGATATTGCTTGTTAAATGTTTTTGCAGCGATAGAAGCTTCATCAACAAAAGTATCTGTTACATACACAAAGCCTAATTGCGCCAATTTATTGTTATCTACCTTGGCAAAGGTATTCCCTTTTTCAAAAGCAAAAACTTTTACATTATAATTAACTTTTTCTTCTTGTTCTTCATCTTCCTCAGCTTCTTCTGGCTCTGGAAAACTAATCAAACTATTCAAAGCATTCGACGCAATAACACTGTTCTTTGTCGCTATAATCACCCAATTATCAACCTTTGTAGTATCCGATTTCAATAGGTTTAAAAACCGCTCTTGAGCAATATAGCCATGATGTGGAATTATCGAATGTACAATATCAATCGAATCATGCTGTTGTAACACAGAAGAAACTTGTTCGATTTCTGTCATCGAAACATCCGTAGAATCCCCAACAATAATAATATTCTGATTGGTGTAAATCTTAGAAATATGAGAGAGCAGCGTTTCTTTATATCGCTTTTTATCTGGAGAGGTTTTTACAATTCTTGGAGATATAAATGAGGTTTGTACTTTAGAAAAAACAGGCAATACAACAGGCATGCTCACACTATTTGCTATTTTTTTTGCTTCTTCACGATATAATGGACCTACAATCGCGTCCATTCCTTCTAAAGAGTTCTCATAAATAATTTCATTGATCTTTGTATTTCTATCTTCAGTATCAAAAACGGTAAGCTGAACTTGAATTCCTTGATTTCTCAAAGAATCAATGGCTAGTTCTGCTCCTAAATACAAATCGGTCACAATATTTGTCAGTCGATCATTTTGAAAAATTTCTTGTGGAGAAATCGTATCAAATAAAGCAGCTCTAAAGGGCAACAGTAAGCCAATTTTTATAAACGTATTGTCTGCAATGGTGTCTTTATAGATCGCATCTAGTTCTTCGCCCGCAAGACGTTCTTTGATTTTGATGACCGTTCCTAATTTCAATCCATCTATTAGACTGGGGTTCAATGCCAACAAATCAGATTTCAAGACATTGTAATACCTTGTCAATCCATAAAAAGTATCTCCTTTGTGTACGCTATGCAATACATATTTTTCTTTTAAGTCCGCAATACTATCTCGTGCTTTTAATGTCTCTTCCTCAAGTAAGCTTGTAACAATTTCAGTGACCTTCTTTTTAGTAACAGTTGCAAGAGCCGCTGTTTTTGGAACAACAATTTCTGTATCTGCTTTGGGTTTTCTACCAACATCTGGATTTAAACGTAACAAATCTCGTGTTCGCATATCCAATTTTTTGGCAATACTCCGCATCGTTTCTCCTTGCTTTACCGTATAGCTAACATACTTTTTTTGCTGTCCACAAGAAACTGCAAACGTAAGAACAAAAAGAATAATAAGTATTTTAAGATGCTTCATTCAACTTTTTTTATGGTATCAAATACCTGTATCAATCTAGGTGTTTTTTAAATTTTAAAACGGATCGCTCTACTATAACAGTAAAAATCAATGCTTAGTATACAGCATGATTACTCCCATTCAATCGTTGCTGGTGGCTTTGAACTGATGTCATACACCACTCTATTGACCCCTTTTACTTTGTTGATAATAGCATTGGATGTCTTTTGCAAAAATTCATAGGGTAAATTTACCCAATCAGCAGTCATTCCGTCTGTACTTTCAACAGCTCTAAGTGCCACCGCTTTTTCATACGTTCGTTCATCCCCCATCACTCCAACAGAATTTACGGGCAATAATATCGCTCCTGCTTGCCAAACGCTGTCGTACAAACCGCTTTCTTTTAATCCGTTGATAAATATCGCATCAACATCTTGTAAGATACTCACTTTCTCTGGTGTAACATCTCCTAAAATTCGGATTGCCAATCCTGGACCCGGAAAAGGATGTCTTCCTAATAATTCTTTATCAATTCCCATTGAAGCGCCAACTCTTCTCACTTCATCCTTAAAAATCATACGCAAAGGCTCTACAATTTTCAATTTCATAAAATCTGGTAATCCGCCTACATTATGATGACTTTTAATGGTTGCTGATGGACCTCCACTTACAGATACCGATTCTATTACATCTGGATAAATGGTTCCTTGAGCGAGCCATTTTGCATCTTCAATTTGATTTGCCTCCTGGTCAAACACTTCAATAAAAGCATTTCCAATGGCTTTTCTTTTTTCTTCAGGATCACTAAGTCCCGCAAGTGCATCCATAAATCGTTTAGAAGCATCAACTCCTTTCACGTTTAAGCCCATGCCTTCGTACTGTTTTAGCACATCTGTATATTCATTTTTACGAAGCAGTCCATTGTTTACAAAAATACAATGCAAGTTCTCACCAATCGCTTTGTGCAATAATATGGCAGCTACGGTAGAATCTACGCCTCCAGAAAGTCCTAAAACTACTTTATCACTTCCTACTTTTTCTTGAATGTCTTTTACTGTAGTATCTACAAAAGAATCGGGTGTCCAAGTTTGGGCAACCCCTGCGATTTTCACTAAAAAATTGGCTAACAGTTGTTTCCCATCTGTAGTATGATATACTTCTGGATGAAATTGAATGGCATAGGTTTGTTCTCCTTCAATTTTATAAGCGGCATTTTCTACATCATGCGTACTTGCCAATCGGATTCCGTTTGTCGGTAGTTCTTTTATGGTATCTGAATGACTCATCCAAACTTGACTTCCTTCTGAAATGTTTTCTAAGAAAAGCTCTCCTTCTTGTACAAATGACAAATTGGCTCTTCCATATTCTCTTGTGTTTGATTGTCCTACTTTTCCTCCAGAAAAGTGTGCTAAGTATTGTGCACCATAACAAACTGCTAATAACGGTTTCTTACCTCTAATCTCTGACAACTCTGGATGTGGCGGATTTTCTGAACGTACAGAAAATGGGCTTCCAGACAAAATTACAGCTTTAAAATTGTCAATGTCTTTTGGCGGATTGTTGAAGGGATGAATTTCACAATAAATGTTCAATTCTCGAACTCTTCGTGCAATTAATTGGGTGTATTGCGATCCGAAATCTAATATAAGTACATTCTGTTCTTGCATGCGCAAAAATACCATAAGATTTTAGATTTTTCCACCTCTAAACTCATTTTTTTTAGTGTCGGAAAATAATAGAGAATTCTGTGCGAATGCAACCGAAATTCTAGAATTTATAAACCAGCGCATTGATGTTCATTCCTGCGCCTACAGAGGCAAAGATAACAACATCTCCTTTTGCAACTTCTTGATCTTTAATTTGACCATTTAACACTAAATCTAGCAAGGTAGGGATTGTTGCTACAGAACTATTACCCAGTTTATGAATGTTCATGGGCATCACACCTTCTGGCGCTTCCTTTTTAAACAATTTGTAAAACCGTTTTACAATGGCTTCATCCATTTTTTCATTGGCCTGATGGATAAATATCTTTTTAATAGCATCAATACCAACATCACTTTTATCCAAAGCGATTTTCATTGCTAACGGGACATTAGTTAGTGAAAACTCATAAATTTTACGACCTAACATTTTGATGTATAGCTTTTCTGGATCTGAGTTTGCATCATTTGATTTTCCAGAAAATAAATAATAGGCTTCCTCTTTTGCAAAAGTTTGTGTTGCATGACTCAAAACACCTGAACCGTTATCATCTGTTGCTTCTACAATACAAGCGCCTGCTCCATCACTAAAAATCATGGAATCTCGATCTCTGTTGTCAACTACTCGAGAGAGTGTTTCTGCACCAATAATCAATGCTTTTTTTGCAATTCCAGCTTTGATAAATGCCTGTGCCTGTATCACTCCTTCAATCCATCCAGGGCAACCAAAAAGAATGTCATAAGCTACGCAATTCGGGTTTTCAATTTGCAGCCTATGTTTTACTCTTGTCGCAATACTTGGCAACATATCGCCTTGTGCTCCCGGCCTTTTAACATCTCCGAAATTATGAGCTAAAATGATATAATCTAATTCTTCTGGATTTACGTTGGCGTTTGCAATGGCTTTTTCTGCGGCAAAAAATGCCAAATCAGACGCAGAAAGATCTGCAGTTGCATACCTTCTTTCTTCGATGCCTGTAATCGATTTAAATTTTTCAATGATGCTATCATTTGAAGAAGGAAAAGGAGTTCCGTCTGCATTTAAAAACTGGTGTTCAGAGAATTTAGCATTCTCTTGAACTATTGTAGGGATATAACATCCTGTTCCTGTAATTACCGAATTTTTCATTTAAATCTACTCTTTTAAATCTACATCTTTAACAAAATAACACTTTTTTTACCTCTATATCGCTTCATTTTTAGATGTTTTTTTCTGTTTTTATTAGATTCTTAATTTTAATACTGTTTTTTTACTAAACCTATATTCTTCAGCACCTAATTTGTATTAATTATAAAAGTTCATTTTTAGTTGCATAACCGTTGCAACTGATGCAGCCCTATTTTTCACTCGTTCAGTAACTTCTCCTTCAAAAAAAGCATTGATAGTACTTGATAAATACGCTAGCCATTTCTCGAAATGTTCCTTTTCAAATTTTATTCTCTTGTCAAAATTAAGATGCTTTTATAAGGCATTGTTTCCATATGATGTCGTATCTAATAAAATATCTTGCTGCATCTACAAATAACTGCTATCAAAAGAAAAAGGGAGCAAAGATAGTAGGGAGGACGTTTTTACAATCTCTCCTACTTCCCCCATAAAATATACTTCTATCGGTTTTTTTTGATTTATTTCATACTCAGAAAGCGTTTGCCTACATGCACCACAGGGTCCAACAGGCTTGTTTACTTGATTGTTTTGAGAGCTTGCCGTTATGACCAACTGCTTTACTGCAACTCCAGGATATTCTGAACTTGCTTTCCAAATAGCCACTCGCTCTGCACACATCCCTGAAGGATATGCTGCACTCTCTTGATTGTTCCCTAAAATTACTTGATTATTGGCTAACAATACAGCCACTCCAACATGAAACTTAGAATACGGAGCGTATGCTTTTTTACGCGCTTCTACTGCTTTGTTCATTAACTGCTGAACATCGGAAGGAAGCTCAGTTACATCGCTAAAAACAGTAGCGGAAGTTACTATATTAATTTTTTTCATAAAGGCTTAACTCTTGAAAAAGCTAAGGTACTAATAATCTTCATATATCTCTCCTAAATCAAAAGAGAGTGAAAAACGCATCGTATTTTCCAACGGGTGATTGACATTTGATGAGTTTACCAAGTACGACAAATCAATAGAAAAAGCACGTGCCTTAAAACCGCCTCCCATGGTCAGGTATTGTCGGTTTCCTTTGATTTCACTTTCATGATAATATCCTGCTCTTAAAGCAAAAGCATTGTTGTACAAATATTCTGCACCTAAGGCGTAGGTAAATTCTTTCACCTCTTCACTAAAGCCACCTGGCGCATCACCAAAAGAGGTGAACATTCCGGCTAAAAATCCAGCATCTTTGTCTGAACCATCAGGCTGCGGTGTTGGCACCAATAGTTTTGTCGTTTCAACATTGATTCCAATGATATTATAATCGTCTAAAATAAAATCGAATCCTGCTCCTAGCTTTAAATTTGTAGGAATAAAATCTTCTTTTCCTGGAACATACGAAACTTTTGGACCAATATTGGCAATATTAAAGCCCAATCGATAGCGCCCATTGAAAGTTCCATAATTTTCTTCTGAAGATTGGTAATACCCAGAAACATCTACGGAAAATGAATTGATTGCTTCTATGTCTGGATTTTGCACATTCAGCTTATAATTTGAATGTATAAATCGTAAAGCAACTCCCATAGAGAATGTTTCGCTTAATTTTAAAGCATACGTTCCCGCAATTGCTAATTCATTTGGGTTTTCTGTACCTATTGTTTGGCCTACATCATCTGTCAATGTTATTTCTCCTAAAGAGAAGTATTTAAAATCCACACCCCAAGCAGCATTTTCGCTAAAACGGCTTACATATGAAACACCTCCAACAAAAATATCATCTACCAAATTACGCAACCAAGGAGTATAATTTACGCCAATACTTATTTGATTGGTGTTGAATACTATTTTAGATGGATTGTGAAACAATGAAAAAGCATCTGATGATGTAGCTACTCCAATATCGCCCATTCCTCCTGCTCTTGCATCTGGCACAATCAATAAAAAAGGTGCAGCTGTTGTAATGGTGTTTGATTGGCTCTGAACAGTTGTTTTCACAACCATACAGAGTAGTGTTAAAATTAGTAGCGATGTGTTCTTCATATTGTTTGTTTGTTTAGGTTGATAAAGATCTAACTTTTACTAGAGGATTACTAATTTTTCATACTTTTTAGACGTTAGATTGCTGATTGTTGCGGTTACTTTTAATGTATATATATAAACTCCTTTTCCAATTTTATTTCCAAAATCGTCCAAACCATTCCAAGAAATACTACGTGATAAATTTCCTGTAGTCTGAACTGCTTTACGAATCGTTTTGATCAATTTTCCTGAAATTGTAAAAACCTGAACTTGAACCTCTAAAGGTTCATTTGGCTTGTTGTGATTGAACCAAAACTCTGTATAATTTACAAAAGGGTTTGGATAATTCAACACATGCTCTAAAACCAAGTTGCTATCACTAACAACCAGGAAATTTAACGTTGCTTGTGACGAATTATTATATGTATCCCAAGCTTTTATTTTTAAGGTATGTAAACCTACGGATAAATCTCGAAATTGATAGAGTACTTTGCCTTTCGTAAAATCGTTCAGTTCGGTTTCATAATAATCGTTTAGCACAATTGGATTTGCCTGATCTCCATCTAAAATTGCCACAATATCATGATCTACAGATGTGATTGACGTGTTGATGCCGCTTACATCAGATAAAGAAATAATTAAATTTGGAGATGCATTGGTATTTCCGCCATCAATAAAAGAGGCATCATTTAGAAACAACTTTATTTCTGGCCCCACAAGATCACTCGCTGCATTGGTATTAATTCCACCAACAACAACGTCAAAATTAGCACCAGATTTATCAACAATAGCATTCTCGGCATACAAACTTAATTTCCCTTTTCCGTAGGAAATCTTAATGTCTTTTGGTACAATAAAATCGAATTTAAAGAGGCCATTTTCTACGGTTGATTTCCCTCTAAACAACTTACTTTCTCTAGAATCAAACGTCATTTTAACACCAAAACCATCATTATCTAAGGTCGTTTTATCAATCGGCTTGTCAAAAACGGTAGTGGATAACGTTCCATTAAAATCTGTTAATGGCTGGTTATTCGCATCCGTAACAACCCCTTCAAAACTGACTTTAGACAGTGCCTTTAAAGTATCTAAAGATTGTGACACTGCAATTCCGTTCATCTTTGTAATGCGAATATTTGGTGTTGGAATTGCCAACTTCATTGCAGGATCTCCTATGTAGTAAATAAAAAACTTTTGAGCGCTTGGAAATCCGTTTTTTGTTTTCATTAAGGATGCTGCAATAGACAAATCTTCGTCATTGAATTCCAACAGAATTTTTATCAATCGTTCGTTAAAACTTTGACCAACACTGATAAAAACCTCTCTTGTAGTGGAAATTAAACTGGCCACTCCTCCAGTTGCATTCCAAAAAATCAATTCCCCTGCAGTAGTTCTCAAGGGATTGTCAAATCTAGAAAACTCACAAGTAACCGTAATAAATAATGGCAATGTTTTAGGGTTGTGAAACGATTGTACTTGAGGAACTTCTAAGATACGCTCACTTGCAAAACCATCTTCTCCTCCATGCCCAAAATAATCAAACAACAACGTTCCTTTTTCTATGGCATTTGTAATGGCATCATTTACCTGCGGATAGCGCTCTCCTCCTGAAGAAGTTTCTTGCTTAAAGGCGTCTGCATAAATTTTATTGACATTAAAGATAGGTTTGTTTTTTTTAATAGAATCAGCAATACGTTCCAGACCTGCCTGCAGCGTTTCCTCTCCAACGGCATCAATATCATCCGCTAGTAAAGTAATGGTATTTCTCCAATCCCCAAAAGAGTCCACTGTATAGTAGCTCAATATCTTATCAACAACTGCTGTTGCTTGTTGTACTGTTGCTACGGGTATTCTTCCAGAAGCAACATCTACGGTATCAGAAGACAACATCTCTCCCTCAGCAGCATCCAACATCACAAAATAATCATCGGTAACATACGAAGTCGCTAAATTAAAACTCTGAAAAGATTCAAATACGGGAACTATATTGTTGTTATTGATCAACCTGTCTTTATAATCATAAGAACCATCACCAAAAAAACAAACATATCTTAACTTTTTTTCGGCAGATGAATTACGGGTATACACATGTTTTATAAAATCTCGAATGGCGGTAATATCCGGAGAACCAGAACCAAATTCATTGTAAATTTCTGACAACTGTATCACTTGACTTGTAATTCCAGAATTGGCTTGGTGATATGTTGCCAATCGGCTTGCCTGACTTGAAAGTTCTTGGTTGGTAATGATCAAATAATTGACATCTTTAACGGCATGCAAGTTCTGATTTTTTATCAGCGAATTGCCGTCAACTGTTGGCGTGTAAAAATCTGATGAACTCAATACCATATATTCTTTTAACGAACCTCCAGTTGCTTTAAAACTAAAATCACTTCCGTTAGATTCATTGATGATATTTTCAGGACTTAATCCATTAGAAACATCCCAAACCTGAAAAATAGCGGAGGCGTTTTTAATCTCGTAGTCTACGACTCCAAGTGTGTTATTCGCTTCAAAACTTCGGAAAGAAAATTGATTGGCACCTGCAATTAATTGTTTTTTCCCAAGCACTTCAATATAATCTAAATAGGCTTTTGCAGCAGGATTCCCTCCATTATTATAGGAAATGGAAATCGCTATTTCTTCCGTTGAATTATTGATTGTTGCAATTTTATGTGACGTATAGCCCAATGTTAAGGATCCTGAATTTACACGTGGAAAATTAATTGCATAGATATTTTGAGAATTTACAGACACTTCCATTGAAGATGCCAACGAAGAAATGGCAGCTCCTCGTACCTTTACCGAAATGGGGGAGTTTGGAACTGCATTTTTAAAATCAATTGTAAAAGAGTGTGTGTTTTCTACACTAAAATTTTCGCCAAACCATTGCGTTCCAATAGCAAATAAATTTCGTGTTTCTTTTTCATAAAATACATACTCATCAAAAGTGGTCACCGTTTTTACCGATGGAAGGGTAACAATAGGTGCCTCTGAAATTCTTTTTCCAGCGCCTTCTGTAACAGTAAGAAAATAGTAGGCCTTTTCTGAATAGATGTTCTGTCTGTGGTTTGCCGTTCCTACAACTGGATTCACAATCCAATCATGTGGTCCTTTTGCATACCACAAAATATAATCATCCGTATTAAAAACCCCATCTTCTTCACCACTTACAAAGAGTGCGTTTTCTTGTAAATCATCTGCTCTGAAGCGCTCATTTTTTTGTGGCAGCATCACGCCTCCATTTCCAAAAATCCGAATATTCTTCGGGTTTAGAGTTGCCGTATTGATTCCCATCTTTTGCAACAAAGAAACATCCAACTTAAAAACGCCCGTAGTATCCACAGCAAACTTATACCAATCTCCTTTAGACAATACGGAAGTGGAAGTTTGAGCATGGCCTTCTGCAATAAAAAAGACAGTAATTATATATAATAAAAGGGTTTTCTTCATCTGTTCATCAAATAACGTCGAATTTATTGTGTTATTTTAACGCAATGCAAGATTAGTTATAATAAAGATAAAAAACAATCGTTCTATTTTAATTACATAACAATCCGTGTAAAAAAAAAGAATTCACTTGCCTAAAAGCATTATTATTGTAAATTGCATGGCTTAATTAGAACCCTTAAGTTTTATCATAAATACATGAAAAACGTATTAAAATTAGTCGTAATTGTAATCATTGGATTCACTTTTACACACTGTAAAACAAACAGCAATTCTACATCCTCTTTAACAGGATGGAAATTTAATGACCCTAACTATGGGAATTACCTAAAAGGAAAGGCCTTCAAAAAAGAGAACATCCCAATGGGAATGGTCGCTATAGAAGGTGGCACCTTTACCATGGGACAAGTACAAGATGATGTAATGTTTGACTGGAATGCGACTCCAAAAAAAATGCATATTCGTTCTTTTTATATGGACGAAGCAGAAGTAACAAACGCAGAGTATTCTATGTTTTTACAATATACCAAAAGCATTTTTCCTCCTGATGATCCGAAATACAAACACATCTATACATCTGTATTGCCAGACACTCTAGTTTGGAGAAAAGGCTTGGGAAATACAGAATTATTATCAGAAAACTATTTGCGTCACCCCGCCTATTCTGATTACCCTGTAGTTGGCGTTAGCTGGTTACAAGCAAATCAATATTGTAAATGGCGTACCAATGCTGTTAATTTAAAGATTTTGATGGACAAAGGTGTGATTAAAAATATCTTTAAAATGGATAGTCTAAATTTTTCAGGCAAAAACAATTTTGATACCGATGCCTACTTAAGCAATCCCTATACTTTATTTGAAGGAGATTCTACAATTTACAAAAAGGGAATTCCTGTTGCTAGAAAAAAAGGTCAAACAAGACCTATAAAAGGTTCGTTTACCGGAAGACAAGTAACGGCTTCTGATGGTATTTTAGCTCAAAAATTTCGACTGCCAACAGAGGCAGAATGGGAATATGCAGCGAAATCTCTTATTGAAAACAGAGAGTATAATAATATCCGAGGAAGAAAAAAATATGCCTGGAGTGGTAAGTACACTAGAAATAGATCTAAAAAATCTCGAGGAGATCAATTGGCCAACTACAAACAATCTAAGGGGAATTATAGTGGCATTTCTGGATGGAGCAGTGATGGTTCAGACATTCCAACCAACATAAAATCATACCCTCCAAATGCATTCGGATTGTACGATATGTCTGGAAATGTAGCTGAATGGGTTGCTGATGTGTATCGACCAACTATAGATGCAAACGCAAACGACTTTAATTATTTTAGAGGTGCCATTTTTTCTAAAAAAATGATCAATGAAAAAGGTCAGGTGGTAATTGTTGATGATAACTCCATGGAATATGACACGCTTGGAAATGGGAAAATAGTCCCAAAATACTTACCTGGTAGTGTAAAATATACAAATGTTACAACGGATGAAACGTATATGAGAAATAACTATACGAGAGCAGACAACACTAATTTAAATGATGGAGATCAAAACTCTTCTCGTTTTTATGATTCAGATGTTTTTCAGTTTTCTAATGACCCCGCAATGTACAATTCTCCTAAAACACCTAAAAATGAGCTAGATAGTAGTACAGGACGCTACACAAGAGAATACGACACAAAAAAAAGAACAACGTTAATTAGCAATAAGACACGTGTGTACAAAGGAGGTTCTTGGACTGATAAAGCCTATTGGCTAGATCCAGCGCAGAGAAGGTATTTACCAGAATACATGTCTACAAATTATATTGGTTTTAGATGCGCTACAGACAATGTTGGCCCTATGACTAGTCAAAAGAAAAGACCTCGAAATAAAAAAAGGTAATTTTTTAAATGTACCTACTAAAGACTTAAGACCGCTACGCTTTAAGAACCAACCGCCTCCTACCTCTACCTTCGGCAGACAAGTTCGGTAGGTAAAACCGGCAGGCTGGGAGTCAAGACTTAATTCTAACTGGTTGATAATTATTTAGGTATAAAATATCGTTATTCTAGAAGAAAAAATCATATAGGTTTACTCTTTATACAAAATAGTAGTAGAACCAAAAAACCTCATTGTCATCAAATTGCAATGAGGTTTTTTTATATGCACAAAAATTCACACCTTGATAAAAGAAAAAATAAATTTGCTAAATTTTTCGAAAAACTATAGGTATTGAGTATATTTAAAAAATGAATATTGAAACGCTATATACACGTTATTCAGAAAACTACTTGGTTGATACCGATACTCGGAAAATCAGAAAAGGAGCCATCTATTTTGCTTTAAAAGGAGTAAATTTTAATGGAAATGCATTTGCCGAAGAAGCACTCAACAAAGGAGCGTCCTATTGTGTGGTTGATGAAGAAAAATATGCGAATTCAGAAAACATCCTATTGGTTGATGATGTGTTGACAAGCTTACAGCAATTGGCAACATACCATAGAGTCCAATTGAATATTCCGATTATTGCATTGACAGGAAGCAATGGAAAAACCACCACCAAAGAACTTGTTAATGCTGTATTGCATAAAAAATATAAGACTACGGCAACAATTGGGAATTTAAACAATCATATTGGGGTTCCGCTAACGCTGCTCTCTATGACTCCGAAAACAG
>Ga0066376_10001915_pt1 | contig 19803 bp, 19 predicted proteins | sample Knorr_S15_td_Bot_FD_77009 | JGI IMG/M metagenome (GOLD analysis project Ga0066376, IMG submission 77009) | Marine microbial communities from Southern Atlantic Ocean transect - Knorr_S15_td_Bottom_ad_5009_LV_A | ecosystem: Environmental > Aquatic > Marine > Oceanic | place: Southern Atlantic...
GAGTCATATAATGTGTCGTCTGAAATTGCCAAAGAATTTGGTGCTTTCAAAAATTTTAAAAAGAATAAAGAAGAAATGATACGAGTTATTAGCAATCATAGGAAAGCAGCTTATGGAGAAAAAAATAATTATGAAAAATTATCAATTAATCCAATACCATTAATAGAAGATGAATGTCCAGACAAAAAATTAATCAAAGCTGCGCGGAATGTATGGGATGACGTTCTTAAAAAAGGTAAACAATATGGTTACCGAAATGCGCAAACAACGGTAATAGCTCCTACTGGCACTATTGGTTTGGTAATGGATTGTGATACTACTGGAATAGAACCTGATTTTTCTATTGTCAAATTTAAGAAATTAGCCGGAGGAGGATATTTTAAAATTATTAATAGAATAATTCCTGTTTCTCTAAAATATCTAGGATATAGTCAGTTTCAAATAGATAAAATAACTAAATATGCTATTGGGCACGGCACATTAAAAGATTGTAAAACAATCAATTATAAAAATTTAAAACAAAAAGGATTTACAGATGAAATAATTAAAAAAATTGAAGACAGTTTAAGAAATGCTTTTGATATTAAATTTGCATTTAATAAATATGTAGTTGGTGAAGAATTTTGTATAAAAAATCTTAAATTGAAATCAGATAATTTAAATGATATTTCATTTGACATGTTAAGTCATCTCGGATTTACAAAAAACGAAATTGAAATTGCAAATATACATTGTTGTGGTTCAATGACTTTAGAAAACGCACCTCATTTAAAAGACGAACATCTACCTATTTTTGATTGTGCTAATCCGTGTGGAAGAATTGGTAAACGTTTTTTATCAAGGGAAAGTCATATAAAAATGATGGCTGCTTCTCAACCATTTATATCTGGAGCTATATCAAAAACAATTAATATGCCTAATAAGTCAACTATAGAAGAATGCAAAGATTCATATATTATGTCATGGAAATTAGGCTTAAAAGCAAATGCACTGTATAGAGATGGTTCAAAATTATCTCAACCATTAAGTTCTAGCATAGTTGATGTTGAAGATATTATTAATAAAGATGTAAGCGAATCAGAAAAAACTGTTGAAGTTGCCCAAAAAATAGCAAAAAACTATGTGGAAGAAATTATACGTTCTCGAAGAGAAAAAATGCCTGATAGAAGAAAGGGGTATACACAAAAAGCTATTGTTGGAGGACATAAGATTTATTTAAGGACAGGTGAATATGAAGATGGAACAATAGGAGAAATATTTTTAGATATGCATAAAGAGGGAGCGTCCTTTAGAAGCATGATGAATAATTTTGCCATTGCCATATCTATAGGTTTACAATATGGAGTTCCACTTGAAGAATTTGTAGAAGCGTACACTTTTACCAAGTTTGATCCATCTGGCCCAGTACAAGGAAACGATGCTATTAAAATGGCTACATCTGTTTTAGATTATGTTTTTAGAGAGCTAGCTATTTCATATTTAAATAAAAAAGAACTTGCTAATATAGATCCTGATGATATTGAGATAGATGGTATTGGAAAAGGAGATAAAAAACGTCAATTGAATGCAGTTTCGATAAATAAAGATATTTCGAGATACGCAAGCACAGGTTATATAAGAAGTAATTTTTATGTTTTAAAAGGAGGAATAACTGAATCCGCGTCTTCACCTTCTTTTTTTGAAGATAAAAATGATCAACTATCTAAAAAAACAAATTTTAAGAAAAATAGTAATGTTCAGAATAAAAAAGTTAGGATGGCAAGAATGCAAGGTTATGAAGGGGATGCTTGTTCCGAATGTGGAAATTTTACTTTAATTAGAAGTGGCACATGTTTAAAATGTGATACATGTGGTGGAACTACAGGTTGCAGTTAATTTTCAATGAAAAACTCTATACTAAAAAACCTAAATTCTTTGGGTTTTTCCTTACCAAATCCTAGTAAACCAATAGGAAAATACGTTCCCTACATAAAAGAAAAAAAATTATTGTTTATTTCTGGTCAATTGACTATCAAAAATGAAAAAATTATTTTTAAAGGAAAAATAGATAACAAAAAAAAAGATTACGGTTATAAAGCGGCTCAACTATGTGCGGTAAATATTATTGGACAAGTTAATTCAGCAGTAAATGGGGATTTTAATAAAGTTTCAAAATGCATAAATCTTGGTGGCTTTGTAAATTCTAAAAACAATTTTGAAGACCATGCATATGTAATAAATGGCGCTTCAGATTTACTCGGTAATATTTTTAAAATTAAAGGAATACATACGAGATTTGCTGTTGGTGTAAACAGTCTTCCTTTAAACGCAAGTGTTGAGATAAACTCTATCTTTGCTCTTAAATAATTTTTTTTTTAACAAACTTCTATTTTTTTTTTCTTTTTAGAATTTTTAAAATTTTTGAAATCAAAAGATAGTTTATTATTAATTAATTGAATTTTTATAGTTTCACCATAATTAAATCTGTTAGACAAAATATAGTCAGCAATTGGTTCTTTAATTTTTAATTTTATTAATCTTGCAAGAGGTCTGGCGCCATAAACTTCACTAAATCCTTTTATTACTAACCATTTTCTTGTCCTATCAGAAAGTTCTATAGAAATATTCTTTTCTGCTAGTTGCGCTTCTAAATCAAAAATAAATTTATTAACAATTTTATAAATTACTTCCTGAGATAAACTATTAAACAATATAATGGAATCCAATCTATTCCTAAACTCAGGTTTGAAAAAAAATTTAATTTCTTCATCATTATCTAGTTTTTGTTTTTTATTTGCAAATCCAGGAATATTCTTGGTTAAATTTTCCGTACCTATATTAGTCGTCATAATTAATATTGTATTTTTAAAATTTATTGATTTTCCACTATTATCGGTTAATTTTCCATAATCCATAACCTGTAATAAAATATTAAAAAGATCAGGATGGGCTTTTTCTATTTCATCTAAAAGAATTACTGAGTGAGGATTTTGATCCACTAAATCAGTTAATAATCCTCCTTGATCGAAACCAACATAACCAGGGGGGGAACCAATGAGCCTTGAAACGCTATGCCTTTCAGAATATTCCGACATATCAAATCTTATAAGTTTAACCTTCAATGAATTAGCTAGTTGTTTTGCGAGTTCAGTTTTTCCAACACCTGATGGACCAGTAAACAAAAAACATCCTATTGGTTTTTCAGGTTCCGATAGTCCTACGTGAGAAAGTTTGATAGATCTTGTTAAATTATTTATTGCTTTATCTTGTCCATAAATTGTATCTTTTAAATTTTTATCAATATTTTTTATCATATCTTTATTTTTATTATTAAGGCTTTCCAATGGTATCCTTGCTATTTTAGAAACTATATCTTGAATATCTTCGGGTTGGATAATTTTTCTTTTTTTTGTTTTCGAAAATAATCTTTGAAACGCTCCTACTTCATCAATTAAATCAATTGCTTTATCAGGAAGTTTTTTTTCTGTTAAATATCTATTAGATAAAGTGATTGATGATTTAAGAGACTCATCTGAATATACTAAATTATGAAATTTCTCATAATATGATTTAATTCCTTTTAATATTTCTAAACAATCTTCTTCCGAAGGTTCGGCGATATCTATTTTTTGAAATCTTCTAGAAAAAGCTTTGTCTTTATCTAGATAATTTTTATATTCTTTATAAGTTGTAGCCCCAATGCATCTAATTAATCCATTGGACAAAAAGGGTTTAAGAATATTTGAAGCGTCCATTGAACCGCCTGATGTAGCGCCGGCTCCTACAATTGTATGAATTTCATCAATAAATAAAATATTATTTTTTGAGATAATAATTTCTTCAATAACTTTTTTAAATCTCTCTTCAAAATCACCTCTATATCTTGTTCCTGCTAACATTCCGGCTAAATCAAGTAAAAATATGGTAGATTTTTGTAAAAAATTAGGAACTTTTTTATTATAAATTTTTAAGGCTAATCCCTCAACTATAGCCGTTTTACCAACACCTGATTCTCCAACAAATAAAGGATTGTTTTTTGTTCTTCTGCATAAAGTTTGAAGTGTTCTTTCAATTTCATATTTCCTCCCAATTAATTTATCTATTTTTCCTTTCTTTGCTCTTTCATTTAAATTAATTACGAAATTATTATTAGTACTTTTGTTTTCTTTTAAATCGGAAGGGTTTATATAGGTAAAAATATTTTCATTATTTTGTTCTTCCTCATCATGTTGATCAGTATTCTTTTCAATTCCATGAGATATAAAATTTATTGCATCTAATCTTGTCATTTCTTGTTTTTGTAAAAAATAAACTGCATGTGATTCTCTTTCCGAAAATAATGAAACAAGGACACTGGCGCCATTAATTTCAATATTATCTGATGATTGCATATGTATAGCAGCTCTTTGAAGGACTCTCTCAAAACTTGCAGAAGGTTCTGTTTTTTTTGAATGTGAAGAAACAATATCTTTTAGTTCTTGATCAAGGTATTTGGTTAAATTGGCCCTTAAATTACTCAAATTAATTTTACAAGCTTCTAATACTTCTACAGCATCTTTATCATCAATTAATGCAAGTAAAAAATGTTCTAAAGTAGCATATTGATGTTGTCTATCTGTAGCATATGACATTGCTCTTTGAATAGTTTGTTCTAAATTCTCAGTAATCATTTTAGTTTTTTTTAAAAATACATTGTAAAGGATGACCACTCTCTTTTGCTACTTTCATAGCCTGTAAAGTTTTTGTTTCAGCAATTTCGTAACTATAAACGCCGCAAAGACCACTACCGGTTTTATGAACATTTAACATTATATAAGTGGAGTCATTATCGGATTTATTAAAAATTTTTTTTAATAAGAAAACTACAAAATCCATCGGAGTATAATCATCATTTAACATTAAAACTCTATACATAGATGGTTTTTTTGTCTTGAATTTTACATCTTCTTTAATAGAGCTTTGATTAGTAGAATTAATATTTTCAATTATTTTTGACATATGTAATTAAACTAAATTATATTAAAAAAAAACTCAATATTTAAATTTTTGTAATTTTAAAATCACATTTTTTTAAATTTTCTCTTAAACTTTCTTTTATCTTCTTTAGATTATTTTTATTAAAAGACTCACATCGAGCAACAATAATATTTTGAGTGTTCGATGCTCTAGCAAGCCACCAGCCATCTTTTGTTACGTATCTTACCCCATCAATTGCAATAAATTTTTTTTTTTCTTTTTTCAATTTAGCCTTCAGCTTTTTTATAATTTCAAACTTTTCTGTTTCTGAAGTTGAAAATCTTAATTCAGGAGTACTGTATGATTTTGGTATTTCTTTTAATATTTCAGATAAAGGTTTGTCCAAAATACTATATAAATTTAAAAATCTAATAGCGGCGTATATTGCATCATCAAACCCATAATAAGAGTCACCAAAAAAAATATGTCCGCTCATTTCACCTGCAAAAACAGATTTGATTTCTTTCATTTTTTTTTTAATTAATGAATGACCTGTTTTCCATAAAATAGGAATTCCTTTCAACTTTTTTATTTCATCAAACACAACCTGACTAGTTTTTATATCTAGGATTATTTTTGAATTTGGTTTTTTTTTAAGAACATCCCTAGCAAGAAACGCTACGACTTTATCTGCCCAAATTATATTTCCTTTATTGTCAACGACCCCTAGTCTACCTCCATCGCCATCAAATGCAAATCCTACATCACATTTTTTATTTTTTACTAATTTAATCAACTGTTTTAGATTCTTAGGAACCGTTGGATCGGGATGATGAGAAGGGAAATTTCCATCAATTTTTTCGTTAATTAAAAAATGTTTTCCGTCAATTCTTTTTGTTAAATCATAAATAATCTTTCCTGCAGATCCATTACCAGGATCCCAAGCAACTTTTATATCTTTAGGTATTTTGATCAATTTTAATAAAAAGTTTAAATAATTTCTAGACATAGATTTTTTAATTTTTATTCCTTTAGAATCTTTACAAAACTTTCCTTTTAATGAAATATTTGCAATATTTAAAATATCTTTTCCAACAATACTTTTTCTTTTAAGTAGCATTTTAAAACCATTATAATTTGGAGGATTATGGGACCCCGTTACCATAATGCCACTGTCTAAATTTAATTTATACATTGAGTAATAAAGTAAAGGAGTTGGAACTAGCCCTATTCTATATATTTTGATCCCTTTAGAGATTAAACCATTAACTAAATGGCTTTCTAACTTTGGGGATGTTTTCCTTCCATCATATCCAACAACAATATTTTTTAGCTTTAACTTTTTTATATAAGTTGCAAAAGATTTGCCTAAATATAAAGAATCTTGAAAATGTAAATCTTTTCCGACTATTCCTCTAATGTCATACTCGCGTAAAATTGTTTTATTAAATAAATGTTTTTCCATTTAAAAAAAAATTATGAAAAAAAACTAAATTCCAAAAATTCTTAGTATTATTGGAAAAATACTTTTAAAAAAAGAAATTAGATAATTAATTTTTCCTGTAAAAATAAAATAAGAAGTTAAAAAAACTAAAAATATTAAAATTAATGTTTGATATTTAAAATTTGATTTCTTGATTAATTTAATAATAAAAAAAAGTACTATAAATAAAGAAAATGCTATTAGCAAATATTTAATCATAATGCTTTTTTGTTTTGCTTTTCGTTTTTATTAAACTCATCAATACCTTTAAAAATTCTATGTATATGCTGATTTGAAATAAAGGGATTTAATACAACTGCTCTTAACCAATTACATCCTTTAAATTCACAAATAGAAAAAAATATATTATGTTTTTTCAATAAAAAATCTCTAAGTTTGATATTCCATATATTGTAATCATTATAATTTATATTTTTAGGTTCCGCTCTAAAACAAAATATGTTCATTTCTGGATTACATGCTAGCTTCAAGAATTTCCTTTTAATTATCTCGGATTTAAAATTTTCAGTAAGGTTACATGAATTATTTATTAAATTTGAATAAGTAATTCTTCCTAGATGCTGAAATGATAACCATAATTTTAGAATATCTGGATATCTAGTGCCTTGTACTGATACTTCACCTGAATTAAAATCATCTTTATTTCTAGTGACATAAGGTAGAGGAATAAAAAAATCAGAATATAAATAGTTTTTATTTTTTAATAATAACATAGAACATGTTTTTGTAATATATAACCATTTTTGGGGATTGAATGAAACAGAATTTGATTTCTCTATTCCATTTAATTTATACTTAAATTTTTCTGAAAATATTAAAGCTCCACCGTAAACAGAGTCAGTGTGCATCCACATTTTATATTTTTCAGCAATTTTAGCAATTTCATTTAAAGGATCGATACTGCCTGTAATGGTAGTCCCTGCAGTAGCAACAATACAAAAAGGATTTCCATTGTTATTGATCTTATCTTGAATTAGTTTTCTTAATGCTGATGTAATCATTTTACCATTTGAATCAGTTGGCACTAGCACAACAGAGTTGGTGCCTAAACCAAGTATCATTGCTGCTTTTTGAATTGATGTATGACAATATTCAGATGTGAAAATATAAGGTTGTCTTTTAAGACCCGTTAATCCTTTTTCAAATGATTCAAAAAATCTATTTCTAGCAATTCCTATGGCTTGTAAATTTGATAAGGAACCGCCGGCAAGCATTACTCCGCCGGACTGATTTCCTAATTTAAATTTTTTTGCAAAACTTTCGATAACTGAATTTTCTATTTCAGTCAAAACAGGAGCAGTTTCCTTGCTTAGCATGTTGTTATTTAAAGATGAAGAAATTAAATCACCAATAATTGACATTGTTGTTGGTAATGAATCCATATGTCCTAGATAGTTAGGATTAGATGAATTCATTGAATAATTTATAATTTTTTTAATTTTTTTAAAAATTTCTTTTTCTGATATAGGTAAATCATTTAAATTAAAATTTTTAAAAACTTTTTTATTTTTAATCAAGGAAGGAAATTTCTCAGCATTTGATATTTTTTTAAAAATCAAATCAATGGTTTTATTGATAATTTTTTTTATTTCTTTTAGGTTTCTCCCTTTCGGGTCAACAAAAGCTAATCTTTGTATTTCTTTATTTTTATTCATTTTTAAAAAATAAATTAATAAAAACTAAATATAAAAAATACTTGAAAATTAAAAATATACAAACTAATATGTTTTTTGATAATGATTATCATTATCAAATATAGCTTCAATAAAAACAATGCTAAAAAAAAACACAATCTACTTACTTTTTATAATTTTCTTAACTTTTACTTCATATTTATTTGGAGCTAGACCGCAAAATGAATTAAATATTTATTCTGGTAGAAAATTATCATTAATCGAACCACTTATAAAAAAATTTGAAAATGATACCAATATTAAAATAAATATAATAACAGGAAAATCGGATGCTTTTATTGAAAGATTAAAATTGGAAGGATTAAATAGCCCAGCAGATATTTTATTAACAACTGATGTGGCTCGATTATTTAGAGCAAAAGAAAATAATTTGTTTCGATCAATAGATTCGGAGATTTTAAGAAAAAATATTCCAAAAAAGTATAGAAGTAAAGATAATTACTGGTTTGGATTCTCAGTAAGAGCTCGTCCAATAATTTATTCAAATTCAAGAGTAGATCAAAGGGATTTATCTACTTATGAAGATTTATCAAATAATAAATGGAAAAGCAGGATATGTATGAGATCGTCAAACAATGTTTATAATCAATCATTAATAGCATCTTTAATCATTAATCTTGGTATTAAAAGAACTGAAGAGTGGATGGAAGGTTTAGTAAAAAATTTTGCAAGAAGGCCTTATGGTGGAGACAGAGATCAAATAAGAGCAGTTGCTTCTGGTGAATGCGATATATCTATTATCAACACTTATTATTTAGCTAACATGTTAAATTCTAAAAATAAATCTGATAAAAAAGCAGCAGAAAAAGTATCCATATTTTGGCCTAATCAACAAACAAACGGAACTCATGTTAATATTAGCGGCGCTGGAATAATGAAAGGTTCTAAAAATTTGCATAATGCAATTAAATTTTTAGAATTTTTATCGACAAAAGAATCGCAAGAAATTTATACAAAAAAAATGCATGAATATTCTATAAGAGAAGATGTTTATCCATCAACTACTGTATCAAGTTTCGGAACCTTTATTGTGGATGATTTAGAGTTAGATAAATTATCAAGCAAAATAAAACAACCCATATATCTGGCATCAAAAAAAAAATGGAGATAAGTGTTGATGCAAGGAGCCAAAAATATTGAGGGAGATAACTTTGCTGACTCCTTGCTATTTTATAGAAATCTATAATAAAAGAACGAAAAAAATCTTTTTTTATTCCATAAAAATTAAAAATTACTATTTATTATATAATTGTATAAATTTTATTTTTATTTGAATAATGAACGTAAAAAAAAATTTTTTTTTCTTATTTTTCCTTATTTTATTTCTCAAAAATTTTGTGATCTCATTGGATTACGAGACTGCAAAAAATTATTTTGAAAACAAAAATTATGAATCTGCCTATGATGCATATAATAAATGCACTTCTGGTTGCCTAGAAACTGGTAACTGTAATGAGGAACATTTTTTATGTATGATGGAAATTGGAAGAATGCTTGAGCAAGGTTTAGCTGAAAATGATTTAACCAGAGAACAAAGATATAAAAAAGCAAAATTTTGGTATAAATATTGCTCTGATAAAAGATCAGAAATTTGTGCTGAAAAATTATCGACATTAAATCCTAAAACACAATTTATTGTAAAAAATATTCAAGAAAAATTATTTGACTTAGATTACCCAATAACAAGAGACGATATACCAGGGGCAGAAACCTTTAAAGCAATTAAAAATTTTCAGAAAAAACATGGTTTACCTATTGAGCTTCCAACTGAACCGGAGGAATGGTTAAAATTAAATGATATTTTAGCTAGTGCTGTAATAAACAAAAAAAACTATCAAGATTCAAATAGTCTTGGAAAACCATCTGATTACGCAACAGGAGTTTGGATTGGAAAAAAAAATAAACTTTATGTTTTGACCGCTGGACACTTTGCTAACGGATGTAATAAAATTAGATCAGGAAAATTAGGTTTAAGAATATATCAAGTTGATAATGAAAATGATTTAGCATTACTTGAAAGTAATGACGTAAAAAATGATAACTATATTCCTGCTAAATTTCCTTCCGGCGGGATTTATGAAAATGAAAAAATTTATGTTTATGGTTATCCAAGGCAAACAATTTTAGGAAAAAGTGAAACTTCTGAAGGTGAAATTATATCTTTAAAATCATCTGGGGGTGATAGAAGTAAAATTGTTATTTCCGGTAATCTACATTTGCATTCAAGTGGCAGCCCTGTCATTAATGAAAGGGGATTAATCATTGGAATAGTGCATGCAAAGTCATCGATTTGGAAACAAATTAAAGAAAAATTTAACTTAAATGTTACATCTGTAGGACATAATTTGGCAATTTCTACTTATGCAATAAGAAGTTTTTTAGATGAGCATAATATTAAATATTTCACAGTTAATCCAAAAAAAAAAGATAGAGAAGAAATATTGTCCAAAGCAAAAAATTACACAATTGCTTTAGAATGCTGGGGAACAAAAAAATAAATTTTTTTTGCAATGATTTAGATTGTTTATCGTTTAAATTTATAACAATTTTTTAATTGAGGGAGTTTTGAACAAAAGAAAATTAATTGAAAAAGAAGCAAAGAGAGATTACGGTAAAATTCTTGCCTTTACAAAAGTATCTATTGCCAAAAATCATCACGAAGCCGAAGATTTAGTTTCAGAGGCATATTTTAAATTCTTTGATTCATTAGATAGAGGAAAAAATAAATATGAACCTAAGACTAACTTTGTTAATTATTTAATGTTTATTGTAAAAAATATTGCCATTGATAAAAGTAGAAAGAAATTAAGAAGCCCTCAAATCATTCCTTTATATAGAAAAGAAGATGGTAAAGAAATAATAAATTTTGATGAATATAAATCTAAAAAAATTGAAGAAATTGAAGAAAATGATAGGCAAGCAGATTTTAATAAAATTCTTCAAATAATGCAAAAAGTCCTCAAACCAATAGATAGAGAAATAATATCTCTGGTATATTTAGGTTATAAATATGATGAGATTGCAAAAAAATTAAAAATGAACATAGGGACTATTGGAAGCCGTATTAATAGAAATTATGAAAAAATTAGGGAAGAACTTTTTAAAAAAAACGTTCAAAATAATAGAAAAAAATGAAAATTGATACAAGCATTTTAATAAGATTTATAAATAATGATTTGCCTGCTAAAAAAATGGAGGAAATCAAAGTCTTAATTAAAAAAAATAACCAGATTAAATTAAGACTAGAAGAGATTAAGAATTTCAAAAAAACTTTCAAAAAAGGTATAAAAAGAATTGAAAATACAAAAATTCCTGGTCATTTAGAAAAACAAATATCCACACCTAACAATCAATTCAATAAAGAAAAAGCAACAAAAAAAACTTTTCGAAACTTTTATAAAATAGCTGCTGGTATTCTTATTATTTTCACTTTTGGTTCAATAATTACTTTACCTAATAAAACTTATTTATCTCAAAACTCCTTATCAAAAATTAAAAAAAATAATCAAGTTCATATTTTTTATAAAGAAAAAACCCTAGATGATTTTTTGTCTAAAAATAACAATTGTTCTAAACCGGAAGAATTTATCGATGAAAATAATAAAAAAGTATTTGCTGTAAGTTGCAAAAAAAATTAAAAAAAATGGAATAAAATTAAATTAGAAACGTTTTAAATAACAATGTTCAAATTTTTAAAAAATAAATTATCTTACCCAATCATTGCAATACTAATCTTTGTTGTTATTTCAATATTTGTCATTCTCAGCTTAAATAAAATTGCATTGTCCAATGATAAAATCATTCTAACAAAATTGGACTTTCCAGGAACAAGATGGGCAGGAACTGATGATTTAATAGGAGCTAGTAAAATAAAAACTGAAACAAATGATACAGAACTTAAAATTGTTGATTTCTCAAAAGAAATAATTATTCCCGAACTGCCTCCTCTACCAGAAATCCCTTTAACTGAAGAAGATAAATAATTAAATAAATAATAGTTTGATATTTTCGTATTTCTAATCAAATAAATATCATTCTTTTTATTTATAATAATGAAAAAAATTATTTATTTTGTATCTGAAGATTGGGTTTTTTTAAATCACCGATTTGATTTAGCTAGAAAAGTAAATTCTTCTGGATTTAAACTATCATTGATAACAAAAGTCTCCAATTTTAAAAAGGAAATCGAAAAAAAAAAAATAAAAGTTATAAATTTAAAAACAGAAAGAGGAAGTTTAAACATTAGAAAAAGTATTAAAGACATATATAAAATTTTTAAAATTTATAAAGAGATTAAACCTGACATTGTGCATCATTTTGGCATTAGACAAATTGTTCATGGAAATATTGCTTCAAAGTTAGCGAAAATAAAAAAGTCTTATAATTCAATAATAGGTCTTGGAAGTGTTTTTGTCTCTGGAAATATTCTTTTAAAAGTTTTTATATTAGTAGTTCTCAAGTTTGCGCTTTTAGTAAAAAAATCATATGTTTTAGTTCAAAATCAAGATGATTTTAATTTTTTTAAAAAAAACAAATTATCTAATAAAAATATTTTTCTTTTACCAGGCTCAGGGGTAGATACAAATAAATTTATAAAAACAAAAGAACCTAAAGGCAAAATTATATTTTTATTTGCATCAAGAATATTAAAAGATAAAGGAATTGTAGAATTGATTGAAGCAACAAAAAAACTTAAATCTCAAAAAAAAAAATTTGAAGTATTTATAGCTGGTTCTCCTGATTACCAAAACAAATCAACTATTTCGCACGAACAATTAAAAAATTGGGAAAGTTTAAATTATATTAAATATTTAGGTCAAGTTGAAGATATGGCGGAATTATATAAAAAAATTCATGTTGGAATTTTACCTTCATATAGAGAAGGCCTCCCAAAAGGTCTTCTTGAAGCTGCAAGCTGTGGAAAACCAATAATAACCACCGATGTTCCTGGTTGTAGGGAGATAGTTAAAAATGAGATTAATGGTTTACTTGTGCCTCCAAAAGACTCCCATGAGTTAATGAAAGCAATGAAAAAATTAATATTAAATAAAAGTTTAAGAATTTCTATGGGTAAAAAAGGAAGAGAAACTATAAAAAAAAAATTCTCAAATTTAAAAGCCAGTAAGGATTTAATAGATTTATATAAAAATGGTATTTTAAATTAATTAAGCCGTTTTTATTTTCATGTTAGCGTTAATTGCCACACATATTCTTGGCGTATTTCCATAATAAGTTCTAACTCCATGTCTTAAATAACTTGGGAATAAATTCAACATTCCTGTTTTTGGTTGATATAAGCGCTCGCCAGCTATAAGCCCTGGAAAAAAAGACATTAAATGCGATGTATTTGGATTAAAAGCTTCAAATAATCCACATTTGTCCATTTCTATTTCATCTCCTGCATCAACATAATATGTGCCTGACCATGTAGACATTGGATGTATATGTGCAATATTAGAATGTCCCTTTCTATTAACATTTGCCCAACCATATATATGAAAGTCCATTGGTAAAGTCTGAATAAAATCAAGTTTTGTTGTTGCGGTTTGGATGACTTTCATAAAAATTGAATTTAATTTTTCAATACTTTCTCCACCCCAACGGAAAAAATCACCTTCTGACTGCCATCCTCCTTGATTGCTTTTTAAAGTTGTAGGGGATTCTTTTTCTTTCTTTAAAATAATTTCTTTTAAATCTTTATTCATAGATTCAAAATCTTTAAGTTGATATTGAACAAAAGGTATAGAAAACAAATTATCAATTTTTAGTTCTTTATCTAATGAATCAAGAGGATTATTTTTACTTTCTGACATCTAAAATAAACCTTGAGTTAAACCTTTATCATCTATAAAAATAGATTCTGCAGCAGGTATTCTTGGAAGACCTGGCATTAACATTATATCTCCACAAATCACAACTATAAATTCTGCTCCTGCAGAAATTCTTATTTCTTTTACAGGTAATAAATGTTCTTGTGGTAAGCCTCCATTTTCTGGATCAGCTGTGAAACTATATTGTGTCTTTGCAATACATACCGGAAACTTTTCATATTCTGTGCCTTCAAGGTCTTTCAGTTGTTTTTTAGCACTTGCATTAATTTCTAATCTTTTTGCTCCATAAATTTCACAAGCTATTTTATTAATTTTATCTTCAAGACTTAAATTATTATCGTACAATGTTTTAAAATTTGATTTTTCTTTTTCTAATGTTTCAACAACTTTATTTGCTAAATCAATCGCTCCATCGCTCCCCTTTTCCCAATGTTTACTAACAACAGCGCTGATGCCAACTTTTTTACAAACTTTTTTCACAATATCCATTTCTTCTTTTGTGTCAGTTACAAAAGCATTAATAGCCACAACAATTGGTAATCCGTATTTTTTTAAATTTTCTATATGTTTTAATAAATTTGCAGAACCTTTTTCAACTGCTGAAATATTTTCTTTACTTAAATTATCTTTTTCAACTCCCCCGTGCATTTTTAAAGCTCTAATTGTTGCGACAAGAACTGCTGCATCGGTTTTTAGATCTGCTTTACGACATTTAATATCTAAAAACTTTTCTGCTCCAAGATCAGCTCCAAATCCTGCTTCAGTAATAACATAATCAGTCATTTTTAATGCAGCTTTAGTGGCAATAATTGTGTTACAGCCATGCGCGATATTTCCAAAAGGTCCTCCATGAACAAAAACAGGGTTATTTTCTAAACTTTGTATTAAATTTGGTTTAATTGCATCCTTCAAAAGTACGGACATTGATCCGACAACATTTAATTCTTTAGCTAAAACTGGTTTTTTTTCTCTTGTATATCCAATAAGTATGTTTCCTAATCTTCTTTGTAAATCTTTTTGATCTTCTGAGAGTGTAAAGATGGCCATAATTTCAGATGCTGGAGTTATATTAAAGCCATCTTCACGAGGAAATCCGTTACCCGGCCCTCCAATTGCACAAATAATTTGTCTCAAAGCTCTATCGTTCATATCCATTGTTCTTTTCCAACTAATTTTTCTCACATCAATCTTTGGATCTTTATCCCAATTAATATGATTATCAATCACAGCAGATAAAAGATTATGCGCGGTGCTAATTGCATGAAAATCTCCTGTAAAATGTAAATTTAGATCCTCCATAGGAATAGCTTGTGCTTTTCCGCCTCCTGCTGCACCACCTTTCATACCAAAACATGGGCCAAGGCTGGGTTCTCTAATACAAACAGATGATTTTTTTCCAATTTTTTGTAAAGCATCTCCTAAACCCAAAGTTGTAGTTGTTTTTCCCTCTCCAGCAGGCGTTGGAGTAATTGCGGTAACTAAAATTAACTTTCCATTTTTATTCTTATTTAAACTATTGATATAATCAAAACTTAATTTGGCTTTATAATGTCCATACAGATCCAAATGTTCTGCTTTAATATTTAATTTCTTTTCTGCTACTTCTACAATGTTTTTTAAAGTTGCTTCACGGGCGATTTCAATATCACTTTTATATTTTGTTTTTTCTGACATATTAAAAAAGAAATAATTGCTTTTATACTAACTAATTTGTTTCTTTGTTTCAAATAATAGGAATTAAGAATATTATTTAATATTAATAAGTAATAAGTAAATGAAATCCAACAACTTTAAAATTAAAACTGCAAAAATATTACTTGATGTTAAATCAATAATTTTAAAACCCAATAAGCCTTTCAAGCTTACCTCGGGTAGGTTAAGTCCTGTTTATGTAGATTGTAGAAAAGTTATCAGCCATATAAAGGCTAGAAGATCACTAATCAAAATGGGTGTAGCGTTAATAAAAAAAGAAATTGATATAAAAAAAATTGATTTTGTTGCAGGAGGAGAAACCGGTGGTATACCTTATGCAGCTTGGATATCAGAAAAGATAAATAAACCTATGATATATATAAGAAAAAAACCTAAAGGATTTGGAAAATTGTCACAAATAGAAGGTGACATTAAAAAAAATAGTAAAGTATTATTAATTGAAGATTTGTCTACTGACGGTCAAAGTAAAATACATTTTTGCAATGCAATTAGAAAGGCAGGCGCCAAAGTTTCTAGCATTTTTGTTATATTTAATTATGGAATTTTTTCTGATAAAATTTTAAAAAAAAATAAACTTAAATTACATTTTTTAACAAATTGGGAAACTGTTATTAGATATATTAAAGATAAAAAAGCTCTTACACTTCCCGAAATTAAAATAATAGAAAATTATATATTTAATAAAAAAAATTAAAGTTAGTTTTTAATTTGTTTCAATTTTTCCTTTATTAGTTGTCGAAGACCTGGCATGAAACTTTTTTGAAATTCTTCCAGCTAAAAAAGCTTCTCTTCCAGCAGCGATGCCTTTAGCCATTGCACTTGCCATCATAACTGGGTTGTGTGCTTCTGCTACAGCAGTGTTAAGTAAAACACCATCACAACCAATTTCCATTGCGACTGCAACATCAGATGCTGTGCCGACCCCAGCATCAACAATGACTGGAATTTTTGCATTTTCCACTATTATTCTTAAATTATAGTCATTCTGAATCCCCATACCTGTTCCTATTGGCGCTGCCAATGGCATAATAGCAGCGCAACCTATATCTTCTAGCTTTTTACAAACTATTGGATCGTCATTACAATATGGAAGTACTACAAAATTATTTTTTACAAGTTCTTTTGCTGCAGGAATTAAATTTTCTACATCTGGTAACAAGTTTTCATCATCAGCAATAACTTCAAGTTTAACAAAATTTGTTTTTAATGCTTCTCTTGCGAGTTTTGCTGTCAAAACAGCTTCTTTAACAGTATAACAGCCAGCAGTATTTGGAATAATAAAAAAATCTTTCTTTAATATATCTAAAATATTTTCATCATTTTTTTTTAAACTAATTCTTCGGATTGCAACTGTCACAGCTTCTGTTCCACTCACTTTAAGTGCTTCAAGTAAAACTTGGTGGTTTGGATATTTGGAAGTGCCCATAAATAATCTTGACTTAAATTTCTTTTTTTCTATTGATAAAAAATCATTCATATTATCTTCCTTTTATATTATCCTCCTTTTAACGGACGAACAATTTCTATTATATCTCCTGATTTTATTTTGTAATTAATCCATTTTGATTTTTGAACAACTTCTTCATTTACTGCTACAGCAATATTGTCATTCTCAGAATTAACACTAACTTCTTTTAACATGCTCAATATTGTATGAGATTTTATAGAAATAGTTTTACCATTGATTTTTAATCTTTTAATCATTTAATTAAATAAAAATCTATCTGGTTGAAAATTAATAAATTCCTTTCCAATTTTACCAGATAAAAAATAATTTTTTATTGCATCAGATGTTATTGGCGCTAAAAGAATTCCATTTCTATGATGGCCAGTTGCAAAAATTAAACCTTTTAAATATTTAGATGGCCCAATAATTGGCGCATCATCAGTTGTTGTTGGTCTTAATCCCGTCCAAGAGTCAATTATTGGTAAATCTTCAATTCCTGGAACCATTTCTCTTGCTACTTTTAACAAATAAAAAATTCCACCAGCAGTTAAACTTCTATCATAACCCATTTCTTCCACAGTAGAACCAATTATTAAATCAGAATTGTTTCTAGGAACTAAATAAATATTATTTCTCCAAAGAACATGTTTTATTAATGGTTCATTTTTATTCATTTTAAGGCAAATCATTTGCCCTTTTAATGGACGGATAGGCGCTTCTTCTTTAGAAATATTCTTAATTTTATTTGTCCAAGCCCCAGCACATACAATTATCTTCTTTACTTTTATAACTTTTTTATTTGTCTTTACTCCTATAACATGATTTTTGTTGCTAATTATCTCTTTTACTTCAGTATTTTCTTCTATAAAACATTTATCTTTATTCTTTTTTATAACAGTTAATAAAGCATCTAAAACAAAACGACTATTTACTTGATGATCTTTTTTAGAAAAAATTCCTGACAATACTTTTGTTGAAACATAAGGTTCTTTAATTCTGATTTCATCACCACTTAACCATTCCATGTTTATTTTATTTTTTTTAAAAAAGTTTAAAGTTGATTTTAATTTATTATTTTCATCAAAGTCACAAGCTAACATAATGGTGCCATCTTTTTTATATTCTACATTTTTTCCAGAAACATTTTCTAATTCATAAGCAAACTTAGGCCAAGCTAATTGACCTTTAGCTAAAAGTGGGAACAATTTTTCTTCCCCGGGTTCAGCCTCTAATCTTCCTGCTAACATACCAGCTGCAGCCCAACTTGCCTCTTTACCTAATTTATTTTTATCTAAAATTAATACTTTTTTACCAATTTGAATTAATTTCCAAGCAATTGATAAACCTATCACTCCACCACCTATAATTAAAATCATTGTCGTATTTTAAAGTTCTGTTAAATTAATAATAACAATTATATTATTACAGATGGATTATAAAAAATTCTTTTTTGATAGTATTGCCGATCTTAAAAAAAATGGTGAATATAGAATTTTTAAAGACATAGGTAGAATTTCAGGATCGTTTCCATTAGCTAAAAATAATAATTTAAAAAAAAACAACGATATTATTGTTTGGTGTAGTAATGATTATTTAGGCATGGGTCAACATCCATTTGTTATTGAAGCGATTGAAAGAGCAATGCATGAAGTTGGAGTGGGCTCAGGTGGTACTAGAAATATTTCCGGGACTAATCGATATCATATTTTATTAGAACAAGAAATCAGCAATATTCATAAAAAAGATTCCTCTTTATTATTTACATCAGCCTATGTTGCAAACCAATCTGCAATAAATATTCTTGGCTCAAAGCTTAAAAATTGTGTAATTTTTTCAGATGAAAAAAATCACGCATCAATTATTAATGGTATAAAAGGCAGTAAAGCAGAAAAGAAAATATTTAAACACAATGATATGATTCATTTAGAGAGTCTTTTGAAAAGTGTTGAAATATCAAAACCAAAAATTATTATATTTGAATCTGTTTACTCAATGGACGGTGATTTTACTCCAATAAAAAAAATTACTAACCTGGCAAAAAAATATAATGCTTTAACCTATCTCGATGAAGTTCATGGGGTTGGTTTATATGGAAAAAACGGTGGTGGAGTTGCGGAAGAACAAAATGTAATGGATGAGATTGATATAATTAATGGAACATTGGCTAAAGCATTTGGATTAATGGGTGGATATATATCAGCATCAAAAACAATTATTGATTTTGTTAGAAGTTTTGCCCCAGGTTTTATTTTTACAACATCCTTACCTCCGGCAATAGCTTCTGGGGCTATAGCTAGTATTAAATATATTAAAAATAACAATGAACTTAGAAAAAAATTAAATGAAAAATGTTTGCTTATTAAAGAAAAATTATTGAAATCTAATATTCCATTTATAAAAACCAAAAGCCACATAATTCCTATTATAATTGGTGATTCTGTATTATGTAAAAAAGTATCAGATGAATTGTATGATAAACATAAAGTTTATCTGCAATCTATTAATTTTCCGACAGTTCCAAGAGGTGAGGAAGGACTAAGAATAACCCCAACACCTCTTCATACTGACAAAATGATAGATGAATTAATTTATGCTTTAAAACAAACTTGGAAAAAATTAAAACTTAAACATGCAGCTTAAAAAAAATGATTATCTCTAAGTTCTAGTAAATTAAAATGA